>ENA-OWNX01000002-OWNX01000002.1-gut-metagenome-genome-assembly--contig:-NODE-2-length-311692-cov-9.718476_pt1 | contig 311692 bp, 296 predicted proteins | sample MGYA00248250_ERZ651778 | MGnify/ENA primary metagenome ERZ651778 (study PRJEB26908, sample SAMEA4031702) | gut metagenome | biome: gut; feature: normal infant; material: stool | place: China | collected...
TTTCTTTTATTTTAACATGAAGCGGCTATAATAGCTATAAATATTTAGTTAAATGTCAACAATACAGTACACTAGCTCTTCTTATGGAAAATAACACACAGTACACAAGTGTGCATACAGTTAAAGCCTCTATTTTCAAGGCATAAGGGGATAGGGGTACAGTTTACAGATGAACCGACAGGAAACCTCGATGAAGAAACTGCAATGTCCATTATGCAAATACTGGAAGACAGTGTACACCAGATGAACAAATGTGCAGTCATTGTTACTCATTCAAATGAAATTGCGAAAAAGGCAGATGTTGTTTTTCAATTAAAAAGGGGTACGCTGCACATAGTAAAAAATAATGAAAAGGTATAAATGGAAACATGGGAGATACGCAACTATTTTGTGCAATCTCCCATGTTCATTTTATGCAATCATTTCTTTTCTGTCTCTGACTCCCGAAACACTTTGGATGCCAGAAATGGAAGGAAGAAGATACTATAGAAAATAAGATGTATCAAAACCGCTTTCCATTCTATGACAGCTCCGGAAACAGTGCCTCCACTGATCAGTCCTGCAATATTGTTGTTCATAAAATGCAGGATGACAGGGATCCAGATGTTGTCTGTTTTCATATAAGCAAAAGCAAAGAATACGCTCAGTGCAATACAGGTGATAAGCTGTGCGGCAATACTCTGAAGCCTTGTATCAGGTGCATAGTAAAACAGGTTCAGCGGGAGATGCCACAATCCCCAGAATACACCAAGGATGAGAACTCCTTTTCGCATTCCAAAATGCTCCTGCAGGATCGGTTGCAAAAAGTAACGCCATCCATATTCTTCTCCGAAAAAGGCGGAAAAGACGAGGAAAAAGCTGACAAACAAAGAAAGCAGTGACAGCCAGAACATCGGAGAAGCAAAAAGAGCGAGGAAGGAATCTGCAGTATTGTCTGTGAAGCTGGAAATCAGAAGATTTCCTGTAAACAGCATGAAAAACAGAACTACATACAGAAAGTGTCTTCTGCTGTCAGGCCCGGACCAGGTCAGTCCCCAGATAAAGCGGACTTCACGTTTGTCAAGAAGAAACAAAACCCAGAGAGCCAGATTGCCGGCAATTGTGAGCATATTGATGACCATAACCCACAGGTTGGCATCCGGTATAAGTACACTGAGTACAGAGCTGATGGCAAACAGTACAGTTAGTACAAGGTACCCATAGAAAAACCGCCGGGGCATCGGAAACTCTGTTTTTGTCAGAAGAAAGACGACAATGGCTCCGGCAGCCGGATAATACATCTGGGCATTTGCAAAAAAATCCAGAGAAGTTCCCCGTTGATATCCGAACGCCATCGGGATTCCCATCAGATAAGGAATGCCAAAGGCGATCAAAGCAAAGATTAGTAACTGTTTTTTCTCCAGTCTGGTAAATGGACGTTTCATAATGTAATCTCCTTTTTCTATATCTTCAGCATTGGCTGTTTATATTCATTTCGAAAAGCGGTCTTATATTTATCCGTGATCACAGACTGATACAGATTGGATGCCAAAATATCATGTCGGAGCATTTTATGACCGATTTCGGAGATACTGTCAGTATCGGAAAGGCGGGTGAGCAGCGGCAGAGCACTTTTTTTGGCAATGATAGAAAGCAGATCTTGTCTGTCTTTTCGAAAACCTAAAAGTTTGGCATAGAAATGTCCGCCGTTTTCCATATATTCTCTCACGTTGTTTTTTTTCAGACCAAGCATAATATGCAAAAGTGCGCGATTGATTCTTGTCTGTGTCAGCTCCCTGGTCTTTAATAATTCACAGAACTGCTTATAGTTAAAGAAATCATTCAGATTGTTCTGGATCCGGTTGGCAAGTGTTTCGGAAACATCCATATAGCGAATGAGACTCTGAGGTGTTTTGTTCAAAAGCTTATATTTCATCAGAAGCGAAAAATCGTTCTGATAAACCGGATATAACACTTTGTGATAATCTTTTAAAAGTGCCAGGCAGCTTTTGGGCACCTGATCTTCCAGTTCATTTAAAATACTGGAAAATGGTGTATTTTCGAAAGTCTCTCCGGTAACCTGCTGTGTCTGGAGTACAGAACTCGAGTATGCAAGGAGAGAACGGATAGCAGAAGCCGAACTGTAAGTAGAGCGCAGCGTCTGATCGTGGTAGTCGGATTCCATGCGCTTGATAGTAAACGGCTGTATCCTGCTTTTCACACGTCGCAATGCTTTTAAATATTCGATACCCAGAATGTTGTTCGGATCACTTAATAAAAAAGAACAGTCTGAAATGCCCATGTAGGAAGACAACGCATCCTGGCGGGCAGCAGGAAACGACATACCTGCTCTTAAATTTTCTTTGAGAAACTTCGTATATTCGTCAGGCTCATCACAGAGGATATCAGCAATTTTTGTCAGTCCGTCAAGATCATTGCATTCACTGCCAAAGCAGAGGTAATCTACAACGCCAAGCTGATCCAGAAAGGAGACAGCTCCCAACGCAAATAATTCTGCAGTGGCGGTCGCATAGCAGACAGGCAGCTCAAAGACTGCACAGGCACCGCATTTTAATGCCATTTCCGCACGAAGATGCTTTGGCATAATGGCGGGAGTCCCTCTCTGCACGTAGTCTCCGCTCATCACGACAATGGCTGCATCGGCGCCTGTGACTTCCAGTGATTTTTGGATATGATACTGGTGTCCGTTGTGAAAAGGATTGTATTCTGTGATTAAACCGACAATTTTCATAAAAATCTCCTTGTATATCATTTTATTACCTATTATACTATAAAAGGACGGCAAGAACAAATCAAAAAAGGTGGATGTGATTATGGAATACGATGTATTGTTATCAATGCTGGAAAAGCGGGAGTTTAAAGAATTAAAAGATGAACTGGAAAACATGCACCCTGTAGATATTGTGGAAATGCTGGAGGATGGACTGGAATATGGAAAGATCGATAAACGCCAGATGATCCTGCTCTTTAGACTGCTTGCAAAAGAAGAGGCGGCAGAAGTGTTTACAGACATGACCAGTGATACTCGAGAGGTACTGATCAATGCGCTGACGGATTCCGAGCTGGAAGAAGTCATGGAAGAGATGTATGTGGATGATACAGTAGATGTTCTGGAAGAGATGCCTGCTAATGTGGTGGACAGACTGTTGATGGCGACAGATGAAGAGACGCGGCAGAAGATCAATGCGCTTTTGAATTATCCGGAAGACAGTGCCGGAAGTATTATGAATATCGATTATATCAGTCTGAACAAAGAGATGACTGTGGCAGATGCCATTTTGAAGATCCGTCAGGTTGGTATTAATAAAGAGACAATCTATACCTGTTATGTGACAGAAAAGAAAAAGCTGATCGGTGTTGTGGATGTGAAGGACATTTTAACATCCGGTGAATCCAGAAAGATTGAAGAGATCATGGATGAGAATGTCATTTACGCAAAGACGCTGGATGATCAGGAGGAAGTGGCAGAGACAATCCGGAAGTACGGACTGATCGCGATTCCGATCATTGACCATGAGATGTGTATGGTCGGGATTGTAACAGTAGACGACGCTATGTTCGTTTTGCAGGATGAGGCGACAGAAGATATCAGTATCATGGCCGGTGTCAGTCCGAGTGAAGGCTCTTATTTCGGAACCTCGGTATTTCGACATGCCAAGAACAGAAGTCTCTGGTTAATGCTTCTGATGTTATCAGCGACTGTGACAGGAGAGATATTGGGGCGATATGAGAGTGCGATGGCAGTAATGCCGGTTCTGATCACATTTATCCCGATGCTGATGGGAACAGGAGGAAACTGCGGATCCCAGAGTTCTACACTGGTAATTCGGGGAATTGCAGTAGGTGAAATTGAGTTCAAGGACATTTTTCGGGTGATCTTCAAAGAGGTGCGGATTGCACTTGTAGTCAGTTTGATTCTGGCGATGGTCAATGGGCTTCGCATCTATATTATGTACGATCAGGATGTGATGCTGGCAGTGGCGATCGGAATTACGATGATTGCTGTTGTTGTTATGGCAAAGACGATCGGTTGCGTTTTGCCTCTGGCTGCAAAGAAGATCGGTCTGGATCCGGCGATCATGGCGGCACCTTTGATCACTACAATTCTGGATACCTGTACGATTCTGGTATATTTCCGGATCGTAACTGCGTTTTTCCATATCTGAGATATATTGACAGAAAAAAGACGATGTATAACGGAGCTTTTTGGAGTGGACTCTAAAAAGCTCCGTTTTTTCTTGAAAAAACGGAAAAGTCCTGAAAAAAATAAGTAAAATACTCGTTAAATGTTTGACGATATTACTGAAAAGCATAGAGAAATAGAGAAAATTGTACTTAAAAATGCACATAAGAGCTACTTGTATACAAAATTTATTTGCGTTATAATAAAGCAAGTGAAACAAATGAAAGGGGCTTTAAACAATGGCGTTTATTGATGAAATTAAAGCAAGAGCAAAAGCTGACAAAAAGACAATCGTTCTTCCTGAGACAGAAGACGTAAGAACTTACCAGGCTGCAGAGGCAGTTTTAAGAGAGGGGACTGCCGACCTGATCCTTGTAGGAAGCAAGGAAGAGATCGAAAAGAACGGAGCCGGATTTGATCTCACAGGAGCTGTGATCGTAGATCCTGCTACAAGCGACAAGACAGAGAGCTATATTGCAAAACTGGTAGAACTCAGACAGAAAAAAGGAATGACAGAAGAGCAGGCAAGAGAGATTCTTCTGACAAACTATCTGTACTACGGTGTTATGATGGTGAAGATGGGAGATGCTGACGGTATGGTATCCGGAGCATGTCATTCTACAGCAGATACACTTCGTCCGTGTCTGCAGATCCTGAAGACAAAACCGGGAACAAAATTAGTATCCGCATTCTTTGTAATGGTAGTGCCGGATTGCGATATGGGTGCAGACGGTACATTTATTTTTGGAGATTCCGGACTGGAGCAGAATCCGGATCCTGAAAAGCTTGCAAATATCGCACTTTCTTCCGCAGAATCTTTCAGAACTCTGACAGGAAAAGAGCCGGTTGTGGCAATGCTTTCACATTCTACAAAAGGAAGTGCAAAACATGCCGATGTTGATAAAGTTGTAGAGGCTACAAGACTTGCAAAAGAGATGGCACCGGAACTGAAACTGGACGGAGAACTGCAGCTTGACGCAGCGATCGTTCCGGCAGTAGGAGAGTCCAAAGCACCTGGAAGCCCGGTTGCAGGACATGCAAATGTTCTGATCTTCCCTGATCTGGATGCAGGAAATATCGGATACAAGCTTGTACAGAGACTTGCAAAAGCAGAAGCATATGGTCCTCTGACACAGGGAATTGCAGCACCAGTCAACGATCTGTCCCGCGGATGCAGCGCAGAGGATATCGAAGGTGTAGTAGCGATTACAGCAGTACAGGCTCAGGCACAGTAATTGTTTAGAAAACTTAAAATCAGAATGAATAAAATGACAAAATTTTCAGGAGGAAAAAAATGAACGTATTAGTAATCAACTGTGGAAGTTCTTCTTTGAAATTCCAGCTGATCAATGCAAAATCTGAGGAGGTTCTGGCAAAAGGAATTTGTGAAAGAATCGGAATTGACGGACGTCTGACTTATCAGCCGGAAGGTGGAGAAAAAGAAAAATCAGAAAAAGCAATGCCGACTCACACAGAGGCGATCCAGTTTGTGATCGAGGCTCTGACAAATCCTGAGACAGGTGTTGTAAACAGCCTGGATGAGATCGGAGCAGTGGGACATCGTATGGTACACGGTGGAGAAAAATTTGCTTCTTCTGTAGTGATCACAGATGAAGTGAAAAAAGCGGTAGAAGAGTGCAATGATCTTGCACCACTTCACAATCCTGCAAACCTGATCGGAGTTGCAGCATGTGAAAATCTGATGCCGAACACACCGATGGTAGCAGTGTTTGATACCGCATTCCATCAGACAATGCCTCCAAAAGCATACATGTACGGACTTCCATATGAATACTATGAGAAATACAAAGTAAGACGTTACGGTTTCCACGGAACAAGCCACAGCTTTGTTTCTAAGAGAGCAGCTGAGTTGTTAGGAAAAGCATATGATGAGACAAAAACGATCGTATGCCACCTTGGAAACGGATCTAGCGTAACAGCTGTTTTAAACGGTAAATCCGTAGATACATCCATGGGACTGACTCCATTGGAAGGACTTGTAATGGGAACACGCTGCGGAGATATCGATCCTGCAATTATGGAATTTTTGGCACACAAGCTGGATCTGGATGTTGACGGCGTTATGAAGATCTTGAATAAGGATTCTGGAGTATACGGACTTTCCGGCGGACTTTCCAGCGATTTCCGTGATCTGACAGATGCCTCTCTGGCAGGCGATAAGAAAGCACAGATCGCAATGGAAGTATTCTCATACAGAGTTGCAAAATATATCGGTGCATACGTAGCTGTTATGAATGGTGTAGATGACATTGTATTTACAGCAGGAATCGGTGAAAATGATGATATCGTAAGAGAACAGGTATGCAGCTACCTGGGTTACCTTGGAATCGAATTCAATACAGAATTAAACAAAGGACTCAGAGGAAAAGAAACAGAGCTCTCAATGCCGGGATCCAAAGTAAAAGTGTTTGTAATTCCTACAAATGAAGAGCTTGCGATTGCACGCGAGACACTGGAACTGGTGCGCAAATAAGCTTCTGAAAATTTTAAAAAGTCAGTAGGGTTGCCCGCAAAAGCGGACAGCCCTTTTCAGCGGAGGATACTGTTTACAGCAGCCGGTGAATAAAATATAAAAATCTTGTTGACAAATAGGATTAACATGATATAATAGTTTAGGTATGAATAGGAGTAATGATTATGTTAATTAACCTATCAGACGTTTTGTCAGAACAGCATAAGACAGTTGATGAGACGGTGCAGTTGGAGATGGATACGTTTCAGTCCAGAACAGGTACATTTCCGATTGTGAGTAAAGAACCGGTTCATGTTGTTGCAGAGCATGTGAAAGGCAGAGAGCTTCTTATTCATGTGGATACAGAGTTATGTATTCTGATTCCATGTGACAGATGTCTTGAAGATGTGAAGCAGGAGTTTGACCTGAACTTTACGAAGCATGTTGATTTGAATGTTTCGGATGCTGATCTGGGAGAAGGATTAGATGAATCAAACTTCATAAGCGGATATCATCTTGACGTGGACAAAATGCTCTATAATGAGATATTGATAGGATGGCCGACGAAAGTTCTATGCAGTGAAGACTGTAAGGGCATTTGCAACGTTTGTGGTCAGAACCTAAATATGGGTACCTGTAACTGTGAAGATACAGCTCTTGACCCAAGAATGTCAGTTGTCCGTGATTTGTTTAAGAATTTTAAGGAGGTGTAACCTATGTCTATCTGTCCAAAGAACAAATCTTCTAAAGCAAGAAGAGATAAGAGAAGAGCAAACTGGAAGATGAGTGCTCCAAACCTGGTAAAATGCAGCAAATGTGGCGAGCTTATGATGCCTCACAGAGTATGTAAAGCATGCGGAGCATACAACAAACGTGAAATCGTTTCAGTTGACTAATTGAAAATGATATTAAGGAATGGGGACTTTGCAAAAAAGTCCCCATTTTTCGTATCTTAAAATCAGCCTTTTATATTGATTTTTGGGATGATGTTTAGTAGAATGTATGCAGTAGCGTTAGGAGGAAGAGAAATGTCTGATATTACAAGAGTTGCACTGGATGCCATGGGAGGCGATCATGCTCCCGCAGAGATGGTAAAAGGTGCGATAGAAGCTGTTAATAAAAGAGATGATATTAAGATTCTGCTTACAGGGCAGGAAGCACTGCTGAAAAAGGCGTTATCAGAATATACTTATCCCAAAGACCGGATTGAGATCATTCCGGCATCGGAAGTGATCGAAACGGCAGAGCCGCCGGTCATGGCGATTCGGAGAAAAAAAGATTCTTCTATCGTAGTAGCGATGAATCTGGTGAAAAAGGGCGAAGCAGATGCATTTGTATCTGCAGGAAGTTCCGGGGCGATTCTTGTCGGCGGACAGGTGATCGTAGGAAGGATTAAGGGCGTGGAGAGACCTCCGCTTGCACCGCTGATCCCAACGATGAAGGGAGTATCTCTCCTGATTGACTGCGGAGCGAATGTAGATGCAAGACCGTCTCATCTGGTGCAGTTTGCGAAGATGGGATCGATTTACATGGAACATGTGGTAGGAAAGAAGAATCCCACAGTTGGAATCGTGAATATCGGTGCGGAAGAGGAAAAGGGAAACGCGCTTGTAAAAGAGACATTTCCGCTTTTAAAAAACTGCAGGGATATTAACTTTATCGGCAGCGTAGAAGCGAGAGATATTCCGTACGGAGCTGCGGATGTGATCGTTTCGGAAGCGTTTGTAGGGAATGTGATCCTGAAGCTGTATGAAGGTGTCGGCGGAGCTCTGACGAAGAAGATCAAAGCCGGCATGATGACGTCTCTGCGTAGTAAGATCGGTGCGCTTCTTGTGAAGCCGGCACTGAAAGCTACATTAAAGGATTTTGATGCCAGCGAGTATGGAGGAGCTCCTCTTCTGGGGTTGAATGGGCTGGTCGTCAAGACTCACGGAAGTTCTACTTCAAAAGAAGTATGTAATTCAATCATCCAGTGTGTGACATTTAAAAATCAGCAGATCAACGAGAAGATCCGCGAATCGATCCAGTCCGCACAGGAAGAAAAAAAAGAAGATTAATGGGACAAAGAAAGGAAAGAAAACTATGGAATTTGAAAAATTACAGGATATTATCGCAGACGTGCTGAACGTTTCTAAGGATGACATTCATCCGGAGACTACATTTGTGGATGATTTAGGAGCTGACTCACTGGATATTTTCCAGATTATCATGGGAATTGAAGAAGAATTCGACATTGAGATCGACAACGATGAGGCTGAAAAGATTTCAACAGTGCAGGATGCAGTAGACCAGATTAAAAAAGTAGTAGAATAAAAGGCAAGAAGAGATTTTTGTCTCTGGCGATCGGTTTGGGTGCGTGATTCTGTCGCGCACCCAAACTGTATTATTCAGGCCGGAACAAAAAGTTTTAGATAAAGGGAAAAATATGAAGAAAAATTTAAAAGAGCTGGAAAAAAAGATAGGATATGAGTTTCAGGATTTTTCATTGCTGGAGCAGGCGATGATGCACAGTTCTTATACAAATGAAAAGCATCTGGAAAAATATCATTGCAATGAGAGACTGGAATTTTTAGGGGATGCAGTTTTAGAGCTGGTGTCCAGTGAATTTTTATTTCTTGAATCACCGAAAGTATCGGAAGGAAAGCTGACAAAAACAAGAGCGAGTATGGTGTGTGAGCCTTCTCTGGCATTTTGTGCACGGGAGATCGAACTGGGCAGTTATCTGCTTCTCGGAAAGGGAGAAGAAGCGACAGGAGGACGTCAGAGGCCGTCTGTGACATCGGATGCGATGGAGGCTCTGATCGGCGCGATTTATCTGGACGGTGGTTTTACTAATGCAAAAGAGTTTATTCATCGGTTTATCCTGACAGATCTGGAGAACAAAAAACTCTTTTATGATAGCAAGACTATTTTGCAGGAGATCGTACAGGCTGATATGGAAGAGGGAATCTCTTATCACCTGATTAAAGAAGAAGGTCCGGACCACAACAAATCTTTCACTGTGGAAGTGAAGATCGGGGAGACTGTCTATGGGACAGGAAGCGGACGGACGAAAAAAGCAGCGGAACAGGAAGCCGCTTACAAGGCAATTCTGAAGCTGAAAAAACAAAACTAAAGCGGGTGTTTTATGTATTTAAAATGTATTGAGGTACAGGGATTTAAATCTTTCGCCAATCGGATCAAATTTGAGTTTCACAATGGAATTACGGGAATCGTGGGCCCAAACGGAAGTGGAAAGAGCAATGTGGCAGATGCAGTCCGCTGGGTGCTGGGAGAGCAGAGAGCAAAGCAGCTTCGAGGCGGTTCCATGCAGGATGTCATTTTTTCCGGAACGGAAAACAGAAAGCCGTTGAGTTATGCTTCGGTAGCCATCACACTGGACAACTCGGATCATCAGCTCCCTGTGGATTATTCGGAAGTGACAGTGACAAGAAAGCTATACCGCTCCGGTGAGAGTGAGTATCTGATCAACGGAACCGGATGCAGACTCAAAGATATCAATGAGATGTTTTATGATACCGGAATCGGAAAAGAAGGATATTCGATCATCGGGCAGGGACAGATCGATAAGATTCTGAGCGGAAAACCGGAAGAGAGAAGAGAATTGTTTGATGAGGCAGCCGGAATTGTAAAATTCAAGCGCCGCAAAACGCTTTCCCTGAAAAAGCTGGAAGAAGAACAGAACAATCTGACCCGGGTCAGTGATATTCTCTCAGAGCTTGAGAAACAGATCGGACCGTTGGAAAAGCAGTCTGCAGTGGCAAAAGAATACCTGAAGAAGAAGGAAGAGCTGAAGGTTTATGATATTCATATGTTTCTTTTGGAGACAGAGCGTTTAAAGGATCAGCTTCAGGGTCTGGAAGAAAAAGTCCGGATTACTTCTGATGAGATGGAAGCGGCAAAGAGTCGCTATGAAGAAACAAAAGAACAATATCAGGCTGTGGAGACACAGGTGGAAGAGATTGATGCAGCGATCGAAAAATCGAAGAACCAGCTGAATGAGACAACGCTTTTGAAGCAGCAGCTGGAAGGACAGATCAATGTTTTAAAAGAGCAGATCAATACAGCCAGGATCAATGAAGAACATTATGCGAATCGCCGCCGTACGATCCAGCAGGAGTGGGATGCCAAGAAGGAGCAGAAAGCCGGATTTGTAAAGGACAGCGAAGCGATCCACGGACAGTTGGAGCGGATATCCAATCAGGATACGGATGCAAAAGAGCAGCTGATCCAGGTGCAGTCACAGATTGCAGAAGAGACGATGGAGATCGAGCAGAGTAAAGAAGAGATTATGCGGCTTTTGAATAACCGGGCATCGACGCAGGCGAAGATCCAGCATTTTGATACCACACAGCAGCAGATCACGACCAGAAGGGCTCAGATCCACAGAGAGATTCTGGAAGTGTCCAGTGAGGCAGAGCAGTATGGACGGGAATTAGAGCAGCAAAGACGGGGATTCGAAGAGATCACAGCGGAGATTCAGGCGTTTCAGGATCTGATCTCTGTCAATGAACAGAACATCGCAGAGTTTCAGCGCCAATTGGATGAGAAGCAGGAAAAATTGCGGATCGGTCAGACTGCATATCACAGAGAATCCTCCAGACTGGAGTCGCTGAAAAATATTACAGAACGATATGACGGATACGGAAACAGCATCCGTCGTGTTATGAGCTGCAAGGACCGGGAAAAAGGTCTGATCGGTGTTGTGGCGGACATCATCAAGGTAGAAAAAGAATATGAAATTGCAGTAGAGACAGCGCTTGGAGGCAGTATCCAGAATATTGTGACGGACGATGAAGAGACTGCAAAGCGGATGATCGCATATTTGAAGCAGAATAAGTACGGACGCGCGACATTTCTGCCTCTGACAAGTATGCAGGGCGGCGCAGAGCTGTGGCAGATGGATGCACTAAAAGAAACAGGCGTGATCGGACTTGCCCATACGCTGGTGCATGTGGAAGAGCGTTTTCTCGGACTGGCGAAACAGCTTCTCGGCCGGACTATTGTGGTGGAGAATATTGACTGTGGAATCCGGATCGCAAGAAAATATAAGCAATCCCTCCGACTGGTTACTCTGGAAGGAGAGCTGATCAATCCGGGAGGTTCCATGACCGGAGGTGCGTTTAAGAACTCCAGTAATCTGTTAAGCAGACGCCGCGAGATCGAGGAGTTTGAAAAAACAGTAAAGCTGTTAAAGCGTGACATGGAAGAGATGGAGCACTCGATCAGTGCGATTAAGGCACAGAGAGCAGAATGTTATGCCGGGATTGATGAGATCCAGCAGAAGATCACAGAAGCATCTGTCCGTCAGAATACGGCACGGATGAATGTGGAACAGGTGCAAAGGCAGCAGACGGAATCCAGACAACGTTGTGAAAGCTATGCAAAAGAACAGGAAGAACTGGAAATAACGCTGCGGGAGATCCGTGAAAACGGGGAGTCGATTCAGGTTGAATTGGAAGCGTCAAAAGAACTGGAAGCTGCACTGAATCAGAAAATCGAAGAATTGCAGAAGCAGTTGGAAATTCACCGCGAGGCAGAAGCTGCACAGCTGAAACAGTCTGAAGAGGTACATTTATCGCTGGCAGGTTTGCAGCAACAGGATCTTTTTATCAAGGAGAATATTGCACGTATCGATCAGGAGATGCTTCGTTTAAAGAAAGAAGCCGGAGAGCTGGATCAGAATAAAGGAAATACAGCGGAAGAAATCAGTCAGAGAGAAGAGAAGATTCAGGATCTGAAAAAAACAATCGAAGAATCCACAGAGATATTTTCTGAAATTGAGACAGAAATCACGGGACAGACCGAAAACAGAGAAGCGCTGAATCAGAAGCATAAGGCGTTTCTGGAACAAAGAGAAGCGCTGTCCGGTCATATGGCAGAGCTGGACAAAGAGTTATTCAGACTTGAAAGCCAGAAAGAGGATTGCGAGGAAGCATCCGAAAAACAAATGAACTATATGTGGGAAGAGTATGAGATTACCTACAATGGCGCTTTGAAGCTGCGGGATGAGACACTGACAGACCGTGCATTTATGAAAAAACAGATTCTGTTTTTAAAAGGAGAGATCCGTAAGCTTGGAAACGTCAATGTCAATGCGATTGAGGATTATAAGCAGGTTGCCGAGCGTTATGAATTTTTAAAAGAACAGCATGAGGATCTGGTCGAGGCAAAAGAAACGCTGATTCAGATTGTTGCAGAGCTGGACGCGGCAATGCGTGCTCAGTTTGAGGAACAGTTTGCAAGAATATCAAAAGAGTTTGATGCGGTCTTCAAGCAACTGTTCGGCGGCGGAAAGGGAACGCTGGAACTGATGGAGGACGAGGATATCCTGGAGGCAGGAATTCGGATCATTGCGCAGCCGCCTGGAAAAAAACTGCAGAATATGATGCAGCTTTCCGGTGGAGAAAAAGCATTGACAGCCATTTCGCTGTTATTTGCGATCCAGAATCTGAAACCGTCTCCGTTCTGTCTTCTGGATGAGATCGAGGCGGCACTGGATGACAGTAATGTAGACCGGTTTGCGCAGTATCTGCACAAGCTGACAAAACATACTCAATTTATCGTCATCACTCACAGAAGAGGAACGATGACGGCAGCAGACAGGCTCTATGGAATCACCATGCAGGAAAAAGGAATTTCCACACTGGTATCTGTAGATCTGCTGGAGGAAGATCTGACCTGATGTCAGAAAAAAGGAAGGAGAGCATATGGAAGAGAAGAAAGGGTTTTTTAGAAGACTTGTCTCAGGTCTGACAAAGACAAGAGATAATATCGTATCCGGAATGGACAGTATTTTTCACGGATTTTCCAAAATTGATGAGGACTTTTATGAGGAGCTGGAAGAGACTCTGATCATGGGAGATCTTGGAGTACATACTACGACGGAGATTATAGAGGATCTGCGCCGGAAAGTGAAAGAGCAGCATATCAAAGAACCTGCTGCCTGCAGACAGCTTCTGATTGACAGCATCAAAGAGCAGATGGATGTGGGAGAGACTGCTTACGAATTTGAGGAGAGACAGTCCGTTGTATTTGTGATCGGAGTCAACGGAGTGGGAAAGACGACCACCATTGGAAAACTGGCAGGGAAATTCAGAGAGCAGCATAAAAGAGTCATTCTGGCAGCTGCAGATACATTTCGTGCAGCTGCTGGAGAGCAGTTAAAAGAATGGGCCAACCGTGCAGAAGTAGAGATGATCGGCGGCCAGGAAGGTGCAGATCCGGCTTCTGTTGTATTTGATGCAGTGGCAGCGGCGCGCGCAAGAAAAGCGGATATTTTATTGTGCGATACAGCAGGACGCCTTCACAATAAAAAGAACTTGATGGAAGAACTGAAAAAGATCAACCGCGTGATCGACCGGGAATATCCGGAAGCGTACAGAGAGACGCTGGTTGTTTTGGATGCGACCACCGGACAGAATGCACTGGCTCAGGCAAGAGAGTTCAATGAGGTTGCAGATATCACAGGGGTGATCCTGACGAAGATGGATGGAACAGCCAAAGGCGGAATCGCAGTGGCGATCCAGTCAGAACTTGGAATTCCGGTCAAATATATCGGGGTTGGAGAATCTATTGATGATCTGCAGAAGTTTGATGCAGATGAATTTGTCAATGCGTTGTTTTACAGTGATTCCAAGACGGAAGAAACAGAAGAATAAAAATATGTCAAAATGACAGAAAGAGGGATGGAAGATGTTGACTTTGGAGAAATTTGAAGAAGCAAGTGAAGTAGTAAAACAGGTGACGACTCCGACAAAGCTGGTGTACAGCGAATATCTGAGCGCCCAAACAGGTGCCAGGATTTATCTGAAACCGGAAAATATGCAGCATACAGGAGCGTATAAGCTGCGCGGAGCCTACTACAAGATCAGCACATTGTCAGAAGAAGACAGAAGTAAAGGACTGATCACGGCATCTGCGGGAAATCATGCGCAGGGCGTTGCGTATGCGGCAAAACGTTATGGCTGCAGGGCAACGATCGTAATGCCGATCGGAACTCCTCTGATTAAGGTAAACCGCACCAAAAGCTATGGCGCGGAAGTGATCCTCTATGGAGATGTCTACGATGATGCCTGTGCGTATGCATACAAGCTTGCGGAAGAACATGGTTATACGTTTGTCCATCCTTTTGATGATCTGGATGTGGCGACCGGGCAGGGATCGATTGCAATGGAGATCATTCAGGAGCTCCCGACGGTGGACTATATTCTGGTTCCGATCGGCGGCGGCGGACTGATCACAGGAGTGGCGACACTTGCCAAGATGCTCAATCCAAAGATTCAGGTGATCGGTGTGGAGCCGAGAGAAGCGGCGAGCATGACTGCGGCGTTAAAGGCCGGAGAAGTGGTGGAACTTCCAAGTGCCAACACGATTGCGGACGGTACTGCGGTAAAAGCGGTCGGAAAACAGAATCTGCCATATGTGCAGAAATATGTAGATCAGATTCTTCTGGTGGATGATGATGAATTAGTCGGAGCATTTCTGGATATGGTGGAGAACCATAAGATGATCGTAGAAAATTCAGGACTCCTTTCTGTGGCAGCATTAAAACAGCTGGATTTGAAAGGCAAAAAAGCGGTCTGCGTGTTAAGCGGCGGAAATATGGATGTGATCACCATGTCTTCTATCGTACAGCATGGATTGATCCAGAGAGACCGTATTTTCTCGGTTGCAGTGCTTCTTCCGGACAAGCCGGGCGAACTGGTAAGAGTGGCATCGATCATTGCAAACGAAAAAGGAAATGTCATCAAACTGGAACATAATCAGTTTGTCAGCACCAACCGGAATGCGGCTGTGGAGCTGCGTATCACGATGGAGGCATTCGGAACCGAGCATAAGCAGAAGATCTTGAATGCGTTAAAAGAAGCGGGGTATGAGCCGAAGAAAGTCGGAGCGAAGCTGTACTAAACGATATAGAAGAAAAAATTAAAGTGTCCGAATGACCTGTGTGGGAGCGGACACTTTTTATATGAAAAGGATGGAAAATCAGAAGAGAGGCAGTGTAAATGTATTTAGTATCGATTTATTTTGATGAAAAAACGACCAGTCGAATGCAGGGATACATCACTCAGGTTGCAAAAAGAAGCGGAAATCCATTTATGATCGAGAAAAATGTACCTCCGCATTTGACGATTTCTGCATTTGAAACGCGAAGCGAAGATCAGGTAATCTCACTGTTTGAAGAAACGAGAGATATGTTTCAAAGCGGGGAGATTATCTGGTGTTCAGTGGGAGCGTTTTTCCCGAATGTGCTGTATCTTTCACCGGTTTTAAATACTTACCTGCAAGAACTGTCAGAGAAGGTTTATAAGGAGTTATTGAAAACAGCGGATGTCAAGGTACACAAATGTTATCGTCCGATGCAATGGGTTCCCCACGCAACGATTGGAAAGAAACTTTCTAAAGAAGAGATGCTTGCAGCGTTTCAGGTATTGCAGGAGCAGTTTGGAGTGTTCAGCAGCCGGGTCGTGCGGATCGGTTTTGCAAAAACAAATCCATATGAAGAGTTGTGGAATTTTGAATTATGAAAATAGCAAGAAACAATTTACCCGAATTGTACAGACTGAAGTATAGGATTTTCGGCAAACATTTGTTATAATATAGTTGTCAGGAGGTAGGAAGAGAATGTGCAGAGAGAAAAGAAAACTCCCGATAGGAATAGAAAATTTTGAACAGATCATCAAAGATGATTTTTATTATGTAGACAAGACAGGATTGATCTCTGAACTGCTCCGCAACTGGGGAATGGTAAATTTATTTACCAGACCAAGACGTTTTGGTAAATCTCTGAATATGAGTATGCTGGAACACTTTTTTTCTGTAGAGGGCGACAAGAGCATTTTTGATGGATTGAAGATTTCGAAAGATAAAAAGTTATGTGAAGAATATATGGGAAAGCATCCAGTTATTTCCATCTCACTAAAAGGCATCAATGCTGCTTCTTATGAGGCTGCATTTGAGTTAACTGTCAAGACCATAAAGGGAGCAGTGCAAAAGGCAGGATTCCTTAAAATGAGTGATAAACTGGGCGAGGACGAGAAGAAAGAATATCGAGCGATTCTTGATGAAAATATGAGTGAGGCTACGCTTTTTTGGAGCTTAAAAAATTTGTCAGAACTTTTGGAGAAACACTATGAAACAAAAGTAATCCTTTTGATCGATGAATATGATGTTCCATTGGCGAAAGCGTTTGAAAACGGATATTATGACAAGATGGTTTTTCTTATCCGTAATTTACTGGAACAGACGTTGAAGACCAATAACAGCCTGAAATTTGCAGTAATGACCGGGTGTATGCGAATATCGAAGGAAAGTATCTTTACGGGATTGAACAACCTGAAAGTGTTGTCGATTACAGATGAGCGTTTTGATGAGTATTTTGGATTTACGGATGAGGATGTCAAAGAAATGCTGCGGTATTATGATCGGGAAGATCATTATGAAGAAATGAGAAACTGGTATGATGGATATCGGTTTGGTAGTACAGATGTCTATTGTCCATGGGATGTATTGAATCATTGTGATAAAATAAAAGAGAATGCTGCGGCTTTTCCTGAAAATTATTGGGTTCATACCAGTAGTAATGAGGCAGTCAAGAAAATCATTCAAATGTCAGGAAATATTACAACAAAGCGCGAGATTGAACGTTTGCTGGCGGGAGAAGAAATTGTCAAAGAGATTCGGCAGGAACTTACTTATCAGGAAATGTATCAGTCTGTGGAAAATATCTGGAGTCTTTTATTTATGACCGGATATCTAACACAAAGGCAGCGACTGGATGCCAGTCATTACAAACTTGCAATTCCGAATCTGGAAGTACGGGATATTTTTAAAACGCAGATCATGGAATATTTTAAGGAAGGTGTTGCAAAAGACGGAGATACGTTAAAACAGCTCTGTGATGCACTGAAAGGCGGAGATGCAGAAAAAGTAGAACGTCTTTTTGAAGGGTACTTGAAAAAGACAATCAGTATTCGAGATACATTTGTGGAGAAATCATTAAAAGAGAATTTCTACCATGGAATTTTGCTCGGCATTTTAGGTGTCAAAGAAGACTGGGGAGTATTCTCAAACAGGGAAACCGGGGACGGGTACAGTGATATTATGATAGAAACAGAGGACAGTGAAATGGGGATCATCATTGAAATCAAGTATGCCGGAGACGGGAATCTTCTGAATGCCTGCGAAAAAGCCCTGAAACAAGTAGAGGAAACGAAGTATGAGGAGACGCTTTTAGAAAACGGAGTGGAGAAAATATTAAAATATGGGATTGCTTGTTATATGAAACATTGTAAAGTCATGTGTTCGGAGAGATAACAGGCTTGAAACATTGGTGAAATATAAAATGGGAACTTCACAGAATGGATTAAAATGAAGTTTTTTTGTGAAGGTTGGTAAAAAGAAACGGAGAGGTGGATTATGGCATCAAGTAAAGAATATTTGCAATTTATTTTAGGGCAGTTGTCTGAGTTGGAAGAAATCAATTACAGGGCAATGATGGGAGAGTTTATTCTCTATTATAGAGGGAAGATCGTTGGTGGTATCTACGACGACAGACTGCTGATCAAACCTGTAAGCTCAGCGATTTCCTATATGCCGACAATTTCTTATGAATTGCCTTATGAAGGAGCAAAAGAAATGCTGTTAGTAGATGAGGTTGATAGTAAACAATTTTTGACAGGTCTATTTAAGGCCATGTATGAGGAATTGCCTGCGCCAAAGCCGAGAAAGAGGAAATAAAAATTGAAATCGATGGAGGTAGTTGGATGACGTTTTATGAACAGATGGTTTCCCACTTTCTGCTTTGCTGGAAAAAGACGAGACCTTAAATGCACCAATTTATGGAACGCTGCTGCAAAAGAGGGATCACTCCTTTGGATACTTTGGCCTGACAGAAAATGCATTGCTGGTATCTTTTGGGGTATATTTATAGTATTTCAGCTAACTATCTTCATGTAAATATTCGAATCCTATTTTTTCAAGAACATGTTGGCTACGAGTATTTCTTAAAACCACATCAGCATAAATGGCCGATAATCCTAATTCTTTAAATCCGTACTCTAAGACAGTTCTTTCCACCGCTGTGTCATAGCCTTTTTCTTTATAGCAATCTTGAATAAGCACAATGGAAAGGGTGCCACTACCTTTTTGTAAGTCTATGTTTTTAAGGTATACATCACCAATTACAATATCATCTAATAATATAGCAAACCATACTCTGTTGCAATTATTTGCTTTTCTTTCAAAATCTTTTTGAGCGATCTCTGGCGTATAAATGTAAGGTGTTTCGCACATCATAGGATCTGCTATATAATTTTTTCTTTCTATATGATACAACTGAGACGTCATAGGTATTAATACAATTTTATCGTCAACGATTAATTTTTTCATGTCTATATTACTCCCTTAACTTCCATTAATCCAAGATATTTTTTATACGGAAAGATGCCTTAATTATACTGTGAGATTCTTTTTTTGTCTATTGACGCTATTTATGAATTACAGGAATGCGTCTATCTCTTTTTAGATTTCAAATTGTTCGCTTGGTATCAAATAAAGTTTTCTTGACTTTTATCTATTACAATTGTAAGATTTAATAGAAACTTACAATTGTAATATTTGAGAGGATATGTGTATGAAGCGAAAAGTGATTGCACTACTGGTTATATGTGTGATGGTTCTATCTGGGTGTGGTAAGACAACTCCGGAAGAAAAGAGCGAGGAAACTGTTCAAGATATTCAGCAGAAGGAGATTGCTGATGATTTTGAAGAGTTGATGGAAGGAACGAGAGAATTATATGAAAAGGCAGCAGAAAACAAGCTGCTGGACAGTCTGGAGTTTCAAAAGCAAGTAATTGATTATCTGGGACAAAAGGGATATGCCGCAGTAGATATGAAAGATCAAGTTGATATGGTTCATTCAGAGCAGGTGGAAACATATTGTGAGAAGGCAAAAAGGGGAGAATCGGCAGATGTGGTGATATATTCTGTCATAGAACAGGGTGGTGTAGTTCGTTATGAACTGCATACAGATGGTGATGATATGGATGCCATTGTCAGCACAGTTCGCTGGACGGATAACAAACCCTGTATGATTTATTATCACAAATTTAAGGTACATTCCTGGAAATATACAGAAAAAGGATATTTTTTCATCGAAGAATATCATCCCCCGGGATTTGACGGACCGCCGGGAGAGAAAGGATTTCGTGTAAAACCGTTGGATCAGAAACTTAGAGAATTAAATCAAAAATATGTACTTCCAATTGGATATAGGTTGAATAATATGCTGATCACAAACTGGAAGGAAGAGGATTATTCAAACCTGAATTTTTATGATCTATATGAATTAAAGTATCCGAGTATCTATGGAAAAGAGATTCCGTATGCGATGAAAGAGGGGGTGGAATATCAGATACCGAAAGAAGAGTTTGAAAGTGTATTACAAACACTTTTTCCAATCACGAGTGAGCAGATTCAGAAAAATGCAGTTTATAATCCCGATACGCAGAGATATCGTTATCGTCCGAGGGGACTCCATGATTGTGAGTTTCCTTATGAACCGTATTCGGAAGTGATTTCTTATGGAGAACTGGGTGATGGAAAATTAAAACTTGTGGTAGAAGCTGTTTGGAAAATTGAAATGCTGGATCAGGCATTTCGAAGCGAATTAGTTGTGGAACCACTTGAAGGTGGAAAAATTCATTATGTGTCAAATACAATTTTGTCACCAGAAGAAGATGAGCCGAGGTGGTATGTACCAAGATTGACAGATGAACAGTGGAGAGAGGCTTATGAAAAGGGATATCATCTTCCGATTAAAAAGGAAGAGCGTGAGAAGGCAGAAAAAGACAGTATTGCTGCCTTGAAGTTGGTTCAAGATATTTACGCTGAAGCGGATAAGGGAGATGCATCGAATGTAGTTCTTACAGATTCTGTTATGGAGCAGATGAAAAAGATACTCGGCAGAGGGGGAGTTCCGGTAATTAGTTCTGAGGAATACTCTGTTATGGAAAATTATCAGGTGATGGAAAACTTCTTACACAGTTCGGAGCAGGGAGTTGAAGGAAATGTAATTTTATATGATATTTTACAAGACGGAAGTATTGAGAGAAGAAAATATCTTTATGACGGGAAAGAGATGTATCTGTTAGCAGTCAGAGCAGTTTGGAATGAGGAAGGAGATCCGGTGATTGCATATCGCTCTTACACAAGAATGAAAGAATGGAGATACACAGAAAAGGGATGGTTTGCTTATGAATTGTGTGTACCGGAACCGCCGGAAGTATCAGAAATTGTGGATGGAAGTTGTATGATCAGGGTAAAACCGTTAGATGCAGAATGTATTGAATTGTCAAAAAAATGTGTGTTGCCATTGGGATATCAAGGAAATAATTTACTATGTTCTAATTGGGATCGTGAACATTTAGAGGGGCTGGATTACAATGGGCTATATGAATACCTCTACCAGATGAAATATCAAAAAAGATTTGTTATGGAAGAAGGAAAAAATGGAATCCCCGCAGAGGAATTTGAACAACTGATGTCAGAATATCTTCCTGTTACTGCAGAACAGTTGCGGAATATAGCTACATTTGATGCAGAAAAACAAGAGTATGTATGGGCAAAGCTTGGATGTGGCAATTACGCACCGACTCATTTTGGAACTTCTTTACCAGAAGTAATAAAAGTAGAGGAACATCAAGATGGGGCGCTTACTTTGACAGTGGAGGCGGTTTGTGATATGGTCATTTCCAATGACGCAGTGATTACACATGAACTTACTGTGAAATTTCGAGAGGATGGAAGTTTTCAATATTTGGGAAATAAGGTTTTAGAAGATGGAATCCATCAGATTCCACAATATCAGTATCGAATTGCGAGGTGACATCCGATTGAACAACAAAAAGAACCGAACAGGAGTTATTTTTGAAATCTGTCGGTTCTTTCGCTTTTTATTTCCCAATATTTAATTCCGAGAGCACAGAAGTTGTGATTTCGGTTGCTTTACTTCCGGTAGTTTCGGTTTCTCCCTGAATATTTGTTGCAAAATAATATACATTGTCTGCGGTTTCCAAAAAACCGATAAACCAGCCATTTACATCTTTTCCCTCAATCCGCCCAGTTCCGGTTTTTCCATAAAGAGAACTTTTGGAACCGGAAGAGAGAAGGATGGAATTTTTGACAGCGTCTATATTTTGTGGAGCAAATTGAAACTCGTTGTCATGGAATTTTTTTAACAGGTTGACCTGCTCAATCGGAGAGATTTTTAAAGATAAATCTGTCCAGTATAAGTCGATGTCTGAACCGGTCTGTTGATTTCCGTATTGAATCTTCTGTAAAAATGATTTTACAGAGTGAAATCCTAATTGTGAATCAATGGATTGAAAGTACCAGTTCACAGAGTTTTTCATGGCAGAAGATAAGGTCTGATTGGCTTCCCATGCATCGAATGGATAATCTTCGCCATTCCAGGTCATATCTGAATCTTCAGGAGTGATGATACCGGATTCTAAACCGAGTAAGGCATCGTATATCTTGTAAGTAGAGTTTGGGGCGATTCGTTCTTTGGCATTTTCGATGTTAAAAATATTCCAGGCGTTTTGATTTGTATCATATAAAACGAAACTGCCTTGATAGCCATTGAAATGATTGGAAAGATCAATGGTGGAAATATTTTTCATATCGTTTGGCAATCGGTATTCATTTTGCGGAGAACCTGCGGCAGCCAGTACAGGTGCATAGCTCAATGATAGAAATGCAATGAGGATATAAATGAGAAATCCCCGCGCTTTTCCCCGTTTTGTTTCTTTTTGAAAGGCAGCGATATTGAGAATCCTCCGTGTAATCTGCTTCATACTTCCACTCATCCCGGTTGCATAAGGAAAAGGAATGTGAGAAATTTTTTCGGCAAAATTGATCAGTGTGTTTCCATAGGCCTGATAATCTGTTTCGTCAAGAAGATGCAGCACAGCCGAATCACAGGAAAGTTCACGATCACATCGCATTTCCTTTAAGGCATACCAGACAAAAGGATTAAACCAATATAGAATACCAGCCAAATTCATAAGGAAAACAATGCGCGTATCTTTTTGACGGCAATGCTGTAATTCATGCAAAAGCATGAAGCGCATATCCTTTGCATTAAAATCTGAAATCAAATGAATCGGAAGGTAAATGCGAGGGTGTATGAGCCCCACAGTAACAGGTGATTTCAAAAATGCGGTACTGTATATCGGGATTTTCTTTTTGCAATGCATCTCTTTACAACAGTTTTCATAGAGCCGTTTTACTTGTTGATTTTGTAATGGCAGTGCAGATTGTTCCAAAGTGCGGAGCCTTAAAAAAGAACGTGCAGCTAAAACGGACATTGTGACAGCACCGACAGCCCATAAACTAAAAAGGAGTAAGTGAACAGGAGATGATGTTTTACTGCTGATTGAGACTGCAAAATCATTTACTATTCCAATGGTAGAATTTTCTCCTATGAAAACCTGTCCATCAGGGACAGAGAGAAAAAGTCTTTTCGGAAAATCTGAAAGGTGCAAGGCTGGAAATTTCTGCAAGATAGAGAAAATGTTTGCAGGTAAAAAAGGGACAGCCATGAAACTGAGCAGAAGAAACCAAAGGCGATACTGCATGCGGGCAGATAAACATTTCCGCAATAAGTGTTTTATGCCTGTCATGATTCCAATGAAAATGGAAATAAAAATATTGCATATTAAAAAATGGATTCCAAAATCAAACAAATAAATTCCTCCTATTCGTGAGTATCAGAGAGAAGATGACGCAAGGTATCAAGTTCTGTTTTGGATAATTTATCATCTTCTAAGTAAGAGGTAAGCATAGAAACGATGTTTCCATTGTAATATTTGTTTAAAAAAGAATTGCTTTCCTGACGGATATATTCAGTTTCCGGAACTAAAGGGGTATATACAAAGACTCTGCTTTGTTTTTCATAAGTAAGCGCTTTTTTTGTTACAAGCCGCTTCAACATTGTTTGTATTGTCTTTGGACTCCAGTCGGTTGTCTGAGTCAGTTTTTCAGTCACTTCATTTGTACTGATGGGAGCATACTTCCAAATGACCTTCATCACTTCAAATTCAGCTTCAGAAATTTGTGGCAGTTTACTCATATTCATTCCTCCAAGTCTTACATATGTAATAAAAATATTATAAGGGGATTTTATAAGAAAGTCAAACAATGAAAAATATTGACAGAAAATCTTACGTCTGTAATAATATAAATGTTATGAATGTCATTTCCCGATTTTGCAGGGCGGTGTCTGCAGCTTCATATCCAGCTTTATGATGTGTAAGCCCATCTTACAAACAGGGACACAAAGCGCGAAATAAGAAATTCAGGAGGTCGCTATGAGTAATTTTTCAATAAATGAAATGCAGTCAATGCAGAAGGAATTACAAGATAAATATAAAGAGAAGTGGGAAAGAATCTGTCCGGAGACCGGCAAAAATAAGTTTTTATGGATGATAGGTGAAATAGGAGAAGTCATTGATATTATAAAGAAAAATGGGGATAAAAGCGCAGTTGCGGACAGTTCTGTCAGAGAACATCTTATAGAAGAAATGGCGGATGTCCTGATGTATTATAATGATGTGATGTTATGCTATGGGATCACCGAAGACGAACTCAAACAAGCTTATATCGAAAAGTTTCAAAAAAACATGAAACGCTGGTAAATTTCAGGGGTGCTGTGAAGGGATTTGAACGAAAAAGTTGATAGAAAATATAAACTCCGGAAAGAAGTCAAAAATTCTCTCCGGAGTTTATGCGTTCTGTTTTATCTATACCTGATGATATTTCTGGAGCAGTTTATGGATCTTATCTGTTGGATTCATAACAGCACCGATTGTCAGATCGTGATTCAGGGAATCAATGATTAGAGCCAGGAATTTACTCATGTCTGCCTTGACAAAGTATTCTCTTTCGTCTACAGCAGGCGGCAGATATGTCAGGTTGGTTGTTACGACTTTATCAAGATATCCCTTTTTGTAGTATTCATCGAATTTTTCAAATCCGTCTGTGAACAGTCCGAATGTGGTGCATACGAATACGCGGGCTGCGTTGCGGTCTTTTAATTTCTTTGCAACATCCAGCATACTTTCACCGGAGGAGATCATATCATCCACGATGATCACATCTTTGCCTGCCACATCATCTCCGAGGAATTCATGTGCTACGATCGGATTCTTTCCATTTACGATAGTAGAGTAGTCTCTTCTCTTATAAAACATACCCATATCCACTCCAAGCACGTTGGAGAAGTATACAGCACGGTGCATTGCTCCTTCGTCAGGGCTGACGATCATCAGATGGTCTTTGCTGACTTTCAGATCCGGAACTGCACGGAAGAGTGCTTTCATAAACTGATACTGAGGAGTAAAGTTGTCGAATCCGCTCAGAGGAATCGCATTCTGTACACGCGGGTCATGTGCATCAAATGTCAGAATGTTTGCAACGCCCATATCTTTTAATTCTTCCAATGCCAGAGCACAGTCCAGAGATTCTCTTTTGGTTCTCTTATGCTGACGGCTCTCGTAAAGGAATGGCATGATGACATTGACGCGGTGTGCTTTTCCGGTAGACGCTGCAATGACACGCTTGATATCCTGAAAATGATCGTCCGGAGACATGTGGTTGAGGTGTCCGTTGACAGAGTAAGTCAGACTGTAGTTGCATACATCTGACATAATGAAGAGATCAGTTCCCCGGATGGTCTCTTTGATCACACCTTTTGCTTCTCCGCTTCCGAAACGCGGGCAGTCACATTCTACCAGATAGTTATTTGTGCGGTAATTCACATACAATGGGGATTCTGTCACCTCATTGATGGTGTTTTCACGGAAAGATACGATATAGTCGTTGACTTTCTGTGCCAATACTTTACAGCTTTCCAATGCTGCAAGTTTCAATGGAGCAACTGGAAGGGTTTTTTCCAATAATTCAATATTTGCCATGATTTTCTCCTGTGTTTTCGTTTTTCCATATCCGACCTCCGGATATGCGATTTCATATATCGTTATATCATTTTTTGCAGGGAAATTCAAGCATGGCTTTGCTATAGAAGAAAATTATGCTATACTGGTACTGTTAATATGCCAGAAGTATGAGCAGACAGGAACTTTGTTTCGGTAAAAAGCAGGAGACAAAGTCTAAAAATAGAAGAAGTACAAGGAGTTTGAAAATGAAAAAGCACGAGCATATTGTGAAGTCTCTGATGTCCGGCGGGATTGGAGAAGAACTGGGGATCGAGCCGGGAGATAAGCTGCTTGCCATCAACGGAAATGAGATACAGGATGTATTTGACTATTATTACTATGAAGAGAGTGAACAGCTTCTGCTTCTGATCGAGAAGCCGGACGGGGAAGAATGGGAGCTGGAGATTGAGAAGGATGAGGATGAAAGTCTGGGGATCGAGTTTGACCAGAGTCTGATGGATGAGTACCGTTCCTGCAGAAATAAATGTATGTTCTGTTTCATTGACCAGATGCCAAAGGGAATGCGGGAGACACTGTATTTTAAAGATGATGATTCCCGTTTGTCATTTTTGCAGGGCAATTATATTACGCTGACCAATATGAGTGATCATGATGTGGAGCGTATTGTAAAGTACCGTCTGGAGCCGATCAATATTTCGTTCCAGACGACGAATCCCGAACTTCGCTGCAAGATGCTGCACAACCGGTTTGCGGGAGAGGCGCTGAAAAAAGTAGATATTCTCTACCGGGGACAGATTGAGATGAATGGGCAGATCGTTCTCTGCAAGGGAGTAAATGACGGAGAAGAGCTGGAGCGGACGATCCGGGATCTGACAGGATATCTGCCGTATTTAAAGAGTGTTTCGATCGTTCCGGTAGGACTGACAAGATACCGGGACGGACTGTATCCTCTGGAGCCGTTTACAAAAGAAGATGCCAGGGAGGTGCTTTCTGTCATCCACCGCTGGCAGGAGAAGATCTATCAGGAGCATGGGATCCACATGATCCATGCGGGAGACGAGTGGTATGTGCTGGCAGAGGAGGAGGTGCCGGAGGAAGAACGATATGACGGCTACCTGCAGCTGGAGAACGGTGTGGGAATGATGCGTCTGTTGTTCAACGAAGTACAGGAGGCTCTCTCTGCCGTGACAGGAGATGAAAGGCAGCGGGAGATTTCTCTGGCTACGGGACGTCTGATGTATCCTTATATCGGAAAGATCTTGGAGGAGATCAGAAAGAAATTCCCGAATATCACCACACATTTATATGCAATCCGCAATGACTTTTTTGGAGAACGGATCACAGTATCAGGTCTGATCACAGGGCAGGATCTGACGGGACAGCTGAAAGGACAGCCTCTCGGGGAGAGACTTCTGCTTCCGTGTAATATGCTAAAGATCGGAGAACCAGTCTTTCTGGATGATTTTACGCTGGAGGAAGTGGAGAATTCTTTACAAGTGAAGACAGATATTGTAAAATCAAGCGGGCAGGATTTGCTGGATGCAGTGATCGGTGCTTATGAGAATGATGATTTCAGCACGGACAGAAGAAGAGGCAGATTTCAGGAAATGTAAGATTGAATGGAGAGAAAGGTAGTTGAAAATATGAGTAAACCAGTAGTAGCGATTGTAGGAAGACCGAATGTGGGGAAGTCTACACTGTTTAATACATTAGCCGGGGAGCGGATTTCGATCGTAAAAGACACTCCGGGTGTAACAAGAGACCGTATTTATGCGGATGTGTCATGGTTGGACAAAGAATTTACGATGATCGATACCGGCGGAATTGAGCCGGACAGCAGCGATATCATTCTTTCACAGATGAGAGAGCAGGCGCAGATCGCCATTGATACGGCAGATGTCATTGTGTTCATTACCGATGTGCGTCAGGGGCTTGTGGATGCAGATTCCAAAGTGGCAGATATGCTCAGACGTTCTAAAAAACCAGTTGTGCTTGTTGTCAACAAGGTGGATAATTTTGATAAATTTATGCCGGACGTGTATGAGTTCTATAATCTTGGGATCGGGGATCCGGTTCCGATCTCTGCGGCGTCCAGACTGGGAATCGGTGATATGCTGGATGAAGTGGTTTCGCATTTTCCGGAAGGAGCAGGAGAGACCGAAGAGGATGAGCGTCCGAAGATCGCCATTGTCGGAAAGCCGAATGTGGGAAAATCTTCGATCGTCAATAAGCTTCTCGGAGAAAACCGTGTGATCGTATCAGATATCGCGGGCACCACAAGAGATGCCATTGATACGGCAATCAAACACGAGGACAGAGAATATATTTTTATCGATACCGCGGGACTGCGAAGAAAAAATAAGATCAAGGAAGAGCTGGAGAGATTCAGTATCATTCGTACTGTAACGGCAGTAGAGAGAGCGGATGTGGTGCTGATGGTGATCGATGCCACAGAAGGGGTTACAGAGCAGGATGCCAAGATTGCCGGGATCGCACATGAGCGCGGAAAGGGTGTGATCATCGTTGTAAACAAATGGGATGCCATTGAGAAGAATGACAAGACCATGAAACAATATGAAAATGATATCCGGACGACACTTGCGTATATGCCATACGCAGAGATCATGTATGTTTCTGCAAAAACAGGACAGCGTCTGAATAAACTGTATGATATGATCGATATGGTCATTGACAGCCAGACACTTCGGATTCAGACCGGTGTGCTCAATGAGATTATGATGGAGGCCGTTGCCATGCAGCAGCCGCCGTCAGACAAGGGAAAACGTCTGAAGCTTTACTATATCACCCAGGTATCGGTAAAACCACCGACCTTTGTAATCTTTGTAAATGACAAAGAACTGATGCATTTTTCTTATACCCGTTATCTGGAAAACAAGATCCGGGAAGCGTTCGGGTTCAGGGGAACGTCTCTGAAATTCTTTATCCGGGAGAGAAAGGAAAAGGATCAGTAGATATGGAACGAATTATCTGTCTTATCATAGGATATGCGTTCGGCCTGTTTCAGACCGGATATTTTGTGGGGAAACTCAATCATGTGGACATCAGAAAAACAGGAAGCGGAAATTCTGGTTCTACGAATGCACTGCGTGTGCTTGGAGTAAAAGCCGGACTGATGACGTTTGCGGGAGATGTTTTAAAATGTGTCCTGCCAATTCTTCTGGTGCGCCAGATCTTCAGTGGCAGCGACTGTCTGCCGCTGCTTGCGATGTATACAGGAGCAGGTGCCACACTTGGACATAATTATCCGTTTTATCTGAAATTTAAAGGCGGAAAAGGGATTGCGGTTCTGGCCGGGCTTGTGCTTTCCACCAAGCTCTGGATGGTCCCGATCCCACTTGCTGCATTTATTTTTGTGGTGGCAGTCACCCGCTATGTTTCCGCAGGGTCACTTCTGGTAACAATTATTTTTCTTGCAGAGGTGATATGTTTCGGGCAGATGGGGGGATTTGCGATGGCGCAGCCTTATGTGTACGAATTATATCTGGTGACGTTTTTACTGATGGCACTGGCATGGTGGAGGCATCGTGCAAATATAAAGAGACTGTTGAATGGAACAGAGAACAAAATCGGGTTTTCTAAAAAATAGAGACGATTAAAAAGGAGGCAGAATATGGCAAATATAGGTGTGTTGGGAGCGGGAAGCTGGGGAACGGCACTCTCCGTCCTGCTGCATGATAACGGAAATCAGGCAACGATCTGGTCGATCGATCCCGCCGAGATAGAGATGCTGTCAAAAGAAAGAGAGCATAAGACAAAGCTGCCGGGGGTGCACATCTCCGAGGAAATTCAGATTACCGGAGAGATACAAGAGGCAATCCTGGGAAAAGACTTTCTTGTCTTGGCAGTTCCGTCTCCGTTTACAAGAGCGACTGCGAAAAAGATGAGTTCATATGTGGCAGAAGGGCAAATAATCGTGGATGTGGCAAAAGGGATCGAAGAGACCACATTGATGACACTTTCCGGGCAGATCAAAGAAGAGATTCCGCAGGCGGATGTAGCAGTTCTTTCCGGACCGAGCCACGCGGAAGAGGTCGGAAGAAAGCTGCCGACAACCTGTGTGATCGGTGCGACGACAAGAAAGACGGCTGAGTACCTGCAGTCTGCATTTATGAGTAAGGTGTTCCGTGTCTATACAAGTCCGGATATTCTGGGGATTGAGCTGGGAGGATCATTGAAAAACGTGATCGCTCTGGCAGCGGGAATTGCAGACGGACTTGGTTATGGAGATAACACAAAAGCTGCGCTGATCACTCGAGGAATTGCGGAAATTGCGCGTTTGGGCGTAAAAATGGGCGGAAAGCTCGAGACATTTACCGGGCTGACCGGAATCGGAGATCTGATCGTGACCTGCGCAAGTGTACACAGCCGGAACCGCAGGGCCGGATATCTTATGGGACAGGGGAAGACTATGCAGGAGGCCATGGATGAAGTACAGATGGTAGTCGAAGGTGTGTATTCTGCAAAGGCAGCCAGAAAGCTGGCAGAGAAATATGAGGTGTCCATGCCGATTGTGGAGCAGATCAATGAAGTACTGTTTGAAAACAAGAGTGCTGCACAGGCAGTGGATGAACTGATGCTTCGAGAATCAAAAAGTGAGCATTCCGTGCTGCCGTGGCCGGATGAGACAGTATAGTTTTTTTTAATTCAAGAGAACAGAGCCGGAATAATCCCCTTTGTTTCTGCATAGATTGGTATCAGCAGAACAAGGGGGTATTTTTTATGGATGCATTTCAGGTATACAAGGATATGAAAGCAAGAACCAACGGGGAAATCTATATTGGAGTTGTAGGTCCGGTTCGGACAGGCAAGTCAACATTTATCAAGCGGTTCATGGATCTTCTCGTGCTGCCGAATATGACGGATGAACACGCAAAAGAGCGGACAAAAGACGAACTTCCGCAGTCAGCCTCCGGAACAACGATCATGACAACAGAGCCGAAATTTGTTCCGAAAGATGCGGCATCTGTCAGACTGTCCGAAGACGTGGAAGTTAAGATCCGACTGATCGACTGTGTCGGATATATGGTAGACGGGGCGAGCGGTCATATAGAAAACGATGTGGAACGTCAGGTGAAAACGCCATGGTTTGAACATGAGATCCCCTTTACAAAAGCGGCAGCGATCGGGACACAGAAGGTGATTCATGACCATGCGACAATTGGGCTGGTTATCACAACAGATGGAAGTATCGGAGAGCTTCCGAGAGAAAATTATATTTTGGCAGAAGAAAAGACCATTCAGGAATTGAAATCCATCGGAAAGCCGTTTCTGATCCTTTTGAACACACAGAAGCCATACAGCGAAGAAACAAAAAGTCTTCAGGGGAAAATGGAGGAAAAGTACGGAGTATCTGTTCTTGCGGTCAACTGTGCGCAGCTTCGGACAGAAGATATTAATCAGATCATGCGGCAGGTGTTGTATGAGTTTCCAATTTCAGAAGCAGAATTTTATATTCCGAAGTGGGTGGAAATGCTGCCAAAGGATCACCCGGTAAAAAGCGAGGTGCTCTCCAGTGTAAGAAATCTGCTGGATGGAATGGATGACATTCGAAGTGTGGCAGAGGCGGTACCGGTAAGTGACAGCGAGTACATAGAGAAGATCAGGATCTCTCAGATTGAAATGGATACGGGAATCGTAAAGATCCAGATGGACTTGAAGGAGAAGTATTATTATGAGGTGCTCAGTGAACTGACAGGGACGAAGATTCAGGGAGAATATGAACTGATCGCAGCGATGAAAGAACTTGCCGCAATGAAAGAGGAATATACACAGATCAAAGATGCGTTTGCCGATGTGAAAATGAAAGGATACGGTGTAGTTAGCCCGAAGAAAGAGGAAATTCTGTTAGATGAGCCTGCGATCATCAAACAGGGCAGTAAATATGGTGTGAAGATCAGATCAGAGGCTCCGTCTGTTCATATGATCCGTGCCAATATTGAGACTGAGATCGCACCGATCGTGGGAAGTGAAAAGCAGGCACAGGATCTGGTGGAATATATCAAAGCAGAGAGTGAGACTCCGGAGGGAGTATGGGGAACCAACATATTTGGAAAATCTGTAGAAGAGCTGGTGCTGGATGGGATGCGCAATAAGATCAATATGATCAACGAGGAGAGTCAGGTGAAGCTCCAGGATACGATGCAGAAGATCGTCAATGACAGTAATGGAGGGCTGGTCTGCATTATTATCTGATTTTTTTGTTTTTTTCTGCCGGATGCTTGGACTCTTATTCTCAGATGTGGTACAATAAAGCGGCGGAGTGTTCTCTGCATTACAGAATTTAGTTGAGACCGGAGTACAAGAAAGGGGTACGAATCTATGAAAGCGGCTATTTTTACGTTGGATACAGAAAGTTATAAAGCAAGAAAGGCAAGTGCGGCAGGGATGGTTTTAAAGAAACTGCTGGAACAGTCCGGGTTTGAGACTGCTGCCGTGCGTGTGATCCCGAAAGACCGGAAAGTGGCGGCATCGGTATTAAAAAGGGTGGCAGAGGAGCAGACCGCAGAGTTGGTTCTGACAACAGGAGCAGCAGGACATCTCGAGAGCGACTGTGCACCATATGCACTGATGGATGTGGCAGAACGCCTTCTTCCGGGGATCCCGGAGACACTGCGTGCATTCCGCAACCGGGATTCTCAGCAGGCGGTTCTGGACTGCAGTGCGGCAGGTGTGTGCAAAAAGACGCTGATGGTAAATCTTCCGGGAGATGCCAAAGAGGCAAAGGAAGCACTGGAATTTATTCTTCCGGAATTAAAACGTGCGATTGAGATGTTGAACGTATGATGCGGGTGACATATCTCGGACACAGTGGATTTCTTCTGGAGATGGAGGATGCCCTGCTTTTGTTTGATTATTATCAGGGCAGTCTCCCCGAAATGGATCCGGAAAAAACATTGTTTGTATTTGTGAGTCATGTACATTATGATCATTATAATCCGGACATTTTGAAATTGCGCCGTCAGAGACAGAACATCTGGTATCTTTTTTCTGATGATGTGCCGATGCCGGATGAACAGAAACAGGTAATCCGGCTGTCGCCCGAAGAAGAGAGGCGTGTGAATGGCATCCGGGTGCGTACACTGCCATCTACAGATGAAGGAGTCGCATTCTGGATAGAATATCAGGGAATCGTGATTTATCACGCAGGAGATTTGAACTGGTGGCACTGGGAAGGAGAACCAAAGTCGTATAACGAGCAGATGAGAGCGGATTATCAGAAGGCGATTGGAGAGCTTCCGGATCAGCCGATCGATGTTGCATTTGTGCCGGCGGATCTCCGTCTGGGTGAGCAGTATGTCTGGGGACTGGACTATTTTATGCGTCATACAGACACGAAAAATGTGTTCCCGATGCATTTCTGGGGATCCTATGAAGTGTTTGACAGGCTTTTTCACGAACCGTGTACAACAGAATATAGAAGCAGAATCCGAGAGATTCAGACAGAAGGACAGGTGTTTGACATTCAGAGTCAGACATAGTATAATGAAGAACAGTGTTAAGTAAGACAGACAATCGCGGCTGCATGCGCCGAAAGGCCGCAGACGAGGAAAGTCCGGGCTTCGCAGGGCAGGATGCCGGATAACGTCCGGTGGAGGTGACTCCAAGGCCAGTGCAACAGAAATAAACCGCCTGTATTTTGTGCAGGTAAGGGTGGAAAGGCAGTGTAAGAGACTACCGCCCTTCTGGTAACAGAAGGGGCACATGTAAACCCCATCCGAAGCAAGACCGAATAAAAGCTATGCGGCTGCCCGTCGCGCTTTAGGTAGGTTGCTTGAACCTGACGGCAACGTCAGGTCTAGATAGATGATTGTCCAATGACATAACCCGGCTTATCGTTTTGCTTAATTTGATGCTGTCGCTTTGCGGCAGCATTTTGCATATGAACAGAGATTTTATACAAGGCAGGAAAAGAGTATGGGAATGAGAATCAATACAACGCTGCCGCTTCCGGCAGAATTGAAAGCAGAATATCCGCTTTCAAAGGAACTTACAGAAATCAAGAAAAAAAGGGATGCTGAAATCCGGGACATTTTTACAGGAAAGTCAGACAAGTTTGTCGTGATCGTAGGGCCATGTTCCGCAGACAATGAAGATTCCGTGTGTGAATATATAAGCAGGCTGGCAAAAGTGAATGAAAAAGTATCAGACCGCCTGATGATTATTCCGCGGATCTACACGAACAAACCAAGGACAACAGGTGAGGGATATAAAGGAATGCTTCATCAGCCAAAACCGGATCAGGCGCCGGATCTGCTGGCTGGAATTATTGCGATCCGTAAGATGCATATCCGTGCCATAGAAGAAAGCGGACTGACAAGCGCGGATGAGATGCTGTATCCGGAGAACAGAAGCTATCTGGATGATATCTTATCTTATGAGGCAATCGGGGCGCGTTCTGTTGAAAACCAGCAACACAGACTGACGGCCAGCGGTATGGATATTCCGGTGGGGATGAAAAATCCGACCAGTGGTGATTTTTCTGTGATGCTCAACTCTGTGATCGCGGCACAGAGTTCCCATACTTTTATTTACAGAGGCATGGATGTAACGACAGATGGAAACGATCTGGCACATGTGATTCTGCGCGGCGGAGTGGACAAGTATGGTACTTGTAATCCAAATTATCACTATGAGGATCTGATCCGTCTTCAGGCGATGTATGGAGAGAAACATCTGGCCAATCCGGCAGCGATCGTCGATGCCAATCATTCAAATTCCAACAAGCAGTTCAAAGAGCAGATCCGCATTGTCAGTGAGGTGCTTCACAGCCGGAATTACAATACAAAATTAAAAGAGCTGATCAAAGGTGTGATGATTGAAAGTTATCTGGAAGAAGGATGTCAGAGTATCGGGGCAGACCAGATTTACGGAAAGTCCATTACAGACCCGTGTCTTGGATGGGAAGATACAGAGCGATTGATTTATAAAATAGCAGAAGAGTGCTAGAAGGGAGGCACATGATGAGAAGGCAGATGCTTGGAAAAAGTATGCTGGAAGTTCCGGTAGTTGCAGCTGGATGTATGCGTATTCAGGGAATGGATGAGACAGAGGTGGATGAGTATATCCATACCTGTCTGGAACTGGGAATTCAGTTTTTTGATCATGCGGATATTTATGGAAAAGGGGCATGCGAATCTCTGTTCGGACGTGTATTCGAGCAGACAGAATTTCGCAGAGAAGATATCATCCTGCAGTCTAAATGCGGGATTGTACCGGGTGTGATGTATGACTTTTCCAAAGAACATATTTTGCAGTCGGTAGAGGAATCTCTCCGCAGGCTGCGTACTGATTATCTGGATATCCTGCTTCTTCACAGACCGGATGCACTGATGGAGCCGGAAGAAGTGGCAGAAGCATTTGATCTGTTGGAGGGATCCGGAAAGGTGAGACATTTCGGTGTTTCCAATCATACGCCGATGCAGATCCAGCTTTTGAAAAAATGTGTGAGACAGGATCTTCTTGTCAATCAGCTTCAGTTCAGTATTCCGTTTTCTAACATGGTTGCATCAGGACTTGAGGCAAATATGCTGACAGATGGTGCCGTCAACCGAGACAACAGCGTGCTGGATTTTTGCAGACTGCATGATATGACGATTCAGGCATGGTCTCCGTTCCAGTATGGATTTTTCGAAGGGGTATTTGTTGACAGTGAGAAATATCCGGAATTAAATCAGGTGCTGGCGGATCTTGCGGAAAAATATGGGACAACAAAGACTGGTATCGCATCTGCATGGATATTCAGACATCCGGCAAAGATTCAGATGGTAGCAGGTACGACCAATCTGAAGCGATTGCGGGAGATCGCGCTGGCGGCAGATATCCGGCTGACCAGAGAAGAATGGTATCAGTTATATTTAAGTGCGGGACATATACTGCCATAGAATTTTGAGATAAATAACGGGAACGTGATCTGTAAAAACCACGTTCCCGTTTGTTTTTTTGTTTATCTTCCGGAGTATTTTTCTTCGCAGTATTTGCAGCGGTACACCTGGTTCTCTTCGTCTGTCAGGACAAAGATGTGATCCAGTTCCTGCTCGATGGATGTGATACATCTTGGGTTTTTGCAGCGGATCACATTGGTGATCTCTTTTGGAAGTCTTAGGATTTTTTTGTCGACGACCTGTTCATTGGAGATAATATTGACTGTGATATTGTGGTCGATAAATCCGAGAATATCAAGGTCCATAAAATCGATCGGACACTCGATCTTCATGATGTCTTTTTTTCCCATTTTACTGCTGCGGGCATTTTTGATGATCGCAACACAGCAGTCCAGTTTATCGAGGTGAAGATATTTGTAAATATCCATACTTTTTCCTGCTTCGATGTGATCCAGAACAAAACCTTCAGAAATACGTCCTACGTTCAATGTATTTTTCAAATTAGATACCTTCTTTCTTTATGCGAAACAAATTTTTGTTACTCTACATGAATATCAAGCAGTGTCAGAATCAGTGCCATACGTACATAAACACCATACTGTACCTGTCTGAAATAAGCTGCTCGCGGATCATCGTCTACTTCCACAGAAATCTCGTTGACACGTGGCAGTGGATGCAGTACAAACATATCGGAAGGAGCCAGCTGCATTTTCTTTTTGTCCAGGATATAGAAATCTTTCATGCGGACATAATCTTCTTCGTTGAAGAAACGTTCTTTTTGTACACGTGTCATGTATAGGATATCAAGTTCCGGCATGGCGTCTTCCAGACGGACAACTTCCTTGTATTCGATATGGTTTTTATCCAGAACATCCTGACGGATATAGCTTGGAAGACGTAATTCTTCCGGTGAGATCAAAACAAATTTGATTCCCTCATAGCGCACCAGAGCGTGGATCAGAGAATGTACGGTACGTCCGAATTTTAAGTCTCCGCAAAGTCCGATCGTCATATGATCAAGGCGTCCTTTTACGGAACGGATAGTCAAAAGGTCAGTCAGTGTCTGGGTTGGATGCTGATGTCCTCCGTCTCCTGCGTTGATGACAGGAATGGAAGCGTGCTTACAGGCAACCATCGGCGCTCCTTCCTTTGGATGGCGCATAGCAACGATATCTGCATAACAAGAAACGGTGCGGATCGTATCTGAAACACTCTCTCCTTTTGAGGCAGAGCTGGAATCTGCGGAAGAAAATCCCATGATGCTTCCGCCCAGATTGAGCATCGCAGCCTCATGGCTTAAACGTGTACGCGTACTTGGTTCATAAAATAAAGTAGCCAGCTTCTTCCCTTCACATGCATGTGCATATTTTTCCGGGTGTTTTTCAATGTCTCCCGCCAGATTTAACAGTGTTTCCAGTTCCTCTACAGAAAAATCCAGAGGACTCATCAAATGTCTCATATGTAACCTCCTTGTAAATCAGATCTTGTTTGAGAGCAGAATCTGATTATCGATATTGTAATAAATCTTCAACAGTTTTGCGTTTTGGTGCAGATGGCTCGATATCAGGATATCCAAGTGCAATCAATGCAGCCAGTTCCCGTTCCTTTGGAATGTCCAGAAGACTGGAAATTCCACTCTCATCAAATACGCCCATAATGACAGTACCCAGTCCGTATTCGTGCGCAGCCAGACAGAACGTCTGACAGGCCACACCGGCATCAAACATCTGCCAGCGGTCTTTTTTTTCAGTGGTATAAGAGCCGTCGCGCTCAAAACCGCACCGTCCTTTGATATAAGTGACAGCAATCAAAACCGGTGTCTGGCGGATGATATCTGAATTGTAAGATGGGGTAAAGTCATCAGCAATTTTTCCCAGAAGGGAAGGATCCTCAATTGCGATATAACGGGTAATCTGAGTATTTTTCCAGGATGGGGAAAAAGAAGCTGCGGAAATGATCTCTTCAACCAATGAATGTTTAACAGAATCCGGTTTGAATCTGCGGATGCTTCTGCGGCTTTTGATACAATCAACTGTATTCATTTCGATGTACCTCCCTATGCAAAATCTCTTCAATCATCATATACTAAACTGTGAGTTTTTTCAACAGAGAATTCATACGAAAATTAAGAAAGAAGCAGAAAAAATCTGGACAGAGATTGTAAATTGTAATTTAAAATTTGTTAATAGTTTGTAAAGAAGCTTAAAACAAAAAAATCAGGTGTTATAATACCAATGCAAAAGTGAAAAAAGAAGGAGAAATGTAAAATGAAGAAGAGAGTCATTGCGGTGTTGATTTCCGCCATACTGCTTTAACAGCCATTATCAGTATCTGCAGCAGCAGCTCCAGATGGAATGACAGACGCAAGCAAAACACCAGCGGCACAAAACGGGGCATGGGATGCATGGTGTGAGGAATGGGAAACAATAAAAACAGACTGGACCCAGGTCGCCATGTCACCTGGATCCGATGAAACAGAAATGAATTTTGCATGGTATACGAAAGAAGGGGAAGAAGCGTCCTTTGTATATGGACAGACTCCGGATCTAAGTGATGGGCAAAGTGCAGCAGTATCAGAAAGTCCGGCACAGACAGGTTATAAGAGCAGCAAAGTGGTAATAAAGGATTTGAAGCCCGGAACTACGTACTATTATCAGGTGGGCGGAAAAGAGATTTGCTCCTTTACTACGGATGCGGATACAAGTTCCTTTTCCTTTATTTTCGTAGGAGATCCGCAGATTGGTTCTTCCAATCCGGAAAAAGCAAAGACTCCGGAGGATATTTTAAAACCATCCTTTGCGGCAGCACAGTCAGAAGCAGTTAGAAATGATACCTTTAACTGGAATGATACATTGACAAAAGCATATGAAAAAACAAACAGATTGGCATCCTTTGTTCTTTCTTCTGGCGATCAGATTCAGACAAATGCCAAAAAAGTGCAGGATACAACAATCAGTGAGGTGGAATATGCAGGATATTTGAGCCCGGATCTTATGAAAAGTGTACCCGTCGCAACAACGGTAGGAAATCATGATGCAGACAATGCCAATTATACGTATCATTTTAATCCGGCAAACAGCAGTTCTCTTGGCGACAATGGAAGAGTAGGCGGAGATTATTACTACACATATGGGGACGCCCTGTTTATGATTTTAAATACGCAGGATACAAATGTGGAGGAACATCGTCAGTTTATTGAATCCACAGTAGCGGCAAATACAGATTGCAAATGGAAAATAGTAACACTTCATCAGGATATTTATGGATCTGCAGAACATTCTAATGAACCAGAAATCACCAATTTGCGTTATAGTCTGGTGCCTGTGTTTGAACAAAATGATATTGATCTGGTGTTGGCAGGACATGATCACGCATATTCCAGAACAAAAATGTTAGAAGGCGGTCAGTTCAAAATGGAATATTCGGATGATGAATTTGAAGAACAGTTGGAAAAAGATATGGATGCGGGAGAAAATCCTGATACACTTTATGAGGCACCGGGAAATATTTCAGAAGATACACAGGATGAGGGCGAACAAAAATATCTGAAATATCTGCATGCGGTGATGGATGAGGAAGCAGTAATGGAATTGACAGAGAATTAGGAAACGGCGGTAAATTCTGATGGAATCATGTATCTGACAGCAGGATCTTCATCAGGAAGTAAATATTATGATCTGGTACCTCGCCAACAGACTTATATTGCCAACAGATGGCAGCAGGATGTTCCGACTTATTCGGTAGTAGACATTACGGAAACAACATTGACAGTGAATACATATCGCACAGATACACAGGAACCGATCGATACACAGTTTATGCTTGTGAAATCAGTTGATCATGGACAGCTTTCCGCGTTAATTGAAGAAGCTGGGAGTAAAAATCCAGAAGAATATACAACCGAGAGTTATCAAACAATGCAGCAGGCTCTGGAAGGCGCCAGAACTGTAAATGCAGATCCGGCAGCAGATACGGCAACACTGACAAATGCATATACTGCATTGAAAACAGCATTGGATCAGTTGGAGATGAAACATCAGGAAAATTTAAACCCACCGTCATCCAGTGATTCACCGGACAATGGACAGTCACAAAACGGAGGTACAAGTGGTTCTATGAGCGACCAGACTACGCATACAGAAGGTATCAATAAAAAACCAGTGACTTCAAAAACAACGGTAAAAACAGGAGACGCTGTACCGATTGCAGGGGTAGTGATCGTGATGTTAACAGCGTTACTTTGCGGAGGCGGAGTGCTCGTGGCTCGGAGAAAGCGTGACCAAAAATGAATTGGCTGAAAAAAGGGAGAAGGCAGTTTATCATTTTCGGAATTACGATTCTGTTTGCTGCATTTTTGATACAGTTAAATCAAGTGGAACGGGAAGGGCTGTATGAAACAGAAGGAAAAACCTTTGAAAAAGCAAAAGTAGTGGAGATAAAAAAAGATAATACAACAGAGTCGGGAAATCAGATTGGAAATCAACTGGTTTCCCTTCGATTATTAAGTGGCAAGTTTCGTGGAACAGTTGTGGAGGCTGTCAGTTCTTCAGGTTATCTTTACGGAACACATTGTGAAAAGGGCATGAAGGTGATCGCGGAAGTGAATGAAGGGGAAGATTCGTTGTATGTTACCGTCTACAGTTATGACCGTACGGCAATTTTGTGTATGATTGTTTTGCTGTTTTTGCTGACCTTAAGTCTGATCGGAGGGAGAAAAGGAGTCTATTCCGTTGTCGCTTTGATTTTTACATTTGTATGTATTGTATTTCTATTTTTGCCACTTATCTACAGAGGGGTATCTCCTGTTTGGGCAGCAGTGCTGGTTGCAATTCTGACGACGGTTGTGACCATGTATTTACTGGGAGGGATTTCAAGTAAAAGTGTGACTGCTGTGGTCGGCACAGTACTGGGGGTTGGAATTTCAGGGATACTGGCAATTCTGTTTGGAAAATGGACACATATTTCCGGATATAATGTTGCAGATATTGAGCAGTTGACGTATGTAGGTCAGACAACGAATATTAAAATTGGAGAATTGTTGTATGCGGGCATTTTGATTTCGGCACTGGGGGCTGTTATGGATGTTGCGATGTCAATAGCGTCTACTATTAATGAAATCCACTTTCGCAATCCACTGCTTTCTGCAAGGGAATTATTTTTTTCGGGGATACGGGTTGGAAAAGATATGATGGGGACAATGTCAAATACACTGATTTTAGCTTTTACAGGTACGTCGATTAATACGTTAGTATTTTTGTATGTGTATAACTATTCCACAACGCAGATCATCAATATGTATTCCATAGGAATCGAGTTAATTCAGGGAATTGCTTCCACAATGGGAGTGATATTGACGATTCCATTGGTTTCATTACTTAGTGCATGGCATTTAAAACGGAAAGAAATTAAAATTTTTTCAAAAATTTTTCAAAGAACAGGCCGGCGGTAAACCAAAGCGGCGCATAATCAAGACGGATGACCCCTTTGATATTGAATTTTGCACGACTGTAATCCCAGGGACAGATCCGGTGTTTCTTTAAAAACAGACCGGATAAAAATTCCCCGGCAAAAATAAAAGCAGTGTAGATACTGCCGCGCAGAAGGGTATTTTTTGTCTTTAATTTCTGGGAGAGCGGGGAGAAAATACATGCCATTCCATAGATTGGAAACATCCAGATGGAGGTTCTTCCTGCAAGTGTATAATCTTTGGAGAAAAAGGAGTGAAGTCCTGTAAACAAAATTTCCATGCACCAGCCGAGGGTGCCGCATAAAATAAATTTTTTCTTCATAACAACAGACTGCCCATTTTAGAGCGGATTTATGCAGTTAGAAATCAGGTATTGTACAATCGGAAAAAAATGTATTATAATACAGCTTAAGTTTGAAAGGACAAGGAGAGAAGAAAAATGGCGACATTGGAAGAACTCAGGGAGAAGCTGGATGGGATCGATGATCAGATCGCAAAGCTGTATGAAGAAAGAATGAAAGTCTGCGAGGATGTTGGAAGATTTAAAGTCGGCGCAGGGCGAAAAGTGTTTGACCGTCAAAGAGAACATGAAAAACTTCTGGATGTGGCATCCAAGGTGAACGGTGAGTTTAACAAGAAGGGGATTCAGGAGCTGTACGCACAGCTGATGAGTATGAGCCGGAAATTGCAGTATCAGCAGCTTGTGGAGGCGGGTGCACTGGGAAGACTTCCGTTTATTGAGATGGAGTTGCTTGATAAGCAGAATGTCCGTGTCGTATTTCAGGGTGTGGAAGGAGCTTATAGTCAGGCTGCCATGAAGAAATATTTTCCGGACAATGAGAACAATTTTCATGTGACGACTTTCCGGGAAGCCATGGAGGCAATCGAGGAGGGGGCGGCAGATTTTGCAGTTCTTCCGATTGAAAATTCTTCTGCTGGAGCAGTCAATGAAGTATATGATCTGTTGGTAGAGTTTGAAAATTATATTGTGGGAGAGACGTTTCTTCCAATCGAAAATACGCTGGCAGGCCTTCCTGGAACCACACTCTCTCAGATTGAGCGTGTGTACTCTAAGGCAGAAGCTCTGATGCAGACAAGCCGTTTCCTGGAAAAGCATGGAGACTGGCAGCAGATCAGTGTGTCCAATACAGCGGCAGCGGCAAAAAAAGTCCTAAAAGAGCAGGATCACTCGCAGGCGGCAGTGTGCAGTGCATATGCAGCACAGGTATACGGACTTTCTGTTCTGGCAGAGGATATTAATGATGAGACTAATAATGTGACACGGTTTATCATTGTTACGAATCAGAAGATTTTTACGCCGGATGCATCGAAAATCAGTATTTGTTTTGAACTTCCGCACCAGAGTGGATCACTGTATCAGATTTTGTCGCATTTTATTTACAATGACCTGAACATGACAAAGATTGAATCCCGTCCGGTGGAAGGGAAAAGCTGGGAGTATCGTTTCTTTGTGGATTTCGAAGGAAATCTCGAACAGCCGGGTGTGAAAAATGCGATCCGGGGGCTCAGAGAAGAAGCGCGGAACTTGAAGATTTTAGGAAATTATTGATGAGTATGAGGGAGGAACAGGAAGATGCGTACCAATGAACTGATCTTATATAAAAATATGGAATACGAAGAGTTACTTTTGGATATGACATTTCTGATGGAACATTATGATAATGAATACTATAATCAGGAGGATTTAAAAGGACTGCTTTTTTCCTGTATGAATGAATTGCTGGAACTCTCAGAGTGTCACGGGTTTTTCGGAAATCTCTGGCATACCTTCCTGACTTTCCTGCTGGCAAATGATGAAAATGCTTACAGTACCTCCTGCGAGATCACGGGAGAGACAAAAGGAAGCCTGAATCTGGCGGCAGAGCATGATTTTTGGATTTTTAAAGAATTATTCGATTATGATTTCACTGCATTGATGCGGGTATTGGATGCAGGCTGTTTTTCCCTTCTTCTGGACTATGAAAATACACAGGATGACAGGATTGTTTTTAATAAACGAATCCGTGACAGAATCTGTAATCTGAGCAGGGAGCTGGAGCAGGCAGAGGACGTACAGTCGTTTAAGCAGTGCGTGACGGAGTTTTATCGGGAGTTTGGAGTCGGAAAGCTGGGACTGCACAAAGCGTTTCGCGTGGAACATACCAAAGACGGAGCAGCGGAAATCGTTCCAATCACGAACATTGCTCATGTGCATCTGAATGATCTCGTAGGATATGAGGCAGAAAAGCAAAAGCTGATTGATAATACCAAAGCGTTTGTAGAGGGAAAAAGAGCCAATAACTGTCTGCTCTACGGAGATGCAGGGACAGGAAAATCATCTTCCATCAAAGCAATTTTAAATCAGTATTATGATCAGGGGCTTCGCATGATCGAAGTATATAAGCATCAGTTTCAGGATCTGAACGAGGTGATTGCCCAGATTAAAAATAGAAACTATAAATTTATTATTTACATGGATGATCTCTCTTTTGAAGAATTTGAAATCGAATATAAGTATCTGAAAGCCGTGATCGAAGGAGGTCTGGAGAAAAAACCGGACAATATTCTGATCTATGCAACTTCCAACAGAAGGCATCTGGTGAGGGAGACTTTCCGTGACAAACAGGATCGGGATGAAGAACTGCATACAAACGATACGGTGCAGGAAAAACTGTCTCTTGTGGCAAGATTCGGTGTCAAGATTTATTTTGCCTCTCCGGCTAAAAAGGCATTCCAGAAGATCGTGACAGAACTGGCAAAGCGGAACCATATTTCCATGCCGGAAGAAGAACTTTTATTGGAAGTCAATAAATGGGAACTGAGTCACGGGGGAATGTCGGGAAGAACTGCACAGCAGTTTATTGATTACCTTCTTGGGAAGGAATAACCGCATCAGGCGGAAAAAGAAAAGGAATTTGGTATGACAGGAAAGAAACGGATGCGCCGTCTTGCATTGACAGGCGCACTGCTGATGCTGTGCACAAATACGGCGGCAGGATGCAGACAGCAGGAAAAGCAGGAAGTAACACCAGAAGTATTGATGGATGCGGTAGACAAAAATATGAAAGAAGTCAATTCGGCATCCAGTTCACTGGAAATCGAGGTGGAGTTGGAGGATGTGCTGGATCATACCAGAATCCGAATGGATATGGACATGGAGAACACGGTAAGCCCAAGAGCAGGACACGCAAAGGGGAGGGCGGAAGTGAAGCTAAATGATAATCTGGTCTCTAGTAATATGGAAATCTACCAGGTGGAAGAAGGCGATAAGTATGTGACGTACAGTAGTCTTTACGAGCAGTGGTCGAGGACAGAGAGTGAAAACAGCTCCTCTTCCAGTGGTACAGAAACAGATTTTTTCCAGAGTGCAAGAGCGGAAATCGAAGATTTTACGCTTGCAAAGCAGCCGGTAAAGGTCCGGGAAAAGACGTGCTATGAAATCTACGGGGATATGCAGGGAAAGAAGCTGATGGATTTTCTTGGGGAGGAGATGATTCAGGCCTACGGTCTTGTGGATCTGCCGGATCAGGATGCGCTGGATACACTGGAGATTCCGGTTACGGTGGATATTTACAAAAAAGAAAAGCTGCCGGCAAGGATCATCGTGGATATGACAGATGTGATGGATGAATTATACCAAAGCTTCGGGAAAACAACTAATGTGAATTTTTATAATATTGAACTGGTGTATAACGGATATGATAATGTGGGACAGATTCAGGTTCCTGAAGATGTGAAGCAAGCAGTCAATGGATAAGAATACTCTTTTATTATAGAAAAATAGATGGATGCCCCTGGTAACGAAATCTGTACCAGGGGCATTTTGAATGCATTTTAATCAGAAATTTCTTTTAAGTCGCCGATATCACTGTCGATGATCAGCGAATAATTGGTATAATATACGACAAAGCCGGGTTTTGCACCCTTTGGTTTTTTGACATGTTTTTTCTCAATATAGTCAATCTCTACTTTTTCTCCGCCCCGGGCTTTGGAATAGTAAGCGGCAAGCCGTCCGGCCTCTTCAAATGTACGGTCCGGAAGCTCATCTCCGTTGGTGCGGACAACAACATGAGATCCGGGAGTATTTTTTGCATGGAACCACCAGTCATTGCCGACTGCAAATTCGAAGGTCAGCCAGTCGTTCTGCAGGTTATTCTTTCCGACATAAATATGATATCCGTCACTGGAAAGATAGTGCAGTGGTTTGTTTTTGATCTTTACTTTTTTCTTGGTGAATTTGCGGCGCATATAACCGGAATGAATCAGCTCTTCCTTGATCTCTGCAAGATCCTCCTCACTGAGTGCGATATCCAGAGCAGTGCTGACGGATTCCAGGTATGTGATGTCTTCTTTTGTTTCTTCGGTCAGCGCGGATAATGCTTCAAAGGTACGTTTTTGTTTGTTATATTTTTCGAAATAGCGCTGTGCATTTTCCAACGGAGTTTTTGTGGTATCCAATGGGATTTTTACGATTTCATTGTTGTAGTAATTCAAAGCTTCCAGTACTTTTGCACCCGGTTCCAGATTATAGCCGTAAGTATGGATCAGTTCGCCGTATACTTTGTATTTGTCCCGATCCTCGGTATCGGATAACTGCCGCATCTGCAGAGCATATTTTTTTCTGGCACGTTCCAGAGCGGTCTGTACGATATGGCGCAGATCAGCAGATTTCTGGCGGATACGGGTAATCTGGTTTTTGGTTGCATAATAAGTCTCCAGTACGTGTGAGATGGAAGAAAAAGTTTCTCTGTGGTATGCATGCAAATGATCCAGCCCAAGGGATGCAAATTCCTTTGGCTCTTTTCCGTCATAGTATACAGACGGGGAGAATTGACCTTCCCTGACTGCGGAGAGATAAATACAAAACTGATTGTAAAAGTGTACACAGACATCTGCGGAAAGCTCTGAGGCCGGAAGTCTTGAGTCTATACCGGAAAGAAAACAGATCTCCTCAGCGGTGACGGGACTGATCCCGGTAAAGCTGGTGTAGATCGCCTTGGATACCGGCATTGGCTTTGCACGAAGCAGGGTATGAAACTCGGCTTCTGAAATTGTGAGCGGATCTGCTTTTTCCATGGTGTCCGGGATGAAATAGTCCCGTCCGGGCAGCACTTCCCGGACAGAACTCATCTGGGCGGAGACATGTTTGATGCTGTCAATGATCGTTCCGTCTGAAGTACAGAAAATAATATTGCTGTGTTTGCCCATGATCTCCACGATCAGATCCTTGCGGCAAAGATCGCCAAGCTCATCCAGATGCTCGATTGTAAAATGAATGATCCGTTCTAGTTTGGGCTGCCAGATATCCACGATCCTGCCGTTTGCAATGTGCTTTCTCAAAAGCATACAGAAATTGGGAGCAGTCATGGGACTTGGTTTATTCGCGTCAGTGAGATATATGAGCGGAAGAGATGCACTTGCAGAAATGGAAAGCCGTCTCTGTCCCTTAGGGGATTTGATCGTCAGCAGAAGCTCGTCTGCCTCCGGCTGTGCGATCTTTGCAATTCTTCCGTTTAAAAGCTGTTCTTTTAATTCGTGGACCAGATTGGCCACGACAATTCCGTCAAAAGCCATAAAAAAATCCTTTCTTTTGGTTGGTTTCGTTTAACTTGATTATTGTATCACAGAATTCGGACAAGTGGTACCTGAAATCGGGAATTTCTGGAGTGAAAGCTTGACCAAACAGCATAAATAAGAGTATACTGGTAACAGAATTTCAAGAAAATGACAGAGGACAAAGACATGATAAAAAGTATGACAGGTTTTGGACGATGTGAAATTCAAAAAGAGTCCAGAAAATTTACGGTAGAGTTAAAAAGTGTGAACCACAGATATCTGGATGTAAATATCCGGATGCCGAAAAAGCTGAATTTTTTTGAGACGGCGATCCGTACGCTTTTAAAGCAGTATGCCAACCGTGGGAAGGTAGACATTTTTATTTCCTGTGAGGATTTGTCACAGCAGCAGATGATGCTGAAGTATAATGCTGCACTGGCAGCGGAATATATGCGTTATTTCCGTCAGATGAGCGAGGAGTTTCACATTGCAAATGATGTGAAAGTATCTGCATTGTCCCACTATCCGGAGGTACTTACAATGGAAGAGCAGACAGAGGATGAAGAGATTCTCTGGAGCGGGCTCAAAGAGGCGCTGGAGGGAGCGTTTGGACAGTTTGTGGAAACCAGAGTTTTGGAAGGTTCTCACTTAAAAGAAGATATCCTTCAGAAGCTCTCCGGTATGGAATCACTTGTGGAACAGGTGGAAGCACGTTCTCCTCAGATTGTGGCAGAGTATCGTGCAAAGCTGGAAGAAAAAGTAAAAGAATTACTTGCGGACGCGCAGGTTGAAGAGAGCCGGATTGCAGCGGAAGTGATTCTGTTTGCGGACAAGATCTGTACGGATGAAGAAGTTGTTCGTTTGAAAAGTCATATCGCACATATGAGAAATACACTGGAAGAGTCGGAGGGAATCGGGCGTAAGCTGGATTTCATCGCACAGGAGATGAACCGGGAGGCGAATACGATTTTATCCAAGGCGAATGATCTGGAAGTTTCGAATTATGCCATCGGACTAAAGACAGAGATTGAAAAAATCAGAGAACAGATACAAAATATTGAATAACCAGGAGATAAAGGAGAAATTTTAAAGAGATGAATCAGAGAGGGATTTTGATCGTTGTATCCGGATTTTCAGGGGCAGGAAAAGGAACACTGATGAAAGAATTGATGAAGCGTTATGAGGAAACTTATGCACTTTCTGTTTCTGCCACCACACGAAATCCAAGAGAAGGAGAAGTGGATGGAAGGGAATATTTTTTCAAAACAACCGAAGAATTTGAAAAAATGATTGCGAAAGAAGAGCTGATAGAGTATGCTAGATACGTGGAAAATTATTATGGAACACCGCGTACCTATGTAGAACAGCAGCTGGAAGCGGGAAAAGATGTGATTCTGGAGATTGAGATTCAGGGAGCGCTCAAGGTAAAGGAACGCTTTCCGGACACATTGCTTTTGTTTGTGACGCCGCCGTCTGCCAAAGAGCTGCGCAGACGTCTGGTCGGAAGAGGGACAGAGACCATGGAGGTGATCGAGTCCAGACTGGCAAGGGCAGTGGAGGAGTCAGAGTACATGGATCAGTATGATTATCTGGTGATTAATGATGATCTGGATGTCTGTGTATCCGAGATGCATAAGATCATCCAGGGAGAGCATCAAAGAAGTTTCCGTAATGAGAGCTTTATTCAGAGTATGAAACAGGATTTAAAAGGGAATGTGAAAGGAGACAGATAGAATATGTTACATCCATCTTATACAGATTTGATGAAGGTCGTAAATCAGGACGTTGAGGAAGGGGAATCAAAGGTTGTAAACAGCCGGTATTCCATTGTTATGGCAACGTCCAAAAGAGCGAGACAGTTGATTGACGGAGATCTTCCGATGGTACATGCAAAGGCAGGAGAGAAACCTCTGTCAATTGCAATTGAAGAGATGAATGCAGGCGAACTCAAGATTCTGGCAGAAAACGCAGAAGAGGAATAGGCATAGAAAGAGAAGATAAGGGGCAGATGCCATATGGTATCTGCCTTTCTGACTGTTGAAAAAAGGAGAAAAATGAAATATGAATATACTTTTTATTTCCCTCGGGTGTGATAAAAATCTGGTGGACACAGAAGTGATGCTGGGGATGCTGGCATCCAGAGGATATCAGATGGTAGAGGAAGAGACACAGGCAGATGTGATCGTGATCAATACCTGCTGTTTTGTCCACGATGCCAAAGAGGAGAGTATTCAGAACATTCTGGAGATGGCAGAATATAAAAAAGAGGGCAGATTAAAAGCCCTGATTGTTACAGGATGTCTGGCACAGCGCTATCGTCAGGAGATTTTAGATGAGATCCCGGAAGTGGATGCAGTGCTTGGAACGACTGCATACGACAAGATTTTAGATGCGATTGACGAGGCACTAAAGGGGCACCATACACTGACATTGGCCGATACAGATCTCCTTCCGGAAGTGGAGACAAAACGTCTGGTGACTACGGGCGGTCATTTTGCGTATCTGAAAATCGCAGAAGGGTGCGACAAGCATTGTACGTATTGTATTATTCCAAAGATCCGTGGAAATTTCCGGAGTGTGCCGATGGAGCAGCTCCTGTCAGAAGCAGAATATCTGGCAGAACAAGGGGTAAAGGAACTGATTCTGGTTGCACAGGAGACAACCTTGTACGGAAAAGATCTTTATGGTGAAAAATCTTTGCACAAACTCTTGAGAGAGCTGTGTAAAATTTCAGGAATCCGCTGGATTCGAATTTTATATTGTTATCCGGAAGAAATTTATGATGAACTGATTCAGACGATTAAGGAAGAACCAAAAATCTGTCATTATCTGGATCTTCCAATCCAGCATGCCAATGATGAGATTCTCAAACGTATGGGAAGAAGAACGACAAAACAGGAACTGATAGATATCATCAGTAAGCTCAGGAGAGAAATTCCGGATATCGCGCTTCGCACCACATTGATCACGGGATTCCCGGGAGAAACGAAAGAGCAGCATGAGGAACTGATGGAGTTTGTGGATGAGATGGAATTTGACAGACTCGGTGTGTTTACTTATTCTCCGGAGGAGGATACTGCAGCTGCGAGGATGGAAGGGCAGATCGAGGAAGAAGTCAAGGAAGAACGCCAGGCTGAACTGATGGAACTGCAGCAGGAAATTGCGTTTGATACTGCGGAAAATATGGTCGGAAAAGAAGTGCTTGTGATGATCGAAGGAAAAGTAGCAGATGAAAATGCATATGTGGGAAGAACATACAGAGATGCGCCGAATGTGGACGGTTTGATTTTTGTTAACACAGAGGAAGAACTGATGTCCGGTGATTTTGCAAAGGTAAAAGTATCGGGAGCAGTGGATTATGATTTGATAGGAGGTCTTATCTGATGAATTTACCGAATAAACTGACGGTTCTGCGAGTGCTGATGGTACCGTTTTTTGTGCTGTTTATGCTGACAGATCTTGGTGGAGTGGCGAACAAATGGATCGCACTGGCGATTTTTGTGGTGGCCAGTCTGACCGATCTGCTGGATGGAAAAATTGCCAGAAAATATAATCTGGTCACAAATTTTGGAAAGTTTATGGATCCGCTTGCGGATAAACTGCTGGTATGTTCAGCAATGATCTGTCTGATCGAAAAAGGAAGTCTGGCGGCATGGATCGTGATCGTGATCATTGCCAGAGAGTTTATTATCAGTGGATTCCGTCTGGTGGCGTCTGACAATGGAATTGTGATCGCGGCAAGCTACTGGGGTAAATTCAAGACAGTCTTTCAGATGGCGATGGTCATTGTACTGATCATGGATCTGGGTGGTGCTTTTGATGTGATCGGGCAGGCACTGATCTGGATTTCACTGGCACTTACGATCATTTCACTGATTGATTATGTGGCAAAAAATATTCAGGTACTGACCAACGGAGGCATGTAAGATGTATACAGACTGGCTTTTAAAAATGAAGGAAAATGAAGCGCAGACGACATTGGAAGAGCGTGTGGTGGAATTGCTTGCTGAACACAAAATGACAGTCACTACAGCGGAATCCTGCACAGGCGGCCTGATCGCAGCAACGCTGGTGAATGTTCCAGGGGCATCTGACGTATTGAATGAAGGGTATATCACATATTCCAATGAAGCAAAGATACGTCTTGTAAACGTTTCCCCGGAGACATTAGAGCGTTATGGAGCAGTCAGTTCCCAGACAGCAAAAGAAATGGCGAATGGAGCAGCAAAGGCGGCAAAAGCAGAGGCTGCTCTAAGCGCTACGGGAATTGCGGGACCGGGAGGAGGAACAGAGGAAAAGCCGGTAGGTCTGGTTTATATCGGCTGTTCTGTGAACGGAAAGACAACTGCGAAAAGATGTGTTTTTGATGGAAACCGTATGGAAAACAGGCAGCATACAGTGGAAACTGCATTGGAAATGCTTGTGGAAGCACTGGAAAATCTGGAAAAATAGAAAGTGATAATTGACGAATGTCGGAATTTGTGAGAGAATGTAAACGAATACGGCGTTAAGAATTTATCAAAGCCGCAGAGGGAAACCTCAAATAATACACAATTACATATGTTGAAAGGAGTTTTAACATGATTTATTCACACGAAGTAGAAATGATGTGTCCGGTAGCTCAGGGAGCAAATCACGGACCAGCTCCAATCCCAGAAGAAGCAAAATGGGTGCAGGCAAAAGAAGTTAAAGATATCTCAGGACTGACACACGGTGTAGGCTGGTGTGCTCCACAGCAGGGAACATGTAAGCTGACACTGAACGTAAAAGAAGGTATCATCCAGGAAGCACTGGTTGAGACAATCGGATGTTCAGGAATGACTCATTCTGCAGCTATGGCATCTGAAATTCTTCCGGGAAAAACAATTCTCGAAGCTCTGAACACAGACCTTGTCTGTGATGCAATCAACACAGCTATGAGAGAATTATTCCTGCAGATCGTATACGGACGTACACAGAGTGCATTCTCTGAAGATGGACTTCCGATTGGTGCAGGACTGGAGGATCTCGGAAAAGGACTTCGTTCTCAGGTTGGTACAATGTACGGAACTCTTGCAAAAGGACCTCGTTACCTGGAAATGGCTGAAGGTTATGTAACAGGTATCGCTCTGGATGAGAATAATGAAATTATCGGATACAAATTCGTAAGCCTTGGTAAATTCACAGACTTCATTAAAAAAGGTGATACACCAAACGAAGCATGGGAAAAAGCACAGGGACAGTATGGACGCGTGGATGATGCAGTTAAGATCATCGACCCAAGACAGGAATAGGCGATAGGAGGACTTAAAATGGCTTTATTTGAATCATATGAAAGACGAATTGATAAAATCAATGCTGTATTAAACAGCTACGGAATTGCTTCTATCGAAGAAGCTGAAAAAATCACAAAAGATGCTGGACTGGATGTTTACAATCAGGTAAAAGGAATCCAGCCGATCTGTTTTGAAAATGCATGCTGGGCTTACATTGTAGGTGCTGCTATCGCAATCAAAAAAGACTGCAGAAGAGCTGCTGACGCTGCTGCTGCAATCGGAGAAGGTCTTCAGGCATTCTGTATCCCTGGATCTGTTGCAGACCAGAGAAAAGTAGGTCTTGGACATGGTAACTTAGGAAAAATGCTTCTGGAAGAAGAGACAGACTGTTTCGCATTCCTCGCAGGACATGAGTCTTTCGCAGCCGCAGAAGGTGCAATCGGTATTGCTGAAAAAGCGAACAAGGTTCGTAAAAAACCACTTCGTGTTATCTTAAATGGTCTTGGAAAAGATGCAGCAAAGATCATTTCCAGAATCAACGGATTTACATATGTTCAGACAGAGTATGACTACTACACAGGAGAATTAAAAGAGGTTTCCCGTACAGCATATTCTGACGGACTTCGTTCTAAAGTAAACTGCTACGGAGCAAATGATGTTCGTGAAGGTGTTGCAATCATGTGGAAAGAGGGAGTAGACGTATCTATCACAGGTAACTCTACAAACCCGACACGTTTCCAGCATCCAGTTGCAGGAACATACAAAAAAGAATGCATCGAAGCAGGAAAGAAATACTTCTCAGTTGCTTCAGGTGGTGGTACAGGACGTACACTTCACCCAGACAACATGGCAGCAGGACCGGCTTCTTACGGTATGACAGATACATTAGGACGTATGCACTCTGATGCTCAGTTTGCAGGATCTTCTTCTGTACCGGCTCACGTAGAGATGATGGGACTGATCGGCGCTGGTAACAATCCGATGGTTGGAATGACTGTTGCTGTTGCAGTAGCGATCGAGGAATCAGCAAAAGAAGGAAAATTCTAAGAAACGGCGGAAAATCGCGGGTTTTGAAGAGTATAAGGACGTGTAAGAGTGTATAGATAAGTGGTAATTTGCAGACTATTTGCACATTACTTGAACACACCTATTTGCACACAGTTCTAAACTGACAGATGGAGAGTTTATCAATAAGATAGCTCTCCATTTTTGTACGAAAATTCAGAGCATGAGATGTGCATGAAAATCAAATTTTACAAAATGGTTCTTTTCGGTGTTATACTAAAATCAGAGATTTAGAGAAGGGGACAGATGTTTCCGATGTGATCGAGATGAAAGATTATAAGGAAACATTATCAAGAACAAGAGACGTGATCAAGAAGACTGCTTATGGGGGTAGAATTTGTCGTGTTAGGGATTGAAAATCAGCAGCATATCCATTATGCAATGCCGCTGAGACACATGATATATGATGCCATGGGCTACTTGAAAGATACACGCAATTATAAAAGATTAGATGTGAAATCGTCAGATCCTGATGAATTTTTATCGAAAATGCGAAAAGAAGACAGGATGCAGCCGTTTTTTCAGATTATAAAATGAATTTGCTGGAGGTAAGAGATTCTGCAGGATATGCCTTTCGGAATGAAGATGTGCAGAGCGCATTTGAGATCACACGAGAAGTATTTGCAGGAAATTTTGCTGGGATCCGGGAAAGATACAAAGATAAGAGAATCAGTTCAGAAGCCCTGTCTCTGATTGGGCAGATGGCAGGTTCCACAGAATCGATGGAAATGGGAAAATCGATGGAGGTGACCAATATGTGTACCGCATTGGAACGCTTGAAAGCAGAAGGTATCGAGCAGGGCATGGAAAAAGGGGTAGAAAAAACAGTCATTTCTATGCTGAAGAAAAATTATCCGATTTCTGAAATTTGTGAGATTACAGGAAAAACAGAAGAAGAGATTTTGAAAATAAAAGAGACAATGTAGTGTATGGGAGATATCAAAAGATATCTCCTATGTTTTTGTGCCGAAATTCGGCATAATATGAGTTTTATGAAATGTTATAGAGGTGAAGATGTGTAGTATATATGATAATTTAAGAAAAGGTTTAGGAAATGTATCAAAAGATAGATGTATATTTATATTTCTTACATTGCTCAGTATTTTTGCAGGGAGCTATTGCTGTGATATACCGGCATTGCCAGGATTTGAATGGTTTATTCATCATAGTGAATTTCTAAAAAATATTTCCTATAGCGTTGTGGCAGCGTACATTTTTTATCTGGTACAGTATGTAATATCCAATTATATTCTTGGTAAAAAGGCATTAAAATTACTAATACCTGTGCGGGGATGGTTTGCCGCAAAAGAGGGGGATCTATAGACTTGAAGGGGCAAGATGTCGTCCTTTATGAAACTGCCATAAAGGGGACATTGGAACAGGAAAAATTGTATTACAGAAAAAAAGCGGCACCGTTCAATCGTAACCGCAAAATAGAAAGTATCTTTTCAAAATCATCATATATGAGATAATAGGCTCATCATTATAAAGGTAAAAAGGTTTAGTACTCAACTTTTTTGACTAGAGTGTGTTTGAAAAATAAAATTTGCACAAAACATGTGTTTTTATTCCCTTTTTCATGATAAAATAAAGAAAAAAAGGGGGGATCCAACCGAAATTGGACACAGTCGAGAAGGAGCAAGCACTAAAGCTTATGTTATTATAAATCAAAAAAGTGAAGGGAAAACTAAAATGGGGAAACTATATTTTCGGTACGGAGCTATGGGCAGCAGCAAGACGGCAAATTTGCTGATGGTTCACTACAATTTTCTGGAGAGGGGGAGACGTCCGGTTATTTTGAAGCCAAAACTGGATACAAGAGACGGAGAATATATTGTGAAGTCACGCATTGGCTTACAGGCGAAGTGCGAATTGATTGAAGAGTTTACGATGAAGCCGGACACGTATGATGCAATCCTGGTGGATGAAGCAAATTTCCTATCATCTGAACAGGTGGAATGGCTGGCCGAGATCTGTGATCAGTATGATATTCCGGTCTTATGCTATGGGCTGAAGACAGATTTCAGAGGTGTCTTATTTGAAGGATCAAAACGGCTGATGGAGCTGGCTGATGCGATCGAGGAGCTTCCGATCATTTGCTGGTGCGGAAAGAAAGCACATTTCAATGCCAGAGTTATTGATGGAAAAATGGTAAGGGACGGAGCGCAGATCGCGCTTGGAGCCAATGATATGTATGTACCGCTCTGCAGGAGACATTTTATGAGTGGAGAGATTAAACCATATCAGACGGTAGAGGAGAAATGAGTATGATTATTCAGAGACATTATGAAAATTTGAATATAATGTATGAAAATACAATGCCATATCGGTCCTATTATATTCCGGCCTCTTGCAACATGGGACCGTTGGTGGAGAACAGAGAAAAATCAGATCGGATGACTTTGCTTAATGGAAAATGGAAATTTTGTTATTTTGACAGTATTTACGATCTGCAGGATGCGTTTTACGAGGAAGGATATTCACTTGACGGGTTTGAAGAAGTGAATGTCCCCGGAATGTGGCAGAATTATGGGTATGATACGTATCAGTATACCAACGTGAGATATCCGATTCCGTTGGATCCTCCGTATGTTCCACAGGAAAATCCGTGCGGGGCATATGTGCGGACATTTGAGTATCAGAAGAAGGAAGATGCACCAAATGTATATTTAAATTTCGAAGGGGTGGATTCCTGTCTTTATGTCTGGGTGAATGGAACATATGTAGGATACAGTCAGGTGTCCCATGCTTCCAGAGAGTTTGACATTACAGATCTGGTGAAAAACGGAAGCAATACGCTGGCAGTACTGGTCTTAAAATGGTGTGATGGCACCTACCTGGAAGACCAGGATAAATTTCGGATGAGTGGGATTTTTCGGGATGTGTATCTGCTGCAGCGGCCTGATAATGCCATATATGACTATTTCACAACAACCAGGATTGTGGATGGAAACGCAGAAATTACTGTGCGGGCAAAGTACTTAAAAGAAGCAGCGCCTGTGAAGATTGCAATTTATGACAAAGAAGGAGTGTTGTGCGTATCCGGGAGACTGCAGGAAATATCGGATGGGGAATATACGCATCAGGTGGTATTGAAAATAGAAGCCCCTAAATTATGGAATCCGGAGCAGCCATACTTGTATACAATGGTCCTGGAAAACACAGGAGAAGTGATTGTTGACCGAATTGGAATACGGGAAATCTCTATCAGAGATGCAGTAGTTTATGCAAATGAGGTTCCGGTCAAATTCAAAGGGGTAAATCGTCATGATTCCGATCCGGTAACCGGATTTGTAATCGGAATGGAACAGATGAAAAAAGATCTGCAGATGATGAAAGAGCATAACTTCAATGCGATTCGAACCAGCCATTATCCGAATGCACCTTATTTTTATCAGTTGTGTGATGAATATGGATTTTACGTGATCGCAGAAGCAGACAATGAAAGTCATGGAACACAGTCACAATATCTGGAAGATTCCAGTTGGGAAAATATCAGCAAACGATGGAATGAACGGATTGCGGATCATCCTGCGTTTATTCCGGCGACGATGGACCGCACCAGGCTTTGCGTGTACAGAGAGAAAAATCGTCCCTGTGTTGTAATCTGGTCCATGGGCAATGAATGTGGATACGGATGTACATTTGAAGAAGCGTTGAAGTGGACAAAGGAATTTGATCCGTCCCGGCTGACTTGTTATGAAAGTGCTCTTTATAAAAGTGACAGGAGAAGATATGATTACTCCAATATTGATCTTTACAGCAGAATGTATCCTGAGTTGGAAGAGATTGAGGAATATATGGAGAAAGGACCGGATAAGCCGTTTCTTTTGATCGAATACTGTCATGCGATGGGGAATGGTCCCGGGGATTTGGAAGACTATTTTCAGATGATTTACAAGTATCCGTCTCTTTGCGGTGGATTTGTATGGGAATGGTGTGATCATGCAATCTATAAAGGGCAGGCGGAAAACGGAAAAGCAATGTATTTTTATGGCGGCGATCATAAGGAAGAAGTTCATGACGGAAATTTCTGCATGGACGGTCTGGTATATCCGGATCGAACGCCGCACACAGGGCTTTTGGAATATCAAAATGTGTACCGTCCGGCGAGAGTTGTTTCTTTTGAGCAGGAAAGCGGCTGTTTGGTGTTGAAAAATTATATGAACGAAGAGGATCTGAAATCCTATATTTACATCAGTTACGAAGTCAGTTGTGATGGGGATGTTTTTGGAAGGGGGCAGGTTGAAATTACGCAATCCATCTTACCACGTCAGTGCAAAGAGGTGTATGTGGATGTTTCTGTCCCGGAGACTGGAAAGTGTTATTTGAAGATTTTTTATCATCAACGCCAGGATACGGAGCTGATCTCGCAGGGAACGATCCTGGGGTTTGATGAGATTCTTCTGAAAAATGAGGATGGAAGAAATCAGAAAGCTGTGACACTGCTTAAGACGTTCAAAACACCGAAAGGAAAAGTGAAGCTGTCAGAAACGGACAGATATATACAGATTAAGTCAGATGATTTTACATATGTTTACAATAAACTGACCGGAATGTTTGAAGAACTGAACGTAGGCGGAAAGAAGATTCTGGATGCTCCTATGGAGCTGAATATATGGAGAGCTCCTACAGATAATGACAGAATATTAAAACGAAAATGGATTGCAGCCGGGTATGACAGAAGTCTGGGAAGAGCGTACAATACACAGTGGAAACGAGAAAAATCAAAACTGGTTCTTCACAGTATTCTGTCTGTTGCGGCAGTTTCACTGCAGAAAGTGTTGGATGTAGATGCAGTGTGGGAGGTTTTTGATACGGGTGAAATCTGTGTAACAATGCGTGTAAAAAAGGAAATGGAGTTTCCGGAGCTCCCAAGATTCGGAATCCGGCTTTTTTTGAAGCAGGAATTTAATCAGGTGGAATATTATGGAATGGGGCCCCAGGAGAGTTATGTGGATAAATGCAGGGCAAGCAGTCATGGGATTTATCGATCATCAGTAGATGAGATGCACGAAGATTACATCAGACCACAGGAAAATGGGAGCCATGCAGATTGTGACTATGTGAAGCTGACAAGCAAAGAACAGAGCGTAACAGTCGTTTCTCCGCATTCGTTTTCTTTTTCAGTATCACCATATACACAGGAAGAACTGACAAGAAAAGCACATCATTTTGAACTGGAAAAGAGCGGAAGCACGATTGTTTGCCTGGATTACGCCCAGAATGGAATCGGATCAAACAGCTGTGGACCGAAACTTAGAAAACAGTATTGCTTTCAGAAAGAGCAGTTTGTATGCGAGTGGAAGCTGATGTTTGAGGAAAAGAGCGAGAAATTATCCGGAAATGATTGTTTCTGTAAGGAAGACAGGGTATAATGGACACAGAAATGACCGAAGGATAAGGAGGCAGTAACGTGTCAGAAGAAACGAAAGATATAGAAGAAACCAAAGTAGCGGAAGAAAAAAAGATGGAAACAGAGCAGACCATACTTTCTCAGCCGACAGAGAAAAAGGCTGCAGAGACAGTGACACAGATTCAACAATCGGTGGAGATACAGGAGCAGAAAGAAAAAACTGAGCCGGAACCGAAGAGAAGTTTTATCCGATCAAGGAAAAAAGCGGCAGCGTCCAGAGAAGAACAGATTCTTTCCAGGATTAAAGATGAGGACTTGATGAAGTATCTGGAGATGGAGCATGAAAGACTGGAGATGATGCAGAGCATCAAAGAGGCAAGGGAAAAGAGAAGTTTTACAATGCTTCAGCTTTTAATTTCTCTGGCAGCTATTGTGATCGTTGTATTTTTGCTGAGAGATAATCCGACAGTTCTTGTAAACATTTTGTATATCGTGGGGATTATCATTGTACTCTGGATCCTGAAAGGACCACATGAGAAGAATCCATTTAAAGAGGAATAGGAAAATGCCGAAAGTTCGAAATGAGCTTTCGGCATTTTTTTATTCCTTGAGAAGAAGAGCACGGTAAATGCAAAAAGCGGATGCACCGATAGCTCCTGTATAAGGTGAATATGATTTGACGATCATCTGCTGGTTGGAAGGTAGTGTGAATAAATTTGGTTCAAAATCAAGTCGGCTTTTTAAAAGGGCAGTGGCCTGTTGGCTTTCGAACAGTTCTCCGTGAATGAAAACTCTGTCAGAGTCGATAATCATATTTAGGTTGGTGATAGCGATAGCAATACTTTGGATTGCGGCAGAGATTAGCTTTACGATGATGTCATCACCTAGTTCATATGCATTCAGTATGGTTTGCAGAGTAATCTCGTTTTCGTTTTTTACAAGCTGGTGGAGGTAAGTGGAGGGAGTGCTTTGGTAGAGTAGCCTTGCTTTGCGGATGAGCCAGGACTCACTGGCATAGGTCTGCAGGCAGCCTCGTTTCCCACACTCACATAACTCGCCGTCAGGCTGAACAGTCATGTGTCCTACCTCACCAATTTTAAAATTCTGTTTTCCGTATAAATCATCGTGATACATATGGGTACAGTGAATGCCTCTTCCTATATGGAAAAACAGGAAATTGCTATTGTCGGTATTTGGTTTGGTATAGAAAAGAGATTCTGCTCTTGCCATACAGTGGACGTTATTGGAAAAGTAGACGGGAACTGGGACACGGTTTTCAATTTCTGTGAGGTTGAAATCTTTCCAATACGCATTGTTTGTTAAAATCACATGGTTGTTTGATTTGGTATAATGTCCCGGAATTGCGATTCCAATCGCATGAATCTGCTGTTTGTGTGAGACTTTTTTTATAAAAACGGAAAGATGTTGCATAAAAAAATCTGCATTTATTGGTTTGTGTCGGTTGTGAAAAAAAGTATCCTGTTGGTATACGGTTCCGATATTGTCTGTCAGAACAAAAGAAAAGAATTTTTCGGATATTTCGGCACCGATATAATAGGAGTGTTCAGGTGCGATGGAAAGTAGGATTTTTTTGCGTCCAACTTTATCCTGCAGATCTATCTCCTCACCGACTTCCTGAATCAGGTGATCGGAAAGCATTTCTGCAGTGATCAGACTAACAGTTGCAGGGGTAATCCCGGTCTCACGCGCGATATCAATTCTGGAAATGGTATGGCGGGTGTAGATTTTGTTAAGAATGGTAGAATACAACAATTGTTGTTTTTTGGTTGATTTCATAATTTGGTGTATCTCCTTGAAATTAAAGAATCTTTGTTAGATTATATCATGAATTCTTAAATTAGTCACAAAAAGATAAAAAATGGGATATTGATTATAAAATAAAATTAAAAAGGAAAATATGAAAAGAAAAAGCTAAAAATATAAGTGAAAATGCACAAAAATGAAGTGCAAAAATTATATAAAAAGACGGAATTAATTATAAAATAAAACTAATTATATACAAAAAGAAGAAATTCTGTTATTGTATAAATATCAAAGAAACGTTATACTATCGCGAAAGTAATGGATCTTGAAACATATTTGTTATTATTTATAACGAATAGAATCAAAGAAAGGAAGAAAAGGAGAAAATTATGAACAAATTTTTGAATGAAAAATTGATGCCTGTCGCTGCAAAGATAGGAAGCAATAAGGGAATGATTGCTATTCGTGACGGAATTACTCTGGCAATGCCGTTGATTATTATCGGATCTCTTCTGATGATTATTGCGACTGGATTTGCAATTCCATCTCTGGAGGCATGGCTGAATGATGCAGGGATTGCAGCATACCTCTGGAAAGGGTCTGACAGTAGTTTCGGGCTGATTGGACTGGTAGCAAGCTTTGGAATTGCATACAGTATGACAAAACAGTACGGAGTTGATGGGGTTCCGTCAGGAATTGTCTCTTTGTCCACATTTATTGTTGTCACACCATTTGTGACAGGAGAGGCAGGAAACGGTATGCCGACTACTTATATGGCTGCACAGGGGCTGTTTGTTGCAATCATCCTTGGTCTGATCAATGGATGGGTATATCAGTGGTTTATTAATCACAATATTCAGATTAAGATGCCGGAGAGTGTGCCGCCTGCAGTTTCAAAGAGTTTTAGTGCAATTCTTCCGGGAGCGGCACTGATCGTTGGATGGCTGATCGTATATGGAATTCTGGACGCATTTAAACTGCCGAATATGCATATGCTTGCAAAGACAATTCTTGGAACACCACTTGGACTTCTTGGAAACAACCTGATAGGTGTTGTAATTCTGGTAATGTGCTGTAGCGGACTCTGGTTCGTAGGTCTTCATGGAGGTAATATTGTAAACAAGATCATGGAACCGATCTGGCTTGCCAATCTGGGAGAAAATACAGAAGCATTCAAGGCAGGGGAACCTTTAAAACATATTTTTACAACACCATTTATGGATAACTTTGTATATATCGGTGGTGCAGGAGCAACCATTGGTCTTGTCATTGCATTGGCATGGATGGCACGCAGAAAAAAGGCAAGTCAGCAGGCAAAAACACTGGCTCCCATCACACTGGTTCCGGGATTTTTCAACATCAATGAACCGACTATGTTTGGGATTCCGGTTGTATTGAATATTCTGTTGTTACTTCCGTTTGTGCTGGCTCCGATCGTGAATCTGATTCTGGCTTATGGAGCGATGGCAATTGGTCTGGTACCGCTTACTTATACAGCGCCTGGATGGACAACACCACCGGTGATCAGTGGATTTCTTGCAACAGGAAGCTTAAGAGCATCTTTGCTTCAGATTGTACTGATTGTAGTAGATGTGTTGCTGTATCTTCCATTTGTTGCAAATGTAGAGAAACGTTTTAAAGCGCAAGAAGAAAATTGAAATTGAATTGGAGAGGATCACAGAGATATGAAACGATTGATTAGTGCAAATACTTCAGAAATGTTAGCAATGAATGCTGAAGAACTAAAGCAGAGTATTAAAGCAAGTGAGGGGCGTGTTATTCTTTCTGAGAATGTGGCTACAAGAGAAACTTACATAGGGGATATCACCAATGCAGAAATCGCACGTGCTTTCGGGGCAGATTTGATTCTATTGAACTGTGTGGATGTTCTGAATCCGGATATTTACGGATTAGAACATGACAGAGATAATTTTGTTTCAGAGCTTCACCGTCTGGTAGGACGTCCAATCGGAGTGAACCTTGAGCCAGTAGATCTAGAAGCAGAGATGTTAGAAGACCGCCTGGATATTCCAAAAGGGCGTCAGTTGAATCTGGACACAGTAAAGCGTTTGGAAGAAGTAGGATTTGATTTTGTGTGTCTGACAGGAAATCCGGGAACTGGAGTGACAAATGAACAGATTGAAAAAGCAATCCGCCTCACTAAGGAACATTTTTCCGGTTTGGTTATTGCAGGTAAGATGCACGGGGCCGGATCGGATGAGCCGGTTGCAGATCTTACAATCGCAAAACAATTTATAGAGGCAGGTGCGGATGTGATTCTGGTTCCGGCAGTGGGAACTGTTCCGGGATTTGATATGGAAGAATTGAAAGCAGTTGTAAGAGAGGTTCATCGTTGTGGAGGACTGGTACTGTCTGCGATTGGAACAAGTCAGGAAAGTTCGGATGAAGATACGATTAAGGAGATTGCAATCATGAATAAAATCTGCGGAGTGGATATCCAGCATATCGGAGATGCAGGATATGGCGGAGTGGCTCCAGTAGAAAATCTTCTTGCAATCAGTAAAGCAGTTCGTGGAGTACGTCACACAGTGTCTATGATCGCCCGTTCGATCAATCGATAGGAAAGGATATTTTAATATGGAAAAGAAAGTGATTATGTTGGCATGTGCAGCGGGAATGAGTACAAGTCTACTGGTATCAAAAATGCAGAAAGCAGCTACAGAGAAGGGCTTTGATGCAGAAATTTTTGCAGTGGCAGCAGCGGAGGCTCAGGATTATGTAGAAAAACAGCATGTGGATGTTGTACTTCTCGGACCTCAGGTGAGATTCATGGAGGCGGATTTTAAGAAAAAAATGGAGCCAAAAGGAATTCCAGTCGGTGTTATTCCAATGGCTGATTACGGAATGATGAATGGAGCAAAAGTGTTGGAATTTGCAGATACTCTGATGAAAGGATAAGAGCATGGACGAGAAAAAGGTACAGGCGATCATGAATCTGATCATATATGGAGGAGATGGAAAAAGTTCCTCGGTGGAGGCGATTCAAGCGGCAAAAGAAGGGAATTTTGAACTGGCAGATGAAAAGATCAAGGCAGCAGAAGAATCACTGCTTCAGGCACATCATACGCAGACAGAGATGTTAACACAAGAAGCAAATGGAGATTCGGTAGAAGTATCACTTTTGATGGTACATGGACAGGATCACCTGATGACGGGGATGATGTTTAAAGATCTTGCGAAAGAGATCGTGGACGTATATCGTACGATTCGAAAAGAGCAGTAAAATATTCTGTACGAAAAAGAAAAGATAGGATATAATAGGAAAGAGATGCGGTGAATGCTGCATCTCTTTTTGGCGAAACATCACAATTTGACAGAGGAAGAGAATGATGAGTACAGAACTGGAAAAATATTATAATAAATTTTGCGAAGAGAAGAGGCTGACCAGAAGGCACGGGTATGTGGAGTATGTGACATCTATGAAGTACATCCATGAGTATCTGCCTCAGGGGAAGAAGGAAACGATCAAAATTCTGGATGTGGGAGCCGGTACAGGGCGTTATTCGGTACAGCTTGCCGGGGAAGGCTATGATGTGACGGCAGTGGAACTGGTAAAATACAATCTGGGGATTTTAAAATCCAAAAAGAGCAGTGTAAAAGCTTATCAGGGAAATGCCTTAAATCTGTCCCGGTTTGAAGCGGATCAGTTTGACATGGTACTGGTATTTGGTCCGATGTATCATCTGTATACAAAGGAAGATAAAGTAAAAGCGTTAAAAGAGGCAAAACGTGTGGTAAAGCCGGGTGGGATCATTTTAGTGGCATATTGTATGAATGAGTACAGTATTTTGACGTATGGATTCAAAGAAGGACATATGAAAGAGAGCATCCGGAATCAAAAAGTGGATGATAGTTTTCATGTGCGATCGAAAGAGGAGGATTTGTACGATTATGTTCGAATCGAGGATATTGACGCCATTGACCAGGCGGCTGGCGTAAAGCGGGAAAAACTGATCGCGGCGGACGGGCCGGCGAACTATATGCGAACCGTTTTAAACGCCATGGATGAGGAGACGTATCAGTTGTTTATCCAGTATCATTTGTCCACCTGTGAGCGGAAAGATCTGCTGGGGGCAAGTGCGCATACACTGGATATTGTCAGAAAGTAACAAGATCATAAAAAGCAGGAGAAAGTATGAGTCAGACAGAAGAATTGAGCAGAAGAGAAGAGCAGTTTTTAGAAAACGTGCTGGAGAATTTAAGGCAGAGGATCAGGAAGATCGCGCAGGAACTGGAAGAAGGACAAAAAGATATTGAGAGTATGCATGAATATTACTGGGAAAATTATACAGAGATGGATCAGTACGGATATGAGGATTATGACAACCAGCAGGCTCTGCTGCACCGGATCAATGCGAATCAGGAAAAGCTGGATTTAAAACACCGCTTTCAGAAGATGTTAGATTCTCCGTTTTTCGGGAGAGTGGATTTTATCTATGAGGGAGAGGAGGAAGCGGAGCCATTTTATATAGGAATCGGAAATTTTGCACAGAGGACAGGAGCTACACCTCTGATCTATGACTGGAGAGCGCCTGTGAGCAGTCTGTTTTATGATTATGACAGCGGTTCGGCATCTTACGAGGCACCGGCGGGTGTCCTGACGGGAGAAATCGCTTCCAAATGGCAGTATAAGATCAAAAACGGGAAAATGATCTATGCATTTGAGAGTGATACGAAAATCGATGATGAGATCCTGAAGCAGGAGTTAGGAAGCAGCGGTGACGTACAGCTGAAAAATATTGTGCGCACGATTCAAAAGGAACAAAATGAGATTATCAGGAATACCGGAGATAAAATACTGGTCATTCAGGGAGCGGCAGGAAGCGGAAAAACATCTGTTGCCCTGCACCGGATCGCCTATCTTTTATACCATGACAGGGAGCATTTAAAATCCTCGAACATTCTGATCCTGTCGCCGAACAGCGTGTTTTCTGATTACATTTCCCATATTCTTCCAGAGCTTGGGGAAGAAAATATCCGGGAGATGAGTTTTGATCTGTTTGCGTATAAGGAATTGAAAGACGTGGTTTCAGATTGTGAAGACCGGTATCATCACATGGAACGGCAGATGAAATTTCCGGATAAAAAGAGGCAGAAGCGCTTCCGCGACAAGCAGTCCTTTGCAATGACAGGGCAGATGGAAAGCTTTCTGGCGGTTTTGGAAGACCGGCTATTGGATTTTACTTCTGTGGAGTTTAAAGGAATGCAGCTTACGGAAGAAGAACTGATCGAGCTGTGTTATTTTAAATTTCAGGAGATCCCTCTTTTGGCCAGGATGGATGCGGTGAAAGAGTATTTTAAAGACCAGTATGAAACTCTCCATAACAGAGACCTTTCAGAGGAAGAAGAGGAAATCCTGCAGAGAAAATTCGATCGTATGTATGTAACAAAGGATCTCTATGTGATTTATAACTGGCTTATGGAAGAATGCGGGTATGAGAAACTTCCGGATGTTCCTTATGAGCGGCGGATTCTGGAATATGAAGATGTATTTCCGATGTTGTATCTGAAATATCGTCTGAAAGGGAAAAATGAACACCGCAACATCAAACATCTGGTGATTGATGAGATGCAGGACTATTCCTATCTCCAGTACGTGATCCTGCACACACTGTTTTCGTGCCGGATGACGATTTTGGGAGATAAGGCACAGACACTGGACGAGACGATGCGGGATGTCCTGTTGTTTCTTCCAAAGATTTTCGGAAAAAAGATGCGCACGATCGTGCTGAATAAGAGCTACCGAAATACGGTGGAAATCGCGACGTATGCAGGAGCAATCAACCAGACAACGGATTTGGAATTGCTGGATAGGCATGGAAAAGCAGTGGAAGAAGTGTATTTTTCGGAGGAAGAGAGTATGCTCAAAGCCATTGGAGAAAATCTGAGTGTGGGAGAGAACGGCTATGAGACAGCGGCAGTGATTGCAATGACAGAAGAAAAAGCCAGAGAACTCTATGAACTTTTAAAACGAAGAGGAATTCAGGCGTCTTATATTGACAGAGATACCTCTGTTTTTGAACGCGGGCTTACAGTTACAACATTTTATCTGGCGAAAGGACTGGAATTTGATCAGGTTTTCGGCGTGTTTGAAGAGGAAGAAAATCCTTTGATGACACAGGCGAAATACATCTGCGCAACAAGAGCACTTCATGAATTGTATATGTATACAGTGAGTTTATAAAAATTTAAGAAATTAGACGTGATTGACAAGAGGAAAGACGGATGATATAATGCCTCCCCGGTAAGTTTACAACAAGGGAGGCAGAAGATATGACTCTATATCAGGAGTTACAGTTGAATCAGGCAGGATCCAAGCAGCTGATTCGAAACACACAGGATAAAAAAGAAAAAGCACGTCATATTGCGGTTTATCTATTTAAAATTTTACTGACACTGGCTTTTTGTGTTGCATTTGTCACAGTATACACAAAGGTATTCGGCAGTGATAACAGCATTGTAGGAGTGGTAGTGCTGTTGAGCGTGATGACATTTCGGTTTGCAGATTTTGGGATTCATGCACCCCATGCACTTAGTTCTCTGATGGTGATCTGGGGAATCATGACATTTGGTCCCCGGCTTGCAAATGCAGGAAATCTGGTGACGGAGCTGATCGTCAATATGGTATGTATTTTCACGCTGATGATTCTGGGATGTCATAATGTAGTGATGTTCAATCAGTCTACGCTGCTGCTTGGATATCTGCTTTTGTATGGGTATGATGTTTCAGGCACACAGTATCTGCAGAGAATTGCAGGGATGGCGGTCGGCGGCATCCTGACAGGGATTGTGTTTTACCGCAATCACAGACATCAGAAATACAAACGGACGTTGCGTCATATTTTTGAGGAATTTGACCTTCATTCCTCCAGAACCAGATGGCAGATTTGCGTGACCCTGGGGGTATCCAGCGTGATCTTTTTTGCCGGACTGTTTGGATTGCCGAGAGCGATGTGGGCAGGAATTGCGGCGATGTCGGTACTGGTACCGTTTCATGCAGATATGAAAGGAAGGATCAAGGGAAGAATTCCGGGAAATATCTTAGGAGGCCTGACATTTATTGTGTTATATCTGGTACTTCCGGAATCTATGTATTCTCTGATCGGTATTCTGGGAGGGATCGGAGTCGGGCTCTCAGCTACTTATGGATGGCAGGCAGTATTTAATTCCTGGGGTGCAATGTCCATTGCCATGACATTTCTGGGAGTGGGCGGCGCTATTTTTTACCGTATCTTTAATAATGCATTTGGAGCTTTCTATGCACTGGTTTTTTATCAGCTGTTTTCTATCGGTATGGACTGGATTGCAGAAGTAAAGAAAAAGCGTGTTTCCGTTTAAAATGGAAACGCGCTTTTTCTTTCATATTAATAAGCTTTGAGATCCTGACGGTAAAAGCAGATTCCTACGATCATAGTAAGAAATTCAGCGGCAGGAAATGCCAGCCAGATTCCGGTGCTTCCAAAGAATACCGGAAGAATATAAACAAATGCCACCACCAGAATACATCCTCTTAACAGGCAGAGTGAAAGGGACTGGACGGATTTTGCCACGGACTGAAAATAACAGATAAAGACCATGTTGATGCCCAGAAACAAAAATCCGGTAAAATAAATCCGGATGGCCGGAGCTGCCAGAGTCAGGATTTCGCTCGTTGGTTCCAGAAAAATATAAGTAAACAGATTCGGAACAAACAATCCCAGAAGGACTGGCAGGGTACAGATGATCACAGATGTTTTTAATGAAAGTGACTGTACCTTTAAGATCCGGCTTGAAAGCCCTGCTCCGTGGTTGATCGACAGAATCGGCTGAGCAGCCTGTTCGATTCCTTTACAGAGGCAGATGACTACCAGAGCAGTATTACAGATGATGCCATATACACTGACTCCGGTATTTCCGAGATAGCGGATCAGCTGCAGGTTGAAAATAAAAATCGTAAATCCGGATGCAGCTTCGATGACAAAACTGGTGAAACCGTTTGCAATGATCTTCTGTAAAAAGGAAGGATGAAATCCTTTTAATGTAAATTTCAGCTGGTTCTTTTTCGTAAAAAAGTGCGTGCATAAAATAACCACGGTAAGGCTTGAACCAAGAACAGTGGCAAGTGCAGCCCCTTTCATTCCCATATTCATAGGATACACAAAAAGATAGTCCAGTACAATGTTGGTCACTCCGCCGGCAATGACTCCGTTCATGGCAAGTTTTGGTGCACCGTCATTGCGGATGAAAGTCTGAAGAAAAGAAGAAAAGAAATAAGTTCCCATTCCCCAGATAATATAAGGAAGATAGTCCATGATGTAAGGCAGGGTTTCTTCTGTGCCGCCAAGCAGCCATGCGATGTCTTCCATAAACAGAACGCAGACTGTCATGGAGATGAGAAGAAGTGCAAAATTCAGCAGCAGGGCAGTTGTGAAATAGGTGTTTCCTTCTTCCTTTTGTGATTTTCCACGGCAGATGGACATCAGTACAGAGCCGCCGACACCGGATAAAAGTCCCAGACCGAAAAAGATATTGTAGATCGGCAGGGAGATATTCAAGGCGGCAAGTGCTGTGGCTCCAAGCCGCTTTCCGATAAAGATTGTATCTGCAAGTACATAGATGGATGTGACCATCGTTCCGCAGATAGCCGGTATCAGATAATGAAAGAATAACTGACGGACCGGTTTTTGAATAAATTCATTCGTATTCATAGCATAACTCCATTCCTAAAAAATTCTCCGCATGATAGTGTACCATAGAATGACTTTTAAGAAAAGCTATTTCAAAAGAAATCAATCTCGTGTATAATGAACAGTAACCTGAACAGGTGATTGGTGAATAAAAAGGAGAAAAAAGATGATAGGAATTATCGGAGCAATGGAAGAAGAGGTACAGGCATTGAGACATGCCATGAAGATTCAGGAGGAGAAGGAAATCGCCTCCATGGTATTTCATAGAGGAATTTTATATGGAAAAGAAGCAGTTGTCGTGCGAAGCGGAATCGGAAAGGTCAATGCAGCGATTTGCACGCAGATTTTAGCGGATCATTTTGATGTAGATCTTGTGATCAATACCGGGATTGCCGGTTCTCTGGATGCAGCGATCGATATTGGAGATATGGTGATCTCTACGGATGCGGTGCAGCATGATATGGATACGAGTATTTTCGGGGATCCGATCGGACAGGTTCCGCGTATGGATACATTTGCATTCCCCGCAGATGCCCAGTTGGTCGAAAAGGCTGTGCGTGCGAACCAGGAGGCCAATCCGGATATCCATACATTTACCGGACGGATCGCCAGTGGAGACCAGTTTATTTCCTCACAGGAAGTAAAAGAACGAATCGTAACACTTTTCGGAGCAAAATGTGCGGAGATGGAAGGTGCAGCGATTGCACATGGGGCATATCTGAATCAGATTCCATGCGTGATCGTGCGTGCAATTTCCGATAAAGCAGACAACAGTGCATCTATGGATTATCCGGCATTTGAGAAGAAAGCAATCGAACATTCCATCAGGTTGTTAGAGAAACTTTTGCCTGAGTTATAGAGAAAAAGACCTGGGAGATCAGGTCTTTTTCTCTATAATAACATTTTTTTGGTTACTGTTCCCACACCAACACTCTTTCAGACACAAATTCTGTACTTCAGACAAAAGCTCTTGTAGAAGGAGAAAGGCTGTTTTATACTAAAACTACGCCAGAAAAATGATGGGCAAAGGAATGAAAAGAAAATGAAAAAAATTGCGATATGTGATGATGAGCCGGCAGTGAGAAAACAGATGGAGGCATATTTCAAAGAGCTGGAATCGGTTTTTTGCATCTCTTATTTTGAAAGCGGAGAGGCACTCCTGGAATCGGATGTTCTTTATGATGTGATCTTTCTGGACATTGACATGAAAGGAATTTCGGGGATTGATACTGCCAGAAAAATCAGAGTTCGGGATAAAAAGGCAAAGATCATTTATGTGACAGCTTATGAAGATTTTCGAGAGTATGCGTTTGGTGTCCATGCGTTCGGATATCTGGTCAAACCAGTGGAAAAAGAAAAAATTCTGGAAATCCTTCAGGAAGCTTTTGACTATGAACAGGAGGAGCAAAGAGGTCCCAGGATCCGTCTTCATACAGAGGCAGGGTATCAGGAATTTTATATGCAGGACATTTGCTATTTTGAATATAGAGACCGGAAAATCCGGATTGTGACGCAGAATGGAGAAGCATGGATGCGAGGAAGTATCAGTAAAATGGCAGAGTCTTTTCAAAACATGGGCTTTGCAGTTCCTCATAAAAGCTTTGTAGTAAATCTGCGTCATATCAAAGATATAAAGGGCTGTGATCTGCTCATGACGACAGGAGAGATAGTTCCCCTTTCTCAAAAGAAAGCGGCAGATTTTCGGGCATTGCTGACGCGATGGCTGGCGCAGCAGGTATGAAAGGAGAAGGCGTATGGCACTTGAGATGGGGATGAATCTGGTCTGTTCTGTTTTGGAAGAGGTGGTCATGTGTGTCTGTCAGTATCTGTTTATGAGCGCCAATGCACAGACGATCCACCGGAAAAAAATCTGGTATTTCTTTGGATTTACTGCGCTTGGCGCAAGTGTTTACGGTGCGGCATTTCTGACAGGGCTGACCGGAAATCTGTGGATCGGTATACAGATCCAGCTGACAGGGGTGCTGCTTCTTGGAATTTTATTGTTTCACAGAAAAATCGGAAGTCTGCTCCTGGATCTTTTTGTAAACATCCTTTTGATTCTTTCCATAGAAGTGGGGATTTTTCTGGGGAATTACCTGCTTGCACAGGGGGCGTTTGAGAATCTTGTGTGGTACGGGAATGTTACCATGCTCTTCAAAATGTTTTTCATGATTCCTGTGACAGCGGCCGCTGTTATGTGGAGAAAGAGACAAAAGGAAACAGAAATGGGAAACTTGCAGATACTGCTCCTTTTATTACTTCCGCTTTTTAGCGTACTGTTTCTCTATTCACTGATAGAAATGGGACATATCTATATGGAGCTGTATGGAGTTCGTCTGATGGTCGTCAATCTGGGAGCGCTGGTGCTTTTGAATTTTTGTTTTTTGTACCTGTTTGGATATTGGTTCCGTTCTCATAAGCTGGAGCGGCAGCTTGCAGAGTTTCAGATGCAGAATGAGCTGCAGTACAGATATTATGCGGAATTGGAGCAAAAATACAGAGAGTCCAGAAAGATCATGCATGATATGAAGAATCACCTTCAGGCTGTAGAACATTTATATCAGGCAAAAGATGGGCAGGAGCAAGGCGGAGCGTATGTGAAGGATCTGTATCATATGTTGAATCTGTTGGGTGAGAAATATTACAGTTCTAATCGTATGCTGAATATTATCTGTAATGATAAGCTCTCATTGGCGCGGCATCCTGCAGTCGCTATATCCGTGGAAATCGGAGATGTTGATTTTTCGGATCTGCGGGATATTGATATTACGACGATTTTCGCCAATTTGCTGGATAATGCATTGGAAGCGGTGGAGGCTTTTGGAGAGGGAGCCTATCTGAATCTGAAAATACAGGAGGTGCATCATTTCAGGGTGATCAGTATTGTAAATGCAAGCAGACCCGGAATGAAAAAGGAAGGACATATGGGAGTGGGACTGGAAAATGTGAGACGGACAGTAGAAGCGTATCAGGGAACAATGCAGTGTGAAATTGTGGGAGAAGAATATCGGGTCAGCGTGATGCTGCCGGGAAAGGAGGACTCATGAATTTGCTGTTTGAAGTGATCAGTTTATTGATCTGTATCGGGATACCGGTTTTGGGAGGAATTTATTTTGCGGTGAAAGGAAAGGGATATTTTCTTACGTTTCTTACAGGAATTCTGTCTTTTGTGGTGACGCAGATGATTCTGCGGATCCCACTTCTTGGTTATCTGAAGACAAACTGGGAGTGGTTTATGATACTGCCATACAGTCATTATTATATATATATGGCGATTGCGGCATTCTCTGCAGGTGTGTTTGAGGAGACAGGAAGAGTTGTGGGACTTGGTGTCTTGAGGAAAGGAAAAACCAGCTGGATGGATGCAGTGGCATTTGGACTTGGGCACGGCGGGATCGAAGCGGTGTGGATCGGTGTGATTGGAGTCTTGCCGAATGTTCTGAATGAAGATAGCAGCATAAGTGTGGCAGTGTTGCTTTCCGGAGCAGAGCGTTTTTGTGCGATGGCCTTTCACATTTTGCTGACACTGGTCATCATGGAAGGAATCCGGAGACACAAAAAATTGTTTTATTGGCTGATCGCAGTAGTTCTGCATGGATTATACGACTTTTCAATTGCATTTCAGAATACAATCCTGATCTGGGGTGTTCTGATTTTTGGGGTCGTGGCTGCGATGATAGCTTTGATTTTTACAAAACGAAAGTGGAAAGAAGAAAGGGGAACAAGACAATGAAAAAGAATATGAAAAAACTGGCAGTGGGATTCGGCGTTTTCGTGATGGCAGTGGGAAGTCTGATGGGATGCAGCTCTCTGGGAAGCGGAGGAAATGAACAAGGAGAGATCCTGAAAGAACTGCCGGAAGGGTTTGACAAGGAGACGGTAAGAGAGCAGGCAATGGAAGATATTGAGATCGCGCAGTCTAAAGATTATGAGAGCTGGAAAAGCAGGTTTGCCAAGGATCTGCAGAGCAGTCTGACAGAAGAATCGTACGATTCCTATTTGAAAATCCTGGAGAAACAGGGAGAATTCAAAGAGTTTGGAAAATGTACGTATTTAGGGCAGATAAAAGATAATAAAAAGTACGGCGGAGTCATTATTGTGGTAAAATATGAAGAAGGCAATGTCAATTACAGTCTTGCGTATGACGAGGATATGAATCTGGTCAGCTTTACGATGTAAGAGAATTGCCAAAAAGGGAAAGGAGGCGACAGTATGGTACATCATATTGTAATGTGGAAGTTCAAACCGGAAATCGAAGAGGAGAGAAAAGCAGACCTCAAAAAAGATATGGAAGCGAATCTGAGCAGTCTGATTGGAAAGGTACCGGGACTTTTAAGTGTATCGTTTGTAAGTGAACCATTTGCATCAAGTACTCATGATATGGCGCTTGTGACAACGTTTGAAAAAGCGGAAGATATCAAAGCGTATTCTGCACATCCGGAGCATGTCAAAGTAGCGGATACATATGTGCGTCCGTTTGTGACAGAGCGTGCATGTCTGGATTATCAGGACTAGAAGAAAAGTATCGGAGCGGACAGTGCTCCGATACTTTTTTAAAAGGGATATTCCAGTAATTCTGGAAAACGCGTGATTTTGTGAGCATAATGAGTGGGAGAACCGAATCCGTATTCTGCAAAAATAAACGGAATTCCGGCAAAGGTGCAGGCATCGGCATCCCCCTTCGTATCCCCCACATAAACAGCATCTGTGATCTGAGCGCGTTCCATCAGAAGACGAATGTTTTCGCCTTTGGAAAGTCCGGTATTTCCGAAACATTCGAAGTCGGTGATGGCGTTCTCCAGTCCGGTCTTTTTCAGAAAGAGTTCAATATATCCTTTCTGACAGTTGGAGACAATGCAGACAGCATAATTCTGTGACAGTGTTAAGATCGTCTCTTTCACGCCGTCGAACAGAAGCGGTTCTCTGGCATTTTCCAGATAAAATTCTTCGTATTCACAGCAGGACTCCATCACAAGAGCGCGCTGAGATTCTGACAGAGTCGGAAAGAGGTTTGCGGCGATCTCATCCATCGGCTTTCCGAATTCCTGTTTCAGACAGTCCGCGGTAATGGGAGTATCCAGAGGGATCATCAGCTCACTGGCAGCCTGCATCCATGCTTCGGCTACAACACCGGTTGTGTCCCAGAGTGTTCCGTCTACGTCAAGTATCATTGCTTTCATAATATTAGATTCCTCTTCTTTCATTTAAAATCTTCAGAAAATCAAAAAAGATTTCAAGTACAGTATAGCATAGATTCTGCTTGGGAGGAAGAAAAAGAGACGTTGGAAAGCATTTGGTATCTGTGCTATAATGAACAAAGTTTTTAACTGCTTTAGACAGGAATAAAAAGTAGAAAGAGGTACATAAGATGATACGTTTTGCAACAGAAGAGGATGCACAGGCATTGCTTGCGATTTATGCATATTATATTGATACAGAAATCACATTTGAGTATGAATTACCGACAGAGGCTGAATTTCGGAAAAGGATTCGGACTGTCTTGGAAGAATATCCATATCTCATTTATGAAGATGCGGGAAATATCCTTGGATATGCCTATGCGCACCGCCATTTGGAACGGGCTGCATATCAGTGGAATGTGGAGCTGACCGTGTATCTGCATCCGGATGTTGTTTCCAGAGGGATCGGGAGAAGATTGTATGAAGAGTTACTTCGGATTCTTACAGAGCAGGGAATCTGCAATGCATACAGTCTGATCACCCGTCCCAATGAAAAAAGTGAAAAGCTGCATGAAGCGATGGGATTTACCCTGATGGGAGTTTTGAAAAATACAGGCTATAAAAACGGCAAATGGCGGGATGTCAGCTGGTATGAAAAGCAGTTAAACCCATATCCGGAACATCCGGTTCCATTTCGAAAAATTGATGAATTATATAGAAAAGAAGAAAATTTTGGATGATCCAGATGATCTTCCTGTATTTTAGTTTGATAAAGTTCACCGTCTATTTTATATAGGATACGATCTCGTCTGGTAACACAGATGCAGTCGATACTGTGATCCATACAGAAGTGCTCAATACTGTGGCAGATTTCTTCTTTTGTAGGTTTTTGATCCTTAAAAATGATAATTTCTTTTTTCATAAACAGTCCTCCTGATTACAGATATTCTGGAATTATTCCGAAAGAAGATGATAAAGTTTCAGACAGTTTTTTAGCTGTTGTGCAGCAAAATCATCCATTGGACACAGTGGGAGACGGCAGGGACCGACCGAAAGTCCCATCATGTTCATGGCAGTCTTAACTGGAACCGGATTGATGTCAGAGGTCAGCGATTCCAGGAGTGCTTCAATATTCGAAAGAACGGAGATTACACCCTTTGCTCCAAGAGCAAGGGCAGATACAGCCTGGTCGTCATTTCCGCAGTAGATATCAAGGCGATCACGATAACGGGAAGTGATTTTTGCAAGCTGCGAAAAATTTCCACTGGCCTCCTTGACAGCTGTCACATTTGGAATTTCCAACAGTTCCTCATTTTGCGCGTTTTTACATAAAAGTTGTGCGTGGCTTGTGTTATTAGAACCAGCACCTGCAATTACAGGGATTCTTCCATTGACAATTCGGCAGGTGAACTGAATCAGACGCAGATGTTCTTCATCGCTTAAACAGGCAGATTCTCCGGTTGTTCCAGCGACTACGATGGCATTCGTATGATGTGAAATCTGATATTCTAAAAGTTCTTCCATTTTTTTATAAGAAATAGAACCATCCATGTTCATAGGGGGTAATAATTGCTGTTGCAGAACCTTTAAAGACAGAAGTATTCATTTGTTGTTCCTCCTCTAAATACTGTTTTATTAGGCTTTTCTCTATGGTAAACTGTCTTTTGTAAAAAAGGTATTAAGAAATAGAAAGAGTATATGAATAAAATATGAAATTGACAAAATGGAAACAAATTGACACAATGTATTAATGCAATAATACAAATGAGGTGAGAGAAATGAATGAGGATCTCGTTCTTGCGATTACAATGTTGATTATTTTGGCGGTTGTAGTGCTGTTTATCCAGATTTCACAGCAGATCAAGGTGAAACGGATTCAAAAAATGAAGATCCAGAGGCGGTTTGGAGAGATTCCTGATATGGAGGAAATACTTCCGATCGAGAGGATCAGTGTCTATCATAAACACCAGGGAAGGGAAGATGTGGATCAGGTAACCTGGTCGGATCTTTCTATGGATCAGGTATTTCAGCGGATTGATCAGTGTGACAGTGCAGCAGGAGAGGCTGTACTTTACAACATGCTGCACTGTACAGATAACGGGCAGGCGCAGTGGAAAGAATTGCTGAAGTACTATGAGGAGCAGGCGGAACCGCGTAAAAAAGCAGAAGCAATCCTGATTTCCCTTGGGAAAAGAGAAGGGCTGTATTATCTTCCGGAATACGTGGATACACTTCAGGCAAGTCACGTGGGCTCTGTGTTCTTTTATCGCCTGCTTCAGATCCTCCTTCTGGGAAGTGTTGTGGGCGGACTGTGGAATGTTCAGATCCTGCCGCTGGCAGGCGTGATGGCAATTGTCAATATTGCGGTTTATATTATGACGCGGATGAAATATGAGCAGCAGATGAGCATGATGGAATTGATCGTACTTGTGATTGATACCGGAAAGCAGCTTACAAAAGAAAAATGTGCCGGCCCTGTACAGAAAGAACTGGAAGAGAAGTTAAAAGAACTGGGAAAACTGGATAAGCTGATCGGAAAGATGTCTGCTATGAGGCGAAACAGCTATTCCAGCGATCAGGGGGTGTTTCTGGATTACCTGTTCGGGATTACACTCTGGCAGCTTATATCTTATGAAAAGAGTGTGAAATGGCTGGAGAACAAACGAGAGAGTTATCTGCAGCTGTTTGAAGAGATCGGGCGCCTGGATGCGGCAATCAGTATTGCATCTTTTCGGAAAAGTCTTCCGTTTTATACTGAGCCGGAGTTTCATTCTGAAAGATCTGTACACATGGAAGAGATGTATCATCCTCTGATCGAAGAACCGGTGAGCAATTCCATGGACTGGAGTCGAAACTGTATTATCACAGGCAGCAATGCATCCGGAAAATCGACATGGATTAAGGCAGTGGCGATCAATCTCATTCTTGCCCAGACAATCTGTACCTGCACGGCAAAGCGGTTTCAGATGCATCCGGGACAGATTATGACTTCCATGGCAGTGAGGGATGACATCATGAAGGGGGAGAGTTATTTTCTGAAAGAAATGAAATATCTCAGAAGAATGCTGGAGAGCTTTTCAGAAGAGAAGCTGACGATCTGCATTATTGATGAGATCCTGAAAGGAACTAACACGAAAGAGCGAATTGCGGCATCCAAAGCGATTCTGGATTATATGCAGAGACAGAATTGTCTTGTGATGGTTGCGTCCCATGATTATGAATTGACAGTATTGCTGGAAGGTACTTATGAAAACTATCATTTTACAGAGCGGATCGGAGAGGATGATATTTATTTTGATTACAGGCTGTATCCGGGAGCTGTGACATCCGGCAATGCAATCAAGCTGTTGAAATTCATGAAATTCCCGGAAGAGATTGTGACAGAAGCAAAGCAACAGGTTACAATAGAATTGTAAGATTTGCAGTAAAAATACATAGAAAACAGAAAAAATATATATAAAACTAACAACAATAATAAAGAAAGTGTTAAAATTTTGTAAAAAATGAATTGACACCCGGCATGATATAACGTATAGTTGACTTGTGTACATAATTCTGTGTCAAAAATAAAAAAGGGAGGGAAAATTTATGAATCTTGACAAAATTTTTCACTTGAAAGAAAACAACACAAATGTCAAAACCGAGATTCTTGCGGGTGTCACAACATTTATGACAATGGCCTATATTCTGGCTGTAAACCCGAATATTCTGGCAGAGGCAGGAATGGATCACGGAGCGGTCTTCACAGCGACAGCTCTGGCAGCGTTCATCGGTACGTTATGTATGGCAATCTTTGCAAACTATCCGTTTGCACTGGCGCCGGGAATGGGACTGAATGCGTACTTTGCATACACGGTTGTACTCCAGATGGGGTATTCCTGGAAGGTCGCGCTGGCAGCAGTACTGGTAGAGGGTATTATCTTTATTCTGTTATCACTGCTGAGTGTGCGCGAGGCAATCTTTGATGCAATCCCGTATAATCTGAAAAAGGCGGTGTCGGTCGGAATCGGCCTGTTTATCGCATTTATCGGATTGCAAAATGCGAAGGTTGTGATCGGAGGCTCTACGCTTTTAAGTCTGTTCTCTTTAGATGGATACAATAAGAATCTGGCTGCGGCAGCAGGGGGCAAAGATTTCGTAGCGGCAAGCATGAATGATGTGGGGATCACAGTGCTGCTGGCAATCATCGGAATTATCATTACCGGAATCATGGTAGTCAAAAATGTAAAAGGAAATATTTTATGGGGAATTCTGATTACATGGGTATTAGGAATTATCTGTCAGTTTGCCGGACTGTATGTTCCGAATCCGGAGCTTGGATTTTATTCACTGCTTCCTGATTTCAGTGCAGGAATCAGCATTCCAAGTCTTTCTCCGATCTTTGCAAAATTCAGTTTAGAAGGCGTGCCGATTCTGGAATTTGTTGTGATCGTATTTGCATTCTTGTTTGTAGATTTGTTTGATACACTGGGAACTTTGATCGGAGTTTCTTCTAAGGCAAATATGCTGGATAAAGACGGAAAGCTTCCAAGGATCAAAGGAGCGCTCCTGGCGGATGCAGTTGGAACAACAGCAGGAGCAGTACTCGGAACCTCTACAACAACGACATTTGTAGAAAGCTCTTCCGGTGTTGCAGAAGGAGGACGCACAGGATTGACTGCAGTAACGACTGCTGTTTTATTTGGTCTGTCCTTGTTCTTGTCACCGATCTTTCTGGCAATTCCATCCTTCGCCACAGCGCCGGCGCTTGTGATTGTAGGATTTTACATGCTGAGTGCAGTGACAGATATTAATTTTGCAGATGCAGCCGAGGGAATCCCGGCATTTATCTGTATCGCAGCAATGCCGTTTTTCTACAGCATTTCTGAAGGAATCTCTATGGGAGTTCTCTCCTATGTATTCCTGAATCTGCTGACAGGAAAAGCGAAAAAGATCAGTCCGGTTATGTATGTACTGGCAGTCTTGTTTGTATTGAAATATCTGTTGATTTAGCATCAGAGAGAATTTTAAATGTCCGAATAACCTTGTTGAAAGGTTGTTCGGACATTTTATTTTCGAATCATATAATATGTTTGATGGTTCTGGCGGATTTCAGATATCAGATGCTGCCGGAGCATATAAGGCAGCAGAGAATCTAAAAATTGTTTTGGATCGGTGATCTGGATACGTTCACTGGAAAATGGCTGTTTTGCGTACAGATCTTTGACTGCTTCTTCTAATTCCTGACGTGACAGTTGTTTTTGTTTTTTCAGAGCTTTCTGAATTCTGGAGACACCCTTTGAAAAGAGCAGGTTGGATAAGTCCTGCTGCTGTCTCTGACTGCGCCAGAGTCCCCAGCCGTAAATAAGAGCGGTGGCAGCGGCGAATAACAGAACAAAGGGAATATATTGAAGAAAAGACATATCAATAAACCTCCTTTAGCTCGATCAGATGATGATCCTTTAAAATCTCCAGAAACCGGATCAGACGGGCAAGTGGTTTTTCCATTTTTGGAAACTGTGACTGCAGATCCAGTGAGAGCTGATGTACGGTTTTCTGATCATTGATTGACTGCCAGAGAAAGCTGCCGTAGTCATCCAGCTTGATCGCGCTTACCTTTGGACGTTTGAAAAAGCGCTGTGCGATCCGGTGATAAAATCCTCTCCATTCGATCATGACCGTAACCTGACCTTTGTCGTTTGTTTCATACTCGATCTCAGGATTTTTGACGACAATAAAATCCATATAATTCTGATTTGAAATCTTCTTTTTCTTTGACATAATGTCTCCTTTTTAAAATAATAAAGAATAAGTACAGCCTGTCTTTCGACAGGCCGTATCTTCTGTTTTCTGCTGTTTCAGTGAATGGAATAAAAATTATTCGCTTTTCTTTCCGCCTTTGATACATACTCTTGCGAGATATAATAAAAGCAGGATAAATACAATTAAGCTTCCGATTTCTCCGATTGAGAATTTTTTGGAGAGATCGATGATCTTATCTAATTTTGCAACGGCAAAGATTGCGAGGATGACACCCATCAATCCTTCTCCGGCGATCAGACCGGATGTGAAGAGGATTCCGTGATCCACGCTTGCCTTTTTCTCTTTTTCAGAGACGTTTCGTTTGTCCATGAACAGACGGACAAGTCCGCCGGCCATAATTCCGGCATTTAAGCTGAATGGAAGGTACATACCGACTGCAAACGGCATTACCGGAACTTTCAGGATTTCCATGACGATTGCTACACAGACACCAATCAGGATCAGTGACCATGGAAGTTCTGCGCTCATGATACCTTCTACCAGCATTTTCATCATCGTTGCCTGTGGAGCAGGGATCGCTTCAGATCCATATCCCCATGCATTGTCCAGAAGCTGCAATACAAATCCGATCGCAGCAGCAGAAACAACGACACCGATCATCTCACCGATCTGCTGTTTCTTTGGAGTTGCACCGACAATAAATCCGGTCTTCAAATCCTGTGAACAGTCTCCGGCAATCGCTGCGATGACACAGATAATACCACCAATTGCGATGGCACCAGTCATACCTTTCACTCCGGTTGTACCGGTAGCTTTCAGAAGTAATGTGGCGATCAGAAGTGTTGCGATCGCCATACCGGATACCGGGTTGTTGGAAGATCCGATGAGTCCTACCATACGGGAAGAAACGGTTGCAAAGAAGAATCCAAATACAATAACGATCAGAGCGCCGATTGGATTAACCGGGAATGCCGGCACCAGCCAGATGGCAATTCCGATCACCAGGATCATAACAAGTAAGAATGGCATCGGAATGTCCTGCTCTGTACGCAGTGCTGAAGCACTGCTTTTCTTTTTCATACTCTGCATTGCCTGTTTAAAGGTCTTCGCAATGAGCGGAAGGCTCTTGATCAGACTGATCACACCACCGGTCGCAACAGCACCTGCACCGATATATTTGATGTAAGTTCCCCAGAGATCACTTGGAGCCATCTGGGCAATCGGATCGGTCCCAGGGAAAATTGCCTGTGCATCTGCACCGAACAGTGCGATGGCAGGCATCAGTACAAACCAGCTCAATGTACTTCCGGCCAGCATATAGCTGGAAATCTTCGGTCCGCAGATGTAACCGACACCTGCCAGTGCAGGGAGTACCTGGACTCCAACAGAAGAACCGGCATAGGCTTTGATGTCATATCCAATCTCACTTGGGAAGACTTTCAGTCCGTCTGCGATAAATTTGTAAGCGGCAGCGATTCCCAGACCGGAGAATACCGTACCTGCTTTGCTTCCGCCTTCTTCTCCGGCAAGAAGAACTTCTGCACAGGCAGTACCTTCCGGAAACGGAAGTGTGCCGTGTTCTTCTACGATCAGTGCCTGACGCAGAGGAACCATAAAAGCAACACCGAGAAGACCACCTACTAATGCAACAAGAAAGATTGTGATCATACTCGGAGAATCGATCGTTCCTTCTTTTGCCCACAGGAAAAGAGCAGGGAGCGTAAAGATTGCTCCGGCTGCAACGGATTCACCGGCAGAACCGATCGTCTGGACAAGGTTATTTTCCAGAATGGAGTCTCTGCGAAGGATGACGCGGATGATTCCCATGGAAATAACCGCCGCCGGAATAGAGGCGGAGATCGTCATACCGACACGCAGACCCAGATATGCATTCGCCGCACCGAAAACGATGGCGAGCAGAATACCAATCAGGAGAGAGGTTACCGTAAACTCCGGTACGACACGGTCGGCCGGGATATACGGCTTGAAATTATTTTTGTTATCAGACATGTATAAATTTTTCCTTTCTTTTCTCAAAATCTCTTTCCCAATCCATCTGAAATTACAGCAAAATCTATTATATCAGAGCATCCCTGCATTCCCCAGAGAACGCGGGGATGTCATAATATCAAAAATAAGGATATGTTACTGGTTACAGTAACAAGTCTATGCAAGTTTTTTTAAGACATCTGTCAAGAGCTCATAGAACCGTTCGAAAGAATCCAGCGGCAGATGTTCATCCGGTGTGTGGCATCCGCGGATCGTAGGGCCGACTGCAATGGCATCTAGTCCAGGGATCGCATCAGAGAAAAGTCCACATTCCAGACCTGCATGGATGGCTTCGATCTTCAGATCATCGTGGAACAGTTCTTTGTAGCTTTGCACAAAAACATCGCGGATCGGAGAAACTTCTGCAAAACTCCAGCCCGGATACTCGCCGTGCATGCTGACTTCGAAACCGAAGGTTTCTGCCAGAAGACAGAGCTTTTCTTTGAGTGCGCTCATCAGTGTGGCAACAGAAGAACGTGGTGCAAATACAAGGGATGCACTTGTCTCATCAGTTGCTGCAATTCCGAGATTTAACGAAGTGACTGTAAAACCGTCCAGGTTCATGTTGCGGAATTGTACACCGTTTGGCGCAAGACACATTGCCGTGATAAAGGCTTTTCCATCCTCGGCAGAGATCACATCTGCAGTTCCGTTTTCTGTGCTTACAAGGAACTGAAATGCCGGCTCATACGGACAGATCTCGGATGAAAAGTCAGCAGAGAGTGCCAAAGCCAGATTTTCCGCATTTTTTGCAGCAACTTCATCAGAATAGAACAGAGTTGCGGATGTCTCACGAGGGATGGCATTGTCCTTTGTACCGCCGTTAAAATCAACTAAAAGGGCATCGGTATTGTGGAACAGATGATTGATCATACGAGCCATCAACAGATTGGCATTCTGATGTTCTTTGTTGATATCTGTTCCGGAATGTCCGCCCAGAAGTCCGGTCGCCTCCAGATGGAGCAGCATCCCTTCTTTTTTACTGCGGGTGATTGGACGGGTGAGAGCGAAACGAAGTCCTCCTGCACAGCTGACTGTGGCAACTCCCTCGTCCTCGGAATCCAGATTGATCATGGTACGAGCGGAAAGAAGGGATTTATCCAGTGCTTCTGCTCCGTTCAATCCGATCTCTTCCTGTGTAGTGAACACACATTCCAGTGCCGGATGTGTCAGTGTATCGTCATCTAGGATCGCAAGCATGCATGCAACGGCAGCTCCGTTGTCCCCGCCAAGGGTAGTGCCGTTTGCGGAGAGTACGCCGTCTTTTATGATCAGATCCAGAGGGTCTGTTGTAAAATCATGTGCAACGCCTGCGAGTTTTTCACATACCATGTCCGTATGCCCCTGCAGCATAACGGCCGGTTTTTCTTTAGCCCCTGCGCTTGCAGGCTTTTTGATGATCACATTGAAAAGTGCATCCCGGTGATACCACAGATTTCGTTCTTCGGCAAATGCCACGAGATAGTCACTGATTGCTTTCTCGTTGGCAGAGCCACGAGGAATGGCACTGATGTCTTCGAAAAAGTGAAATAATTTTGCTGGTTTGTATCCTGTGATTTTATAATTCATAGATCATACCTCTTTTCTAATATAAATATCGTTCGTTCTATTCTAGCATTTTTAGCGTGGTAAAGCAAGAAAATCTTAGAAAATGAAAGTGGTTCAGCGGAAAATCAAAAAATCCGGGAAAGACAGGAAACGAATAGGAAGAGGAGGTTCTGCATACATTTTGGATAAGAGGCGTATAACGGCAGTGCAGAATATGAAAAGAGAAGCAGAAAAAGAAAAGTTAAGAGAACGGTTTGCGGCGGCTGCAAATATGCCAAAGGATGTGGTGTTAGGGGCATCTGTCGTGACTGTGATCGGAAACGGGGAAATCAGTATTGAAAATTACCGCGGAATTTTAGAATATACAGGAGAGCTGATCCGGGTACAGACGAAAAAAGGGCAGATCCAGGTACACGGAAAGGGACTGCAGATTGAGTACTATCTGAATGATGAGATGAAAATAACAGGGAAGATCCATACCCTTGAATATGAAATGTGAGGTAAACAGCAATGCAGAGAATCCTGCGTTTTTTGAGAGGATATGTAAAAATCAGAATAAAGGGATACTCCCCGGAGCGTTTTTTAAATCTGTGCAGTCATCATCAGATCGATATCTGGGGACTTCAGCCCTGTAAAAATTCTTATGAGATGTATGTAAAGCTGAAGGATTTTCGGAAAATCCGTCCGATCGTGAGAAAAACGCGCACGAAGGTCGTTTTAGTGGAACGCTTCGGCATGCCATTTTTTCTAACAAGATGTCAGAGCAGAACATGGTTTCTCGCAGGAGCTGTGCTCTGTATACTCCTGTTGATGTTCTACACTTCGTTTATCTGGGATATCCATTTTGAAGGAAATGAAAAATGGACGGATGAAGTACTGCTTCAATTTCTGGAGCAGGAGAAGATCACACCTGCCATGCCAAAAGGGAAGGTAGACTGCGCGGATATCGTGCGGAAGATTCGGCAGAAATATGATGATATTGTGTGGGTCTCAGCCTCCATCGATGGAAGCAGGCTGAAAATACAGATCAAGGAGAATGAAGATACGTTTCAGGAGGTGCAAAAGGAAGAAAAACCCTGTGATCTGATCGCAGAACAGGACGGGGTGATCACAAAGATGGTGACACGTTCCGGAGTTCCCATGGTGCATGTCGGGGATCAGGTGAAAAAGGGGGATATCCTTGTGTCAGGCAGAATCGAGGTGTGCAATGATGCAAAAGAGGTGGTAGAATATCAGTATGAGCAGGCAGATGCGGATATTAGGGCAGACACGCAGACAGAATATGAGGATGAAATCAGCACATACTATGAAGAAAAGAGGTATCAGAACCAAAAACGGATGCAGGTTTTTGTGGAATTTAAAAACTGGGAATGTCATCTTGGAAGTGTGAAAAATTCTTTTCCGAAAAGTGAACAATATGTGATGAAACGTCAGGTGACCCTGGGAGAAAATTTTCATCTTCCACTATTTTATGGGGTAAAAGTTGCAAAATCATACCAGATAAAAGAAAAAAGATATACAAATGAAGAAATTCAAAAGAAATTGAGCGAAAACTTCAAACAATTTTCAAAGGAATTGAAGGAAAAAGGTATTCAAATACAGGGAAATAGTGTTAAAATACACATAGGCAAAAAATCTGCGGTTGCAAAAGGGAGCTTATACCTGAATGAAGACATTGCAAAAAAAGCAGATACAGAAATATTAGAGATTGAAAGGAATAAGAAGGATGAGTCTTTCAGAACTGATGATTGATATACCGGCGGAGCACGAGAGAAATGTGTTCGGGCAGTTTGATGCGTATGCAAAAAAGCTGGAGCGGACGTTTCATGTGACACTGATCGCCAGAGAAGGCAAAGTGAAGATATTAGGTGAAGATAAAAATGCAGAGAAGGCAAGGCGGGTATTGGATCAGCTTGCTGCTCTGTCAAAAAGAGGAAATGAGATTACGGAACAGAATGTAGATTATGCCATGTCACTGGTCTATGAGGATCAGGAGGAGGCGATGGTGGAGATGGATCGGGAATTGATCTGTCACACATTGCAGGGAAAACCGATCAAACCGAAGACGCTGGGACAGAAGCGTTATGTAGATGCCATTCGGGAAGGAATGATCACGTTTGGGCTGGGACCTGCGGGAACCGGAAAGACCTATCTTGCCATGGCTATGGCGATCACAGCGTTTCAGAGAAATGAAGTGAGCCGTATTATCCTTACCAGGCCTGCGATAGAGGCAGGAGAAAAACTGGGATTTCTTCCGGGAGATCTTCAGAGCAAGATCGATCCCTATCTGCGTCCTCTTTATGATGCATTGTATCAGATCATGGGAGCGGAAAGTTTTGCAAAAAATTCAGAAAAAGGTCTGATCGAGGTTGCACCTCTTGCTTATATGAGAGGAAGAACACTGGACAATGCGTTTATCATTCTGGATGAGGCACAGAATACGACGCCGGCACAGATGAAAATGTTTCTGACAAGGATCGGATTTGGTTCCAAAGTCGTGATCACCGGAGATGCCACCCAAAAGGACCTTCCGGCAGGAACGGTTTCCGGTCTGGATGTAGCAGTCAAGGTGGTAAAAAATCTGGAGGGGATCAGCATCTGCACACTGACGAGCAAGGATGTGGTGCGGCACCCGCTTGTACAGAAGATCGTAAAGGCATATGAAGAGTATGAAAAGAAGAGCACCCGTACAAAGGGCGGTACAAAAAGGAGAAAATCATGAGTTTGTATTTAGAAGAAGAAGGAGAAATCACACTTCCGTTTGAAACGAAAGAAGTGGCAGATCTGGTGGTGGAAGCCGCATTGGAATATGAGGGATGTCCTTATGAAGCAGAGATCAATCTGCTGCTGACCACAGACGATGAGATCCACCGGATGAACGAGGAGTTTCGTCAGATCGACCGGGCAACGGATGTTTTGTCGTTTCCGATGCTGGAATATGAGACTCCGGGAGATTTCTCGTTTGTGGAAGAGGAGGCCGAAGCATTTAATCCGGAATCTGGAGAACTGATGCTTGGTGACATTGTTATTTCCAAGGAGAAGGTACTTGCACAGGCAGAGGCCTATGGACACTCACCGAAACGGGAATTTGCATTTCTGATCGCACACAGTATGCTTCATTTGTTCGGATATGATCATATGGAAGAAGAGGAGCGTCTGGTCATGGAAGAAAGACAGCGTGAGATCATGGAAAAAGTCCAGATTTTAAGGGCGTGACGGAGGAGACGGATGGCAGATATACAGAAGAACAAAAGAAGAAAAAAACAGTCGAAAGAGAATGAATTTTTGATACAGGGAGCAATCCTTGCAGCGGCGGCAGTGATTGTAAAGATCATCGGGGCATTGTACCGGATTCCGCTGACCAATATTATCGGAGATGAGGGAAACGGATTTCTCGGATATGCATATGAGATTTATGCGATGGCACTGATGCTGTCCTCCTTCAGTCTTCCGATCGCGGTATCCAAGCTGGTCTCCACAAAGATGGCGATGCACCAGCCAAGAAACGCCTTTCGAATTTTTAAATGTGCAATGATGTTTGCGGTTTCCGTGGGGGCAGTTGTGGCACTGGCAATCTTTCTGGGGGCAGATATGATCTCCAGACATCTGATGGAATCGCCGCTTAGTGTCTATACACTCAAGGTGCTGGCTCCGGCGCTGTTTATCGTGGCAGTGCTCGGTGTAATGCGCGGATATTTTCAGGGAATGGGAACTATGGTTCCGACTGCGATCTCCCAGGTTTTGGAGCAGATCATCAATGCAACAGTCAATATCGTAGGAGCCAGCATCATGATCAAAGTGGGGATGGCAGCTGCGAAAAAGCAGGACAATCCTTTGCTTGAACCGGCCTATGGGGCAGCAGGAGGAACGGTGGGAACGGCTACGGGAGCACTGGTCGCACTGTTGTTTTTGATGTTTGTGTTTGTACTGTTTCAAAAAGTGATGATGCGGCAGATGAGAAGAGACCGCACGAAACATCAGGATGGATATGGGCAGATTTTGAAGGTTCTTCTTTTGACGATCGCCCCGATCCTGTTCAGTACGGCAATCTATAATATCAATCAGATTATTGACCTGACCTTGTTTGCAAAGATCATGGCAGCACAGGGAGTTACCTTGAAAGAATATATCATTCCACAGGGAATTTACACAGGAAAATACAATACGTTGATCAACATCCCACTTGCGATGGCGAACGGACTTGCAGCATCTGTTATTCCGGCACTGACAGCGGCAGTTGCCTCCAGAAACCGGACGCAGATGCAGAATAAGATCAATCAGACGATCCGTCTTACCATGCTGATCGCGATTCCTTGTTTTGTGGGATTTGTGGTACTGGCATCGCCGATCATGCAGTTCCTTTACGGAGATTCCAGAACGGAGCCTGCACTGATGCTGGCATCAGGGGCGATCACAGTTGTGCTGTATAGTTCCTCAACAGTTACAAACTCGATTCTGCAGGGACTGGACCGGCTGACTGCACCGGCAAAGAATGCGTTGATTTCACTGGGAATCCATCTTATGGCCGTTCTCGTGATGCTGGTTGTTTTCAAATGGGGGATTTATTCTCTCGTATTCAGCAATGTGATCTTCAGTTTTTGTATGTGTGTACTGAATATGAAAGATGTATATAAGGCAAGTGGATTCAGACAGGATTTCAAGACCTGTTATATCAAGCCGTTTCTGGCAGCTTTGATCATGGGAGTGGCGGCGTTTGTGTCCAACAAGCTTCTTAGCACCCTGATGCCGGGAAGATTTCTGGCAAATGGACTTTCTATCATCATTGCCATGCTGGTGTACGCAGTGGCGGTGATCCGGGTAGGAACGCTTTCCGAGTCAGATATGCTGGCACTGCCAATGGGCGGACGGATTTTAAGAGTCTGCAAACGTTTTAAGATTTTCCCACAGGAGAGAGACCTGGACGATGATGATGACATTGAATATCTGGATTGACAAAATCAAGTGAACTGAATAAAACCGGTACAAAGAGCCAATACTGTATGAAAAAAGGAGTCGGACTTTTATGAAGAAGAAATACTGTATTGGCTTTTTTGTGGCCTTGTTTGTGTTTGTCAGTCTGCTCGGAATCGGATATCAGGTGAGTTACCAGTATGTGATGGACAGGCAGATGGCGCGGCAGCAGGATAAACAGCAAAGAAGTGTTGCTGTGAAAGGAGAAGCAGAAAAAAATGAAGGATATTATCTGGCCGAACTGCATGGCTATGTGGTCGTCTATCTGTCTGATCAATCTACAATTTATGAATTTACAGACATTCCGTTTGAAGAACTGCCGAAAGAAGTGCAGACAAGTGTAAAGCAAAAAAAATATGTTGAAACAGAGGAGGAACTTTACGCATTTCTGGAAAATTATTCCAGCTAAAAAACAGCGGGGTAGACGAAAATCGAGAAATAGTGTAAGATGGAGAAAGAATTTTTGGGAAAGGATAAGATTATGGACGAACAAAAGGTAAAAAGAATCAATGAACTGTATAGAAAATCAAAAGCAGAAGGACTGACTGATGCGGAAAAGAAAGAACAAAAGATTCTCAGGCAGGAATATATTGATGCATTCAAACGCAATTTGAGAAGTCAGCTCAATAATATTGATGTGGAAGAAAAAGACGGTACAATCGTCAATCTGGGAGAGAAATTTGGAAACAAAGCGGGACATTAGAAAACAGATGTTATGCGCCAGAGACCGGCTGACAGACAGAGAGTGGGAGACATACAGTGACAGGATCACAGAGCAGGTTGTCTCCCATCCTTTATTTGTGCAGGCGAAAGAAATCTGGTGTTATGTATCTATGGGAAAAGAAGTGTGTACAGAACAAATTCTGGTAAGTGCGTGGAGAGCGGGAAAAAGAACCGCAGTGCCTAAAGTGACCGGAAAACGGGAGATGAAGTTTTACTACATAGAATCGTTGAATGATCTGGAAACAGGAGCGTTTGGAATTTTGGAGCCGAAAGAAGAGAAAAAAGGGGCAGACTGCTGCCTGGAAAAATCGGATCTCTTGATGCTTGTTCCCGGCGTTTCGTTCGATCCGGCGGGAAGAAGGATCGGATATGGAGGAGGATTTTACGACACGTATCTTCAGAAAATGGAAGGATGCCATACGTTTGGACTTGCGTTTGAGGTGCAGATGGCAGATCAGATTCCTGCTGAGGCACATGACATTCGGATGGAATATGTGATGACAGAAAAGAGGTGCTGGAAATGCTGACAGGATTACCGAAAGATCCGATACTTCTTCTGAGCGTGGTAAATACAAAACTGAGAGATTATTATCCAAGCCTGGATGCTCTCTGTGATGATATGGACGTTTCAAGAGAAGTGCTGGAGGAAAAACTCGGCATGATCGACTACAGATACGATGCAGAAAAAAATCAGTTTGAATAGTGGATGAAAGGTAAGGCAGGGAAATATCCCTGTCTTTTGAAATTTTATAAACTTAGAAGGTTTTACTGGATAAATGCAGGAAATTAATGCTATAATACTTCGGACTGCATGCAATGTGCAGACGGCTTCAGTGTTTTGGCTTAATAAGGAACAATGTGCAATTCATTGGCAGCTTATCCCTGAGGTAAGGCGGACAAAATTTCAGATACCATTGCAGAGAATTCTGTGAGAAGGTGAAATGGCGGGAGATGCCAAGCCCTAAGACTTGCTGAAGTCATCTTACGATTTCTTGATAAGAAGAAAGAGAAAGGGGACGAGGTAGATGAAGACCTGATCATGACCTTTTATCAATAGAGCAACTGGGATAAAATTGATAAAGAAAGGTCAAAGTTTATGAAAAAGAAAATAGTAAGCTGCATCCTGTGTGCAGCAGCGACGATATCTCTTGTTTCCGGATGTGGAAGCAATAAGGATACAGAAACTGATAAAAAAGAAGCTCATGCAGAAAAATCGGTACAATCAGAAGATCGTAATTATGAACCGGTTACAATTCAGCTGAATCTGGAGCGATCCGGGCTGGGAAAAAATGTAGAGTATACCTTTAAGCAAAAACCGGATCATGTGGTTGCTTCCGGAGATCAGATGGCAGATTTGTTTTTTGATCTGGGCTTAGAGGAGCAGATGGCCGGATACACGAAAGGGAGTTGCTGGAGTCTTGTCTCGGAATATCCTGCAAGAGATTCTGTACCACAGATCGCAGAACCCGGAGTGAACCTGTCATCTGTTTCAAAGGAAGAACTGCTTGCTACAGGCTGTGATTTTCTGATCGGCTGGGATTCCGTATTTTCAGATAAAAATTTCAGTACAGAATTCTGTGACGAAAATGGAATTGCCATGTATTTCCCATATGTATGCTCAGACAGTGCCACATTTGAAGATTTGTACAAAGACTATGAGACACTGGGCAAGATTTTTCAAGTGGAAGAAACTGCAGAGCAGAAAATACAAAAAATGAAGGATACACTTCAGGATGTGAAAGAGGCGCTTGGAGAAGATGCATACAAGAACCCGAAAAAAGTGTTTGTCTATGATTCGGGAGAAGATGCCCCTTTTACAGCATGCCAGGGGATGCCGGGAGATATTTTGAAATCGGCAGGCGCCATCTCTATTTTTAATGACATTGAAGCCGGGTGGGCAACCCCTTCCTGGGAAGAAGTGGTAGAACGTGATCCGGATGCAATCCTCCTTTTAGACTATGATGGAGATGTAGAAGAAAAGGCAGAATTTCTTCGCACCAATGCTGCAACAAAAGATTTAAGGGCAATCAAAGAAGGAAAAATCTATTCTGCATGCTGTGCAGACATGCAGGGCTCTGCCGGATCAGCAGCAGCAGTTGAAGAAATTGCAAAGCAGTTATATCCAGATTGTTTTCAATAGGAAAGGGAGTTCTTCTATTACATGAAAGAATTAAATAAAAGACAGAAAAGAGTAAGGCACCTGTCCCTGTTTTGCGCTGTATTTGTGTGCAGTGTTTTAGCGGTAGGTTGTTCCGTTTCCTTTGGAGCTGTCAAGATTCACCCTTTTGAAGTATTTCGTATTATTATGAACCATCTGTCAGGGCGGGAGATATTTTTCCCGACATGGGAAACCAATATGGAAACAATTATCTGGAATATCCGACTTCCAAGAGTTGTGCTTGCGTGGTTTGTAGGTGCCGGACTTTCTGTGTGTGGAGTACTGATGCAGGCGTTGACAAAAAATGCTCTGGCAGATCCTTATGTACTTGGTATTTCTTCCGGAGCTTCAGCAGGAGCGGTATGTGCCATCATCACAGGCTGTTTTCATTTTGCAGGCGGATACGGAACCATGTTTGGAGCAATTTGCGGAGCGGCCCTGGCAATTGTATTATCCATGGCGATTGCAACATATAAGGGAACCGTTACTTCGACACAGCTGATCCTGGCGGGGATTGCGACTTCTGCGTTGTTTAGCGGGATCACCAATCTGATCATTTACGGGTATCATACCGGATCGGATAAGACAAAGACAGCACAATACTGGATGGTAGGTTCTTTGAGTGGCGCAAGCTGGGAGAAAGTCAAATATGTTGCAGCTGCTTTTCTGATTACAGTCTGCATCATTCTTCTTTTTACAAGAGAACTGGATATGCTGCTTTTGGGAGATGGCACTGCTGAGAATCTGGGAGTCAATGTAACAAGAATCAAAATGGTTGTGATCATCATGGCTGCCGTATTGACCGGAATTGTGGTCTCTGTCAGTGGAGTGATCGGCTTTATCGGGCTTGTTGTTCCACATATTGCGAGAAGAATGGTAGGATCACGGCATACGATAGTATTACCGTTTGTAATTGTTTTGGGCGGATTGTTTACTGTACTGGCAGATTTTCTCTCGCGGGTGATCGTTGCACCGGAGGAGCTCCCAATCGGAATTATTGCGGCTTTGTCCGGCGCACCGTTTTTCCTGTATCTGATCCGCAGGGGAAGGAGGAAGAGCACATGAACCATAGCTTTTTGACAGTTCGCGGATTGGACTACAGTATTGATGGAACCGAGATTCTGCAGGATGTTTCTCTGGAAGTACCGGAAGGCACTTTTGTCGGGCTGATTGGTCCCAATGGCTGCGGAAAATCAACGTTGCTGAAAAACATATACAAAACGTACAGACCACAGAAAGATACCGTTTATATCGACGGGAAGGATGTTGTTTCGCTGTCAGCGAAAGAGATGGCAAGACAAGCAGCAGTTGTCGCACAGGAAAATCAGACCGAATTTGATCTGGAAGTGCTTGATATGGTTATGTATGGACGCTATGCACATCGTAGGTTTTTAGAAAAGGAAACAGAAGAGGATCTTGCAATCTGCAGGCGTTTTTTAGAAGAAGTGGGACTGAAAGGATACGAAAACCGCTCTTTTTTCAGCTTGTCCGGAGGAGAAAAACAAAGGGTGCTCATGGCAAGAACGCTTGCTCAGGAGAGCAGACTGATTCTCCTGGATGAGCCGACGAATCATCTGGATATCCGGTTTCAATATCTGTTGATGGAGATCTTAAAGAAACAGGATGCGACGATTTTTTCTTCCGTTCATGATCTGAATATTGCAGCCATGTACTGCGACAGAATTTTACTTATGGATCGGGGGAGGATCATCAAAGCGGGAACACCCGAAGAGATTCTTACCGAGGAAAATATTTTACAAATTTTTGGAATCCATGCGCAGATCACGAAAAATCCGATTACGCAAAAGATACAAGTGTATTATATTCCGAAAGGATAACAGAGGATTGTTTTATCTTGAAAAACCAAATGGATTCGATTATAATGAAAGCTCATATGGAATGCTAAGATATACGAAGAGATAGAGAGGAAGACAATTCATGTTGGAGAAGAAACAAACGAAGAAGATAGAAGAGATTTTAACTGAAATCGATCTGGAACAGCCGGCTCCGGCAGAGGAACCTATGCGCCAGTATTATTTTATGGAAAAAGCACGCCGTCTTGTCAAGACCCAGGCGGAAACCCTGGGACGTCCGCTGACCTTTCATGTAACAACATTTGGCTGCCAGATGAACGCAAGGGATTCGGAGAAGCTGACCGGAATTCTGGAGCAGATTGGATATGTGGAAGAGGAAGAAGAGAATCAGGCAGATTTCGTAATCTACAATACCTGTACGGTGCGTGAAAATGCCAATCAGAAGGTATATGGACATTTGGGACAGCTCAACCGTGTGAAAAAGAAAAATCCGCATATGCTGATCGGACTCTGCGGATGTATGATGCAGGAGCCGGAAGTAGTCGAGAAGTTAAAGAAAAGCTATCGGTTTGTGGATCTGATCTTCGGAACGCACAATATTTTTAAATTCGCAGAGCTGGTTGCCACAAGACTGGAATCTGATCGGATGGTGATCGATATTTGGAAGGACACAGACAAGATCGTAGAAGATCTTCCGAGTGAGCGGAAGTTCTCATTCAAATCAGGGGTCAATATCATGTTTGGATGCAACAATTTCTGCAGCTACTGTATCGTGCCGTATGTGCGCGGACGGGAGCGCAGCCGGAATCCGAAAGATATTATCCGGGAGATCGAGAGCCTGGTTGCAGACGGAGTGGTGGAAGTGATGCTTCTGGGACAGAATGTCAATTCTTATGGAAAGACGCTGGAAGAACCGATGACATTTGCACAGCTTTTACAGGAAATCGAGAAAATCGAAGGACTGGAGCGTATCCGTTTTATGACCTCCCATCCGAAGGATCTCTCCGATGAATTGATCGAGGTGATGGCGCAGTCCCAAAAAATCTGCAAGCATCTGCATCTTCCGGTGCAGTCCGGAAGCACGCGGATCCTGGAAAAGATGAACCGGCGCTATACAAAGGAACACTATCTTGGACTGGTGGAGAAGATCAAAGCAGCAGTTCCGGATATTTCCCTGACAACGGATATCATTGTCGGATTTCCGGGAGAGACAGAAGAAGATTTTCAGGAGACGCTGGATGTGGTGCGAAAGGTTCGCTATGACAGCGCATTTACCTTTATTTATTCAAAACGGACCGGAACTCCGGCAGCAGTGCTGGAGGAACAGGTTCCGGAAGAGATTGTCAAAGACCGCTTTGACCGTCTGTTAAAAGAAGTACAGAGTATTTCCGCCGAAGTGTGCAGTGTGCATACCAAAACGGTACAGCGTGTGCTTGTAGAGTCAGTCAATGATCATGATGATTCACTTGTGACAGGAAGAATGAGCAATAATCTCCTGGTTCATTTCCCGGGAGAGAAAGATCTGGTTGGAAAACTGGTGGATGTCCGTCTTGATACTTGCAAAGGATTTTATTATCTCGGTGAAATGGTAGCATCCATCCGGGTATAATCTGGCAAAAAACGCCCAAACTATCTGTATGAGTCGAAAAGACCTGCAGACAGGGAGGGCGCTTTTTGTGAAAAAATGGAGCGAAAATTTATTTTTATGGGCTTTGGGAGGCAGTCTTTATTATGGATTTGAAGTTTTCTTCCGGGGATTTTCTCACTGGAGTATGTTCGTGCTTGGAGGAATCTGTCTTTTATTTTGTGCCAAACAGGGACTTTGGACCGGATGGAGGGAGCCGTTATGGAAACAGGTGCTCTGGTGTACAATCTTTGTGACAGCAGCGGAATTTATCACGGGAATGATCGTGAATCAGTGGCTTGGATGGAATGTATGGGATTATACAGGAAGAAAATGGCAGCTGTTCGGTCAGATCTGTCTGCCGTTTACCATTATTTTTTCCGCACTGTGCGTGATCGGCATTCTGCTCTCCGGGTATCTTCTTTATTGGTTATACGGGGAAGAAAAACCACATTTTCACGTGCTTTAGGAAGTTGGAAGGCGGACAAAATTGGATCTGGTACATTGAACTGAATTTCCAAAGATGCTATAATGGCAAAGGAAAAAATACACAAAGGAGAAAAACGTGTGGCAGAATTAACACCAATGATGCAGCAGTATATCGAGACAAAAAAACAGTATCAGGACTGCATCTTATTTTATAGATTAGGCGATTTTTATGAAATGTTTTTTGAGGATGCCCTGACTGCATCCAGGGAACTGGAGATTACACTGACCGGAAAAAACTGCGGGCAGGAAGAAAAAGCTCCCATGTGCGGAGTTCCATATCATGCAGTGGAAGGATATCTGAACAAGCTGGTGTCTAAAGGGTATAAAGTGGCGATCTGCGAACAGGTGGAAGATCCAAAACAGGCGAAAGGAATCGTAAAGCGTGAGGTTGTACGGATCGTGACACCGGGGACAAATCTGGACACCCAGGCACTGGATGAGACAAAGAACAATTATATCATGTGTATTGTCTACATTGCAGACCGGTATGGGCTTTCCATCGCGGATGTAACGACCGGAGATTATTTTGTAACAGAGCTGGAGGAAAGTGCAAAGCTTTTGGATGAGATCTATCGTTTTATGCCGTCTGAGATCATCTGTAACGAGTCTTATTATATGAGCGGCATGGATCTGGATGATTTAAAAGACCGCCTGGGAATTACAATCTACTCTCTGGATTCGTGGTATTTTGATGATGCGGTCTGCAGACAGAAACTGCTGGAGCATTTCAAAGTAGCATCTTTTGCCGGGCTTGGGCTCGAAGATTATGACTGTGGGATCATCAGTGCCGGGGCGCTTCTGCAGTATTTATACGAAACTCAGAAAAATTCCCTGGCTCAGCTGACACATATTACGGCATATACGACAGGAAAATATATGATGCTGGACAGTTCCACAAGAAGAAACCTGGAACTGTGTGAAACGCTGCGCGAAAAGCAGAAGAGAGGCTCTCTTCTCTGGGTGCTTGATAAGACAAAAACAGCAATGGGTGCGCGTATGCTGCGAAAGTACGTGGAGCAGCCGCTGATTGAGAAAAAAGAAATCCTTCGGCGGCTGGATGCTGTGGAGGAATTGAAAGAGCAGGCGATCTGCAGAGAAGAGATCCGGGAATATCTCTCACCGGTTTACGATCTGGAGCGTCTGGTGACGAAGATTACATATGGTTCTGCGAACCCGAGGGATCTGACTGCATTTGGAAGCTCTCTGACGATGCTTCCGCCGATCTGCTGTATTATGGAGGATCTGCGTGCCCCTCTTTTGGAGGAGATAAAAGAAGAACTGGATCCGCTGGAGGATATTTCTGCGCTGATCAAAGAAGCGATTGCAGAAGAGCCGCCTCTTGCGATGAAAGAAGGCGGGATTATCCGGGATGGCTATAGCGAAGAGGTGGATACTCTGCGCCGCGCAAAATCAGAAGGAAAGGACTGGCTTGCAAAGCTGGAATCAGAAGAACGGGAAAAGACCGGGATCAAAAATCTGAAGATCAAGTACAACAAAGTGTTTGGATATTATCTGGAAGTGACGAATTCATTTAAGGATATGGTTCCGGATTATTATACGAGGAAACAGACACTTGCCAACGCAGAGCGTTACATTATCCCGGAATTAAAAGAACTGGAAGATACCATTCTTGGTGCAGAAGACAAACTGTATGCGCTGGAATATGAGATTTATTGTGATGTCCGCAATCAGATCGCTGCCCAGGTGGAGCGCATCCAGACGACTGCGAAAGCGATCGCAAAAGTGGATGTGTTTGCATCGCTTGCTCTGGTGGCAGAACGCAGCAATTATGTGCGTCCGAAGATCAATGAACAAGGTGTGATCGATATCAAGGACGGACGGCATCCTGTGGTGGAAAAGATGATCCCAAACGATATGTTTATCAGCAACGATACCTATCTGGATGATAAAAAACAGCGGATTTCCATTATCACGGGACCGAATATGGCTGGAAAGTCTACGTATATGAGACAGGCGGCGCTGATCGTTTTAATGGCACAGCTTGGATCTTTTGTTCCGGCATCCAGTGCTAATATCGGTCTGGTGGATCGCATTTTCACCCGTGTGGGGGCATCCGATGATCTGGCATCCGGACAGAGTACCTTTATGGTAGAGATGACAGAGGTTGCCAATATTCTCAGAAATGCCACATCTAAGAGCCTTCTGATCCTGGATGAGATCGGAAGAGGAACCAGTACCTTTGACGGATTGTCCATTGCCTGGGCAGTCGTGGAGTATATCAGCGACAACAAACTGCTTGGTGCGAAGACACTTTTTGCGACACACTACCATGAGCTGACAGAGCTGGAGGGCAAGATTCACAATGTCAACAATTACTGTATTGCGGTAAAGGAAAAGGGAGACGATATTGTGTTCCTTCGCAAGATCGTAAAAGGCGGAGCGGATAAGAGCTATGGAATCCAGGTGGCAAAGCTGGCGGGAGTTCCGGATGTTGTGATCACACGCGCAAAAGAGATCGTGGAAGAGCTGAGTGATGAGGATATTACGACCAGAGTCAGTGAGATCGCATCCAGAGAAAAAGAGCAGAAGAAAAAACAGAAGACGAAAAAATATGACGAGGTGGATATGGCGCAGATGTCATTGTTTGATACGGTAAAAGACGATGACGTTCTGGAAGAATTAAAGAGCATTGATGTGGGAAATCTGACGCCTGTCGATGCACTCAATACCATTTATCGTCTGCAGAATAAACTAAAGAACCGCTGGTAGAAAGTAAAGGAGAACACAGATGCCGCAGATTCAGGTTTTAGATCAGATTACAATAGATAAGATCGCCGCAGGTGAAGTGATTGAGCGGCCGGCGTCGATCGTCAAAGAACTCGTAGAAAATTCCATTGATGCAAAAGCTGCCTCCGTTACCGTGGAGATTCAGGATGGAGGGATTTCTTTGATCCGCGTCACGGACAATGGAAGCGGGATTGAACGGGAAGATATCCGCAATGCATTTTTGCGTCATTCCACGAGCAAGATCCGCAAAGTGGAAGATCTGGCACATATTGCATCACTCGGATTTCGGGGAGAAGCACTTTCCAGTATCTCTGCGGTGACCAGGACGGAGCTGATCACCAAGACGAAGGAGGATACATTTGGAACCCGCTATGTGATCGAAGGCGGAGTGGAGCAGAGTCTGGAGGATGCCGGGGCACCGGACGGGACGACCTTCCTTGTGCGGCAGTTGTTTTATAATGTGCCTGCCAGACGGAAGTTTCTAAAAACACCGATGACAGAGGCCGGGCATGTACAGGATCTGCTCATGCGCCTTGCACTTTCTCACCCGGAGGTTGCATTTACTTTTATCAATAACGGACAGACAAAAATGCGGACATCTGGAAATGGAAAATTAAAGGATGTAATCTACAGCATTTACGGGAGAGAGGCCGCGGCAAATCTGATCGAACTGGATTATTCCATGGATGGTCTGGTGATGAAAGGATATCTTGGAAAACCGGTGATCACCAGAGGAAACCGGAATTTTGAAAATTATTTTGTAAACGGGCGGTATGTGAAAAATGCGATGCTCTCCAAAGCAATCGAAGATGCATACAAGGACTTTCTCATGCAGCACAAGTTTCCGTTCGTAGTCATCCACTTTCAGGTGGATGGTGAGAAGATCGATGTAAATGTGCATCCGACCAAAATGGAAATGCGGTTTCAGAGGCAGCAGGATGTCTATAATATTGTGTATGAGGGGGTTCACAGAACCCTTCTGGAGCCGGAACTCATTCCTCAGGTGGAGGCGCCGGCTCCAAAAGTAATTTCACAGCCAAAGAGTGAAAGTCCGTTTTTATTAAAGCCCAAAACAGCACCGCGGCCAATGGAGAAAAAGCCAGAAGAAAAAGAAGAACCCCATGACGAAGCATATTTCATGAAGAAGATGAAGGAGAGAGTGCTTTCCTATCATCAGCGCAATTCTTCGGCAGAAGTCGCAAAAAAAGAGCAGATCTTCCGGCCGCAGGCTCAGGCGGAGAGGATCAAAGATGCACTTGCCCGTGCAAAGGAAGTGGAGAAGCAGCCGCAAAAGCAGGCAGAAGAACAGCCGGAATTGATCCGGGAAACACCTGTCTATGAAACGAAACCTGTAACAGAAGAAAAAGCAGAGCAGTTAAATTTGTTTGAGGAGCATCTTCTGAAACGGGAGAAGAAAGCAGAGTATAAGCTGATCGGGCAGGTATTTGAGACATACTGGCTGGTGGAATTTGAGAACAGTCTGTATATCATTGATCAACATGCTGCTCATGAGCGGGTGTTATATGAACGCACATTAAAAGAGATGAAGAACAGAGAATTTACCGCTCAGTATTTAAGTCCGCCGATCATCCTGAGCCTGTCTATGCAGGAGGCGCAGGTGCTGAATGAAAATATGGACCGGTTTACAAGGATCGGATTTGAGATCGAACCGTTTGGCGGAGAGGAATATGCAGTGCGCGCCATTCCGGACAATTTGTTTGGAATCGCCAAAAAAGAGCTGCTGTTGGAAATGCTGGACGATCTGGCAGATGGGATCAGCACCTCCATGACACCGGAGCTTATTGATGAGAAAGTGGCATCTATGTCATGTAAAGCAGCGGTGAAAGGCAATAACCGGCTTTCCGCGCAGGAGGCAGACGCACTGATCGGGGAACTGTTATTGCTGGAGAATCCATATCACTGCCCGCATGGACGTCCGACGATCATCGCAATGACACAGCGGGAACTGGAAAAGAAATTTAAGAGGATTGTATAGATGAAGAAACCATTGATTATATTGACCGGTCCTACAGCAGTTGGAAAAACCGCTGCTTCAATCGGACTTGCCAAAGCGATTGGCGGAGAAATCATTTCCGCAGATTCCATGCAGGTCTACCGGCATATGGATATCGGATCTGCGAAGATTCGGCCAAAAGAGATGCAAGGGATCTCGCACCATCTGATCGATGTGCTGGAGCCGGAGGAAGAGTTCCATGTGGTGAAATTCCAGCAGATGGCAAAAGAAGCGCTGGATGGGATCTATCAGAGAGGACATATCCCTATTGTTGTAGGTGGAACCGGGTTTTATATCCAGGCTCTGTTGTACGACATTTCGTTTGAAAACAATGAGGAGGATCATTCCTACCGGAAAGAGCTGGAAGAACTGGCACAGGAAGAAGGTGCAGAAAAGCTGCATCAGATGCTGCGGCAGGTGGATGAAAAGGCGGCGCTTGAAATTCATGCCAACAATGTAAAACGTGTGATCCGTGCCCTGGAATTCTATCATCAGACCGGTGAAAAGATTTCCGAACACAATGCCAAAGAACGGGAAAAAGAATCTGCCTATAATTCTGCCTATTTTGTGTTGAATGATGACCGGGTCAATCTTTATGAGCGAATCAACAAAAGAGTGGATGCTATGTTTGAGGAGGGACTTGTAGAAGAAGTTACGGCGCTTCAAGAACGTGGCTATACAAGAGGGATGGTGTCCATGCAGGGGCTGGGATACAAAGAGATTTTTGCTTATCTGGACGGGGAATGTACGCTGGAAGAGGCAAAAGAAATTATCAAAAGAGATACCAGACATTTTGCAAAACGTCAGATCACCTGGTTTAAACGGGAACGGGATGTGATCTGGATCAACAAGCAGGAATATGGATATCAGGAAGAAAAGATACTGGAGAGAATTCTGAAAGAATTAAAGGTTCGGGAGATCTTTCCACAGAAAGAAGAGGAAATAAAATGAGAGAGTGTATGACAGAGACGATGTATGAGAAGCTGGGGATTTCGAAGGAAGTTTACGAGTTTGGACAGACAATAGAGGCGGGATTAAAGGAACGGTTCTCACAGATGGATGAAGTGGCAGAGTACAATCAGTTAAAGGTGCTCCATGCCATGCAGGAAAATAAGGTCAGTGAGGGGTGTTTCAACTACGCCAGCGGGTATGGCTACAACGATATGGGAAGAGACACACTGGAGCAGGTATACGCCAGTACATTCCATACAGAAGCGGCATTGGTTCGTCCGCAGATTACCTGTGGAACGCACGCCCTTGCCCTTGCCCTTGCAGCAAACTTACGTCCGGGAGACGAACTGCTCTCGCCGGTGGGAAAACCATATGATACGCTGGAGGAAGTGATCGGGATTCGCCCGTCAAAAGGTTCTCTGGCAGAGTATGGGATCACATACCGTCAGGTGGAGCTTTTGGAAGACGGTTATTTTGATTATCCTGCAATCAGGGAGGCAATCAATGAGCGGACGAAACTGGTGACGATCCAGCGATCCAAGGGATATCAGACAAGACCAAGCTATTCCGTGGAGAAGATCGGAGAGCTGATCGCCTTTATCAAGGAGATCAAGCCGGATGTGATCTGTATGGTGGACAACTGTTATGGAGAATTTGTAGAAAAGATTGAACCAAGTGATGTGGGAGCGGACATGATCGTTGGTTCCCTGATCAAAAATCCTGGAGGCGGTCTGGCGCCGATCGGGGGCTATATTGCGGGAAGAGAAGATCTGATCGAGAACTGCGGATACCGTCTGACTTCTCCGGGACTCGGAAAAGAGGTGGGAGCATCTCTCGGTGTCATGCAGTCGTTCTATCAGGGATTTTTCCTGGCGCCGACTGTAGTCAACAGTGCGGTAAAAGGTGCGGTGTTTGCGGCAAATATTTATGAAAGACTGGGATATGGAGTGATTCCGAACGGAACAGAGTCCAGACATGATATTATCCAGGCCGTGGAGCTTGGCAGTGCAGAGGGTGTGATCGCATTCTGTAAGGGAATTCAGGCGGCGGCGCCTGTGGACAGCTATGTCAGTCCGGAACCGTGGGCAATGCCGGGATATGACAGTGATGTGATCATGGCGGCAGGTGCGTTCGTGCAGGGTTCTTCTATTGAATTAAGTGCAGATGGACCGATTAAACCACCGTATGCAGTTTATTTCCAGGGCGGACTGACCTGGCCGCATGCAAAGCTTGGAATTTTAAAATCACTGCAGAATATGATCGATGCAGGAGTGATTGAACTGGAACGATTAAAATAAAACCAAAAGGAGAGACCATGAGAAAAGTTGTTGTGATCGGCGCAGGAGCAGCCGGGATGATGGCGGCTATTTCGGCAGCAGAGCACGGCGCACATACAGTTGTGCTGGAGCATAAAGACCGGGTGGGAAAGAAGATCCTTTCCACCGGGAACGGAAGATGCAATTTTACAAATCTTGTACAGACACCTCAGTGTTATCGCAGTGATGATCCTAAGTTTCCGTGGCGGGTCATCACACAGTTTGATGAGAAAAAGACAGTGGAGTTTTTCCAGAACATCGGTGTATATGCGAAAAACAGAAACGGATATCTCTATCCAAACTCGGATCAGGCCGGTGCGGTTTTAGATTCCCTTCGCATGGAGATGGAGCGGCTTTGTGTGGAAGTGCACACAGAGACAGAAGTTCTGGAAATCATTCCGAAAAAGAACCTGTTTGTCATCCGAACCGGAAATGGGAATGTGACCGCAGACCGGGTGATCCTGGCAGCAGGATCCAAGGCGGCTCCTGTTACAGGTTCTGATGGTTCCGGATATGCGATCGCAAAAAAAATGGGACACCGGATCGTCCCGGTACTTCCGGCGTTGGTACAGCTTAAATGCAAGGGAAAATTCTTTCAGAGTATCGCCGGAGTGCGCATACAGGGATGTGTATCTTTATATGTGGATGGGGACTGTGTTTGTCGGGATACCGGAGAAATTCAGCTGACGCAGTATGGTATTTCCGGGATTCCGGTATTTCAGGTCAGTCGTTTTGCAGCAAAGGCGCTTTACAACAAACAGGAAGTAACAGCGGTCTTAAATTTTATGCCTCAGATGTCTGAGGAAGAGTTTACAGTATTTCTGGCAGAGCGTGCGAGACTTCGGCCGCAAAAGACGGCAGAAGAATTCTTAACCGGGCTGTTTCACAAAAAAATGATTGCTCTGTGGGTCAAATGTAGTCGCATTTCCAAAGAAAAGCCGGTGGGAACATATTCTGAGGAAGAACTAAGAACGCTTGTCCGTCTGATTCAGCAGTTTGAGGTGAATGTGGAAGGGACAAATTCGTTTGAACAGGCTCAGGTATGCTGCGGCGGAGTCTCTACAGAAGAAGTGAAGGAAGATACCCTGGAGTCAAGTTATGTACCGGGCGTTTATTTTGCCGGAGAGATACTGGATGTGGATGGGATCTGCGGCGGATATAATCTGCAGTGGGCATGGTCCAGCGGATGGATTGCAGGAAGAGAGGCAGCAGATGTTACGAATTAATCAGTTAAAATTAAAAGTAGGACACAGCGAAGAACAGCTAAAGAAAAAACTGGTACGGGAATTGAAGATCCGTCCGGAAGAGCTGCAGAAATTTGAAATCCGCAGACAGTCCATAGATGCGCGGAAAAAGCCGGAACTGTACTATGTATACAGTATCGATGTACAGGTGAAAAAAGAAAAAGAGGTACTCAAAAAACATCCAAAGAATGTTCAGAAGACACAGGATGTGTACTATCAGATGCCAAAACTGGAAGGAGAAACACCGAAAAAGCGTCCGGTTGTTGTAGGAAGCGGCCCTGCAGGTCTGTTTTGTGCATGGATCCTTGCCTTGGCAGGATGTAGACCAATCCTTCTGGAGCGGGGTGCCTGTGTAGAGGAAAGACAGCGTGATGTAGAGGAATTCTGGAAAAGCGGGATTTTAAATCCAATGTCGAATGTACAGTTCGGAGAGGGAGGCGCCGGAACTTTTTCGGATGGAAAGCTCAACACATTGGTCAAAGATACATCCGGGCGAAATCGTTTTGTGTTGGAAACCTTTGTAAGATTCGGGGCACCGCCGGAGATTTTATACGAACAGAAGCCCCACATCGGAACGGATATTCTGATCCGGGTGGTAAAAAATATGCGGCTTGCGATCTGTGGAGCCGGAGGAGAAGTACGGTTTCACAGTCAGGTGACGGATATTGTTCTTGATGAGACATCACTTGTCGGAGTGCAGGTCAATCAGGAGGAAGAGCTGGAGACCGATACCGTGATCTTTGCAGTGGGACACAGCGCAAGAGATACATTTGAGATGCTCTATGAAAAGAATCTTCCAATGCAGGCAAAATCATTTGCGGTAGGTGTGCGCGCCGAGCATCCGCAGAAAATGATCAATGCCTCTCAATATGGAGCAGAGTCTGTGCCGGGACTTCCTGCAGCGCCTTATAAAGTGACAGCAAAACTGGAAAATGGAAGAGGCGTATACTCTTTCTGCATGTGTCCGGGAGGATATGTAGTCAATGCATCCTCCGAAGAAGGACGTCTGGCTGTCAACGGAATGAGTTATCATGCAAGAGCAGGAGAAAATGCGAACAGCGCCATTATCGTGACGGTGACTCCGGAAGATTACGGAAGTGAACATCCGCTTGCAGGAATGGAATTTCAGCGAAAGCTCGAAGAACGTGCCTTTCGAGCGGGAGGCGGAAAAATCCCGGTTCAGAGACTGGAAGATTTCTGCAAAAATCAGATCAGCACTTCGTTTGGAAACGTAGAGCCTCAGATGAAAGGGGCATATGCGTTTGGAGATGTGCGTGGAATTTTCCCGCAAGTGCTGGCAGAATCCATTGAGGAGGGAATGCGGCAGTTTGAACATAAGATCACAGGATTCTCAGATGGAGATACGCTTTTGTCAGGTGTAGAAAGCCGTACGTCTTCTCCAGTGAAAATTCCAAGAGATGAGAATATGGAGAGTGAGATCAAGGGGATTTTCCCATGCGGAGAAGGCGCAGGATTTGCAGGAGGAATCACCTCGGCTGCCATGGATGGAATGAAAGTGGCAGAGGCGGTGCTGAAAAAATATAACAAGATCGGGTCATAGAATCTTCATAAAAATTTAAGAGGTCAGACCTATACATGATTTTTAAATTGTGCTAAAATAAATCACTGTATTGTGTTATCATTCATATTTTTATGAAAAAAGCAAATATGAAAGAAATGGCATGTGAAGAGCGCCCTTATGAAAGATGTGAGCGGTTCGGAGCAAGTAATTTGACGGACAGCGAATTACTTGCTGTTTTGCTACGTACAGGTACCAGAGGAGAGAATGCGCTTCAGCTGGCGGATAAGATCTTACATCCTGTATTTTCGCAGAAGGGTGTGCTGAATCTTCACCAGTGGACGTACGAACAGCTGATGCAGATCAAAGGAATCGGGAAGGTAAAGGCTATCCAGATTTTGTGTCTGGCGGAGCTTAGCAGACGTCTTGCAAAAGCAACCGCACAGGAGGGACTGAATTTTTCAAACCCGGCGTCCATTGCCAGATATTATATGGAAGATTTAAGACATGCAAATCAGGAACAGATGAAACTGCTGCTTTTGAATACAAAATCCAGACTGATCGGGGAGACGGATATCTCGAAGGGAACCGTGAATTCAGCAGTGATTTCACCGAGGGAGCTGTTTGTGGAGGCACTGCAGAAGAATGCAGTGTCCATTGTGCTTTTGCATAACCATCCGAGTGGAGATCCGACACCGAGTAAAGAGGATGTGCTGATCACCAGACGGATTCAGGAGGCGGGGCGGCTGATCGGTGTGGAACTGTTAGATCATATCGTGATCGGGGATAATTGTTATGTCAGTCTCAGAGAAAAGGGACTGGTACGATAAGAACTGCAATAAGGGGACAAGACGCATGTTCAGAAATATATATGGCCTGGATCTGGGCACATATGAGATCAAGATATATGATAAGAGAAGAGACCGGATCCGCAGTGCCAAAAATGTGATTGCAATCCGGGATGAAAAAGATATTTTTGCGGTCGGAAATGCGGCCTATGCAATGTATGAGAAGGCACCTGAGAATATTCAGGTGGTATTTCCCATGCATCACGGCGTGATTGCCCGCTTTCATGAGATGCAGTATCTTCTGCGCGCATTGCTGAAGCGGGAAGGGAGATACCCAAACGGAGCAGAGTATGTGATCGCAGCGCCAACGGATGTGACAGAAGTGGAAAAGAAAGCGTTTTATGATCTGGTGCATCATTCAGCTGCACGGGCAAAAACAGTCCGGATTGTCGATCGTGCAATTGCGGATGCAGTGGGGATAGGACTGGATGTCTTTTCGGCAAAAGGCATATTTGTGGTCAATTTTGGCGGTGAGACAACTGAGCTTTCGGTTCTTTCGGGCGGAAAAACGGTGCTGAGCCGTCTGCTGCCTGTGGGAGGTGCGGCTTTAGATGAAGCAATCGTGGGCAGTGTGCGGCACAATAAGGAGTTTCTGATCGGACGGATTACAGCAGAACAGCTCAGATGGCAGTGCGGTATTTTAAAAAACACAAACCGAAGGAAGCTGACAGTGGCGGGAAGAGATCTGGCAATGGGAGTTCCAGGGGACAGGCAGATCTCGGATGGTCTGGTTCGGGCTGCAATGAAAGATTCTCTTTCGGAGATTGTAAGAGCGATCCAGTCCATGATCGAGCGTACACCGCCGGATGTCCGGAGTGAGATTTTAAAATCAGGGATTTATCTGACAGGAGGTCTTGCACGTTCGCATGGTCTCCCGGCATATCTGCGACAGAGTACCGGCCTTCTTGTGACTGCACACAAGAATCCTGAATTATGTGCAGTGAAGGGACTGCGCACGATCATTTCCGATAAACATTACAGAAACCTGGCATACGAGATGTCAGATGAAGATTATAGGTGGTTGAGATAATATGAAGAAAAAAAATCAAAAATCCAGGTCAAATAAGTACTGGCTTCTGGGAACGAGTCTGGTTTGCGTTTTACTGATGATTTTTTCTGTGTTTGCAGAGAAGGTAGAAGGGCCCTTCCGGGGAGTGGCTGATATCACGGTGATTCCCATGCAGAAAGGCATCAGTCAGATCGGCACATGGATCGGAGATGTCAGTGAAAATTTTGAGACATTGAAACAGCTGAAAAAAGAAAATAAAAAACTTCAGAAGCAGGTGGATCAGCTGACCACGGAAAACAGTAATCTTCAGGAGGAAAAATACGAACTGGACCGTCTTCAGGATCTGTACAAGCTGGATCAGACTTATGCAGAATATCCGAAAGTGGGAGCCCGTGTGATCGGGAAGGACTCCGGAAACTGGTTTAGTACATTTACGATTGATAAGGGAAGTAATGACGGCATCAAAGTAGATCAGAATGTGCTGGCAGGAAGTGGACTCGTCGGGATCGTGACTCAGACAGGTCCGACCTGGGCAACGGTACGTGCGATTATTGATGATTCCAGCAACGTCAGCGGTATGGCACTTTCTACTTCTGACAAATGTATCGTAAGAGGAGACCTTTCTTTGATCGGAGAAGGGAAGATCCGGTTTGAACAGATGGAAAATAATGATCATGATGTAGAGGTAGGGGAGCAGATCGTCACTTCTCACATCAGTGATAAATATCTGCAGGGACTTTTGATCGGTTATGTCAGCGAGATCAATGTAGATGCAAACAATCTGACCCGTTCCGGCTATATCACTCCTGTGGTAGATTTTAAAAATCTGCAGGAGGTGCTTGTCATTACAACGACAAAGGCGGAAATGACAGGAACAGATCAGAGTGAGTAGAGAAAGGAGCCTGCCAAGATGAAAAAGATCAAATTAAAACGATTTGTGATCACGGTTGTGATCATGCTGGCATGTTATCTTCTTCAATGTACCTTATTTCCATCTCTGGAACTGGCATCTGTGAAGCCGAATCTGCTGTTGATTGTGACAGCTGCCTATGGTTTTATGCGCGGGCCGAAAACAGGAATGTGGATCGGATTTTTTTCGGGACTTCTGATCGATATTCAGTTTGGAACGGTGCTGGGGCTGTATGCACTGATCTATCTGATGATCGGCTATGTGAATGGCCTGTTCAGTGAAACTTATTTTGACGAAGACATCAAGCTTCCGTTACTGCTGATCGCAGGAAGCGAGTTTGTATACGGGCTGTTGATCTACTTTTTGATGTTCATGCTCAGAGGTGAATTTGATTTTGTTTATTATCTGATGCATGTAATCATTCCGGAACTGATCTATACAGTTGGGGTTACGCTCATTTTGTATCAGCTGATCCTGTGGATCAACCAGAAACTGGAAGCAGAAGAAAAAAGGAGTGCAAGTAAATTTGTTTGAGAAAATCAAAGAAGTGTTTCATCGTATCGTAAATTCCCGGCGGACTGTTCTGATCCTTGCATTCTGCGTAATGTTTGCGATCCTGGTGAACAGACTGTTTTATCTTCAGATCGTAAAGGGAGACTACTATCTGAACAACTACAAGCTGCAGATCAAAAAGACAAGAGAACTGTCAGGAACAAGAGGCAATATTTATGACAGGAACGGCAATCTTCTGGCATATAATGAGCTTGCCTATTCCGTCACATTTGAGGACAATATTACCAATGATTCCAAGAAAAATGATACGATCAACGGAATTCTGGAGAAAGTTATGCAGATTGTAGAAGCGCATGGCGATTCTGTGATCAGTGACTTTGGCGTTGTTCTGGATTCTGCGGGAAACTATCAGTTTCTGCAGACGGATGAGACATTAAAACTGCGGTTTATTGCAGATGTTTATGGAAAGAAAACAATTGATGAACTTTCAGACGCGCAGAAACAGCAGTCTGCGGAAGATGTGATCCATTATCTTTGTACAGATGATACGTACGGGTATGGGATCGATGATAAAAATCTGGACAAGAGTCATGTTTTAAAGCTTGTGACCATGCGTTATGCCATCGGACTCAACAGTTTCCAGAAGTATATTCCGACAGTGCTCGCATCCGATGTCAGCGATGAGACGGTGGCGGCGATCATGGAAAATCTGGATCAGATGGATGGGGTAGATATTGCAGAGGACTCCCTGCGCCGGTATACGGACAGCAAGTATTTTGCGTCGATCATCGGCTATACCGGAAAGATTTCCCAGGAGGAATATGATGCGCTGACAAAAGAGCAGAAGAAAAAGTATTCACTTTCTGATATTGTCGGAAAATCTGGACTGGAGCAGACCATGGATGAGGTGCTTCAGGGAACGAAAGGTGAGATCAGCTATTATACGGATAATGTCGGGAAAGTAACGGATACGGTAAGCAAAAAAGATCCCGGAGCAGGAAATGATGTATATCTGACAATTGATAAGGATCTTCAGGAGCAGACCTATAAACTGCTGGAGGAAAAGCTGGCAGGAATCGTAAGGTCAAAACTTCGTAATGTAATGAATTACGATCCGAGTACAACAAATGATTCAAGTGAGATTATCATTCCGGTAGATGATGCCTACAATGCATTTATTGCGAACGAGATTCTGGATGAGACGCATTTCGGTGCGGCAGATGCAAAAGCAGTGGAAAAAACAGTGTATGAAATTTTTACCAACCGTAAGGCAAGTGTGATCCAGGAGATTCTGGCAGAATTGAATAATGCGGGTGCAACAGCCTACAAGGACTTGTCAAAAGAAATGCAGGCCTATATGGATTATGTATGTGATACCGTGCTTGCTAAGAACACTGGGATTTTAAATATGGATCTGGTGGATACAAAAGATGAGACGTATCTTGCGTGGGCAAAAGAGGAAACGATCAATCTGAACCAGTATTTAAATTATGCCATTTCGAAGAATTGGATCGATACATCCAAGCTGTCAGAGGAAGTGGCAGAGCAGAAATATTCTGATTCCGGAGAGATTTATCAGGGAATTTTGAAATTTTTAGAAGAATATTTGAATTCAGATGCAGATTTCGACAAACTTCTCTATAAATATCTTATAAAATCAGAGGGTATCAGTGGGGCACAGATCTGTGCCATGGTATATGAGCAGGGGGTACTTCCGATGGATGAGGCTGCGTACAATGGTCTGAATAACGGAAGTGTCAATCCGTATACCTGGCTGTGTCAGAAAATTGAAAATCTGGAGATTACTCCGGGACAGCTGGCTCTGGAGCCTTGTACGGGATCCGCGGTAGTCAGTGATCCCAATACCGGTGAGGTGCTGGCATGTGTTTCTTATCCGGGCTATGACAATAACCGATTGTCCAATACCATGGACTCGAAATACTACAATCAGCTGGTTACCGGTCTGTCCAGACCATTCTATAACAATGCCACGCAGGAGCGTACTGCGCCGGGATCTACGTACAAGATGCTGACAGCAGCGGCAGGACTTACAGAAGGGATTGTGACAGCAGATACGACATTTTATTGTACCGGAGTTTTCGATAAAATCACACCGAACCCAAAATGCTGGATATATCCGGGTGCTCATGGCTATGAGAATGTTGTGACTGCACTTCGTGATTCCTGTAACGATTATTTTTATAACATCGGATACGAGCTTGGCATGAACGGGCAAGAATACGACAGCAATAAAGGCACAGACACACTTGCAAAATACGCAAAAGAATTTGGACTGGGTGAAAAATCCGGAGTAGAGATTCCGGAGAGCGAACCGCAGATATCGGATGAATATTCGGTACAGAGTGCGATCGGTCAGGGAACAAATAACTTTACAGTCAGTCAGCTGAACCGCTATGTGGCTGCAGTTGCAAACAGAGGAACTGTATATAAGCTGACATTGCTTGATAAGACCACAGATGTGAACGGTAAAGTGATCAAAGAATATGAGCCGGAAGTGACAAACACGATCGATGATATCAGTGACAATACATGGAATCTGCTTCATCAGGGAATGATCGCCATGGTTCAGGATATGTCCCAGTTCAACGGAATGGAGATTTCCATGGCAGGTAAGACAGGTACTGCACAGCAGAGTGAGATCCATCCGGACCATGTACTTTTTGTCGGATTTGCACCGGCAGAAAACCCTGAGATCGCAGTTGCCGTGCGAATTGCAAATGGATATAGTTCCGCTTATACAGCAGAAATCGGAAGAGATATTGTCAAGAGTTATTACAAGATATCAGATTCCGATAAACTTGTTACCGGAAAGGCAGCACAGCTTGGCGCTGTTACAGCCGGTGACTAAAAAAGGATGTGAGGTGTATGGACAAGCTGGTAATGCTCAAAAGCAGCCGGTACGGTCTGGAGATCCATCTGAATCCACAGGCGGAATTTTCCAAACTGCTTCGGGAGATGGAACGGAAGCTGAAGGCTTCGATCAAATTTTTTGAAGGAGCAAAGATGGCGGTCGAATTTAAAGACCGCCTGCTTTCACAGGCAGAAGAGGATCAGTTATTAGAGTTGATCTCGAAAACAGCCGGGATTGATGTGGTCTGTATCATAGACCGGAATCAGACAAAAGAAATGGCATACAAAAGCGTGATAGAACACACAATGACGAATGTTCGGCAAAAGGACGGGCAGTTCTATCGGGGAACTCTCAGAAAAAGGCAGATTCTGGAATCAGATACCAGTGTTCTTATACTCGGAGATGTGGAGTATGGGGCAAAAGTGATCGCAAAGGGCAGCGTTGTGATTCTTGGCAGACTGGAAGGATCTGTTCATGCAGGAGCCTGCGGGGATGACAAAGCCTATGTGGCCGCGTTATCCATGAAACCTGCATATATGCGTATCGGAGATGTCAAAGCAGGCAGATCGCTGCTTGCCATCTGCAGACAGTCTTTTAAGCACCCGCAGATAGCAGTCATGGGTGAAAACAGACTTGTTCTGGATTCGCTGTAGACAAATATGAACTTAAGTGTGAAAGGGAGAATAGACATGGGAGAAGTGATTGTCATTACATCGGGAAAAGGCGGTGTTGGAAAAACGACGACAACAGCAAATATAGGGATTGGGTTATCGCAGCTGCAGAAAAAAGTAGTGGTGATCGATACCGATCTCGGGCTTCGCAATCTGGATGTGGTTATGGGCCTGGAAAACCGGATCGTATATAATCTTGTGGATGTGATCGAAGGCGGATGCCGTCTGAAACAGGCACTGATTAAGGATAAGCGTTTTCCGGAACTGTATCTGCTGCCGTCGGCACAGACAAAGGATAAGACCGCAGTTTCTCCGGAACAGATGAAAAAACTGATCGAAGAGCTGAAAACGGAGTTTGATTATATTTTGCTGGATTGCCCGGCAGGAATCGAGCAGGGGTTCCAAAATGCGATTGCCGGAGCTGACAGAGGGATTGTAGTGACAACACCGGAAGTGTCTGCGATCCGGGATGCAGACCGCATCATCGGTCTGCTGGAAGCGCACGGGATTAAAAACAATGATCTTATCATCAATCGTCTGCGGATCGACATGGTGAAGCGGGGAGACATGATGTCCGTGGAGGATGTGACAGAGATTCTGGCGATTCATCTGCTTGGTGTGATCCCGGATGATGAGCAGGTTGTGATCGCGACAAACCAGGGTGAGCCGATCGTGGGAGAGGACTGCATGTCAGGAAAAGCATATGCAAATATCTGCCGCAGGCTTCTCGGGGAGGAAATTCCGATTACTGACTTTGGAAGATCAGAAGGACTGTTCTCGAAATTCAGAGATCTGTTCAAAAAGAATTAGGAGGGGCAGATATGAGTGTACCATCTGTTCACATTGCGAAAGACAGACTCCGGAATCTGCTCATTGCGGATCGGCTTATGTGTACACCCGATATGTCTGAGAGAATGACTTCAGACATTTACTATACGATTTCAAAATACATAGAACTAAAACCGGAAGCGGTTCAGATAGAGATAACACATTCAGATATACATATTAAAATAACAGGAGAAAATAATTGAAACTTCAATTTTTAAATCTTAAACAGCGATACAATTTGAAAGATTATAAATTCACTCTGATCTTGCTGGTACTGGCAGTTTCTGTGATCGGCGTATTTATGGTGGGGAGTGCAAATGCAGAGTATCAGCCCAGACAGATCATGGGCGTGGGATTAGGTCTGCTTGCCATGGTTGTGATCTCACTGATCGATTACAAGTGGATCCTGAATTTCTACTGGCTGATGTATGTGGTAAATATTGCCTTACTTCTGGCTGTTATTTTTCTTGGGACAGAGGCAAATGGTGCGACAAGATGGCTGGATCTTGGATTTGTGCAGTTTCAGCCTTCAGATCTGACAAAATTGATCACGATCTTGTTTTTTGCCAGATTTTTGGCTGACAGGGAAGAACAGATCAATAAGAAAAAGACGATTCTGGAAGCAATCGGTCTGATCATACCATCTTTGCTCCTTGTATATAAGCAGCCGAGTCTTTCGGCAACGATCTGTATTGCAGCATTGTTCTGTGTGATCATGTTTATGGCCGGTCTGAGCTATAAATTCATTGGCACAGTGCTGGCGATCACAATTCCTACGATCGCTTTGGTGATCGGAATTGTGGTGCAGCCGAATCAACCGTTTTTAAAGGATTACCAGCAGAAGCGTATTCTGGCATGGCTGGAACCGGAGGCATATGCCACGGAGGAAGCATATCAGCAGCTGAATTCCGTGATGGCGATCGGATCCGGGCAGTTGAACGGGAAAGGATACAACAGCGATGCTACAACATCAGTAAAAAACGGAAATTTTATTTTGGAACCGCAGACAGACTTTATTTTTGCAATTATTGGTGAAGAATTAGGATTTGTGGGTTGTTGTGTGGTCATAATTTTGTTATTATTGATTGTGATAGAATGTATTGTGATAGGTTTAAGGGCAAAAGACACCGGAGGGCGCATCATCTGCGGGGGTGTTGGCGCACTGGTAGGGATTCAGACATTTATCAATATCAGTGTGGCGACAGGAATTTTTCCGAATACAGGAATATCCCTTCCGTTTGTAAGTTATGGACTGACATCCCTTGTCTGCTTTTTTGCAGGAATCGGGTTGGTTCTGAATGTCGGCCTGCAGCCTAAAAAATATCAATAGAGGAGACGAAAGTGTATGAACATAGGATTAGTGGCACATGATGCAAAAAAGAAACTGATGCAGAACTTCTGCATTGCATACAGAGGAATATTGTGTAAGCATAACCTGTATGCGACAGAGACAACTGGAAGACTGGTAGAAAGTGTTACCAATCTGAGCATTCATAAGTTTCTGCCGGGACATCTTGGTGGAAATCAGCAGCTGGGAGCACAGATCGAGCATAATGAAATCGATCTTCTGATCTTTTTCAGGGATCCGCTTGCACCAAAGAAGCATGAACCGAATGTAAATGATATTGTAAAACTGTGTGATATGTATAACATTCCGATGGCTACGAACATTGCTACAGCAGAGGCATTGGTTCTGGCCTTGGACAGAGGAGATTTGGACTGGCGTGAAATCTACAAGTAAAAAGCGAAGCAGGAGTAAAAAAGTACAAAAAAGAACCGGAATTGGAAAAGGCGCAATTGCAGGAATTGTTGTGGCAGTTTTGCTGTTTCTGGCATTGATCGGTACGCTGATGCTGATCCTGCATGACAACGCGAAGGATTTTGTTTCGGAATATGAGAAGACACATTATCGCAAGAGTCTTTACAAAGCGGAAACGTTTGCTTCCCAGCTGTGTGTGACGGATGCAGATGTGGCAATGGAAGGATACACACAGGATGCATCCCTTCATGCCGTGGGTCTGTTTGATGTGCAGGGGAAGAATGTGCTCTATGCAGATCAGATTTTTGAACCGTTATATCCGGCCAGTACAACAAAGATCATGACAGCGTATGTGGCATTAAAATATGGGAATCTGGATGATATAGTCACGGCCAGTGAGCGTGCGACTGATTTTGCCGAAGATGAGCAGGTATGCGGACTTCAGGCAGGAGATCAGCTTTCTTTGAGAGATTTGCTGAATGGATTGCTTCTTTATTCGGGGAATGACTGTGCCGTTGCAATCGCAGAGCATGTATCCGGAAGTGTGGAGGCATTCGTGGATAAGATGAATGAAGAGGCACGAAACCTTGGGGCGACCGGGACACATTTTGTAAATCCTCACGGACTGCAGAACGAAGATCATTACACAACGGCATATGATTTATATCTGATGTTCAATGCCTGTCTGCAGAATCCGCAGTTTGTAGAGATGATTTCGCAGACATCCTATACTGCGAATCTTACATCGGCATCCGGAGTACCGTATACGATGACCTGGGAGCCTACCAATTATTATGCATCCGGAGACGCTGCAGCGCCGGAAGGAGTCAAGGTGATTGGCGGGAAGACCGGGACAACGGATGAAGCAGGGTCTTGTCTGGTGCTGTATGAGCAGGATCAGCAGGGGCGTCCATATATTTCGATTGTGATGGGAGCGTCTCAGAAATCGATTCTCTATGACAATATGACAAGATTAATGAGTTCGGGAATTAATGGAAAATAAAGACTTGAAACGGCAGTTCGCATGGAACTGCCGTTTTTATATAAAGTCGTAAGAGGGTGAAACTTACACATCACTTGCTGAATTCCCGATTCTGCCAAAAAAGCTGATCAGATAGAGTCCGCACAAGCCGACAAGAGTGTAAATGATTCTGGAAAGCCAGCTTAAATTTCCAAAAAGGAACGCCACCAGATCAAATTGGAAGATTCCGACAAGCAGCCAGTTCACTGCTCCGATGATGACAATTACAAGAGCTGTATTATCGAGCCATTTCATACTGTTCCCTCCTTTTCTATGGGATAATTTTATTATTTCCGCAAAAACTGGAAATATACATACAGAAATGTTATAATTAACAAGTTATTTAAGAGGGGATTAAGACTGATTTCAAGGAGGTATCAAGTTTGCCAGAAAAACAAAAAAAGAATTCAATCAGTATTAATAAATATAAAACAAAGAGAGAATTGAATATCGGAACGCTGATTTTCGCACTGATTTTTATTTATCTGGTCGTTGCGGTGGTGGCGTATGCCACAGAGAAACGGATCACGGTGTATGAAGTACGGGAAGGCAGTATTTTGAAGGATCATTCATATACGGGGTTGATTCTCAGAGAGGAAACCCTGGTAAATGCGGAAAGTGACGGGTATGTCAATTACTATCAGAGTGGACAGAGTAAAATCAGGACAGGCATGAACATTTGCGCGATTTCGCCGCAGAAGTTGGATGTTTCAGAGTCTCAGGAGCAGAGTGAGACGACATTGAGCGCAGAGGAGCAGGAAACGATTGTTCTGAAAGCACAGGATTTTAATGAAAATTTCACATCACAGAAATTCTCTTCTGTCTACAGTCTGAAAAGAGATGTTGCAGAAACTCTTCAGAATGCATCCGACCAGACGAAAACAGCACAGCTTGACGCAGTGATCGCTGCGAGTGGGCAGGATGTAAAAACATATCCGGCTGCAAGGGACGGTGTGATGGTTCTGACATATGACGGCGAAGAAGGTCTGACAAAAGACAATTTTACGGATGCAGATTTTGATAAAAGCAATTACAAGAGTACAAATCTGGAAGACAACATGGAAATAGCAAGCGGAGAACCGATTTATAAGCTTGTCACCAGTGAAGACTGGTCGGTTGTGATTCCATTGGAGGATCAAACAGCAAAAGAGCTGTCTGAGACAGATTCTGTGAAAGTGCGGCTTGATAATGAGAATGACACGGTATGGGCAGATTTTTCAATTTTGAAAAAAGGAAAACAATATTATGGGTGTCTCGATTTTGATAAATCCATGATCCGGTATGCAGATAAGCGCTACTTGAATGTAGAGTTGATACTGGAAGATCAGAGCGGACTGAAGATTCCGAAAAGCTCGGTGATCAAAAAATCATGTTATGCGATACCTCAGGATTATATTACAACCGGAGGCAACAGCTCGGACTCCGGAGTGATGATACAGGATAAGGACAGCGCGGTATTTCAGCAGATTGAGATTTATTATGTATCAGATGACGGGACAAACTATGTGAATCCGGAGAGTCTGAAAGCAGGAACTACCTTAATCAAACCGGAGTCATCAGAGACAATGACAGTAGAAAAAACGGCAGAGTTGAGTGGCGTTTATAATATCAATCAGGGATACGCGGTATTCAATGCAGTTGAGATCCTGTGTGAGAGTGATGAGTATTATATTATTAAAGAAGGTAATTCTTACGGCTTGTCAAATTATGATCATATCGTACAGGATGGAGAAGACGTAAAAGAGGATGAAGTGGTATTTTAAAGTGGGAAAGGAGCTTGAAACATGTTGAAAGAACAACTGAAAGAGGTGGAACGCCGTATACAGGCGGCATGTGACCGTGCAGGGAGAAAACGGGAGGAAGTGACTCTGATCGCTGTAAGCAAAACAAAGCCTGTATCAATGATCGAAGAGACATATCAACTTGGTATACATGTATACGGTGAGAATAAAGTGCAGGAACTGACAGAAAAATATGAGATTCTGCCAAAGGATATAGAGTGGCACATGATCGGCCATCTTCAGACAAATAAAGTAAAATATATTGTCGGAAAAACGGCACTGATCCATTCCGTGGATTCTTTGAAGCTGGCAGAAACAATCGAAAAAGAGGCTGCAAAGAAGAATTGTATCCAGGATATTCTGGTAGAAGTAAATGTTGCACAGGAAGAAAGTAAGTTTGGGCTGAAAGTTGACGAAGTCATTCCCTTCATTGAAAAAATTTCACAATTTCAACATATTTGCGTAAAAGGGCTGATGACAATCGCACCATTTGTGGAAAATCCAGATGACAATCGTCCTGTTTTTGCAAATTTACATAAATTATCTGTTGACATTATGAATAAAAACATTGATAATGTTAACGTAAGCATACTTTCAATGGGGATGACCAATGATTACGAAGTTGCGATCGAAGAAGGCGCGACTATGGTGCGTGTAGGCACTGGAATCTTTGGTGCCAGAAATTATCAGATTTAATTTCCGGATAAGAAGGTACGTTTTCAATTTTAAAATAACTTTATGCAAAAAGGGTACGGCATAAGATAGGAGTGTAAACATGGGTGTATTTGATAAATTCTTGGATATCATGAAATTGAATGATGACGAATACGATGATGATGATTTTTATGATGATGATTTTGAAGATGATGATTTCGATGAAAAACCGCATCGTTCAATTTTCGGAAACAAGAAGAGCAGAAGTGATGATTTTGATGATTTCGATATGGACGAGGACAAGCATCTTGCCCCATCCTCTGGAAATAAAGTGACACCAATGCGTCAGCCTGCAGCCAGAAGAGGTGTGAATATGGAGGTCTGTGTTGTAAAACCGACTTCTGTAGATGATTCTCGTGAGATTACCGAGACACTGCTTGCAGGACGTACTGTGATCCTGAATCTGGAAGGTATGGATCTTGAGATTGCACAGCGTATCATTGATTTCATTTCAGGAGCGACTTTTGCGATCAGCGGAAATCTGCAGAAGATTTCTAATTACATCTTCCTTGTGACACCGACGAATGTAGATATTTCCGGAGATCTGCAGGATCTTCTCGGCGGTTCCATGGAAAAACCAAGCATGAGAGGCAGATACTAGGATTTATTCATATGCAGAAGGAAGAACAACAGTTGGAGAAGCGGCTGTCAGAGCTGTCAAATCTGGCATATAGTCGCGATATCGTTACATATTCGGATTTTTTGAATTTGAATGAACTGAATATTTTACATTCGATGCCAAAGGACAGACTTTACACAAAGTTTGTCACTTTTGGCGGATATGGCTTGGCAGAGCGTCAGATGGCGGCATTTCTCCCTGATGCTCTTTCTTTGCGTGGAGAAATGTCATGGTGCAGCGAGGAGGAATGGGGTGACTATCCATTTGATATTCTAAGGATTTCTCCGTTGCATGCGAAATATGCAGAGCAGCTGACTCACAGAGACTATCTGGGGACGATCTTAGGACTGGGTATCGAACGTGCAAAGATAGGTGATATCCTTGTAGATGGAACTGATGCGGTTGTTTTTGTACATCGCACATTACAGTCTTTTTTGATGGAGGAATTGACCAGAGTCCGGCATACACAGGTTCTGGTAAAAGAGATTTCAAGAGAGGATTTTCAGTATGAACCCAAATATGAGGAAATCCGGGGAACGGTGGCGTCTGTTCGTCTGGACAGTCTGCTTTCGCTTGCATTTTCTGCATCACGGACAAAGCTTTCGGGTCTCATAGAAGGGGCGAAAGTGTTTGTGAACGGAAAACTGATCACAACGAACAGTTATCAATTAAAAGAAAATGATGTGATATCCGTCAGAGGATATGGCAAATTCCGTTATAATGGAACGGGAGCAAAGACGAAAAAGAACAGAATTTATGTATCTGTTTATAAATATATTTAACAAAGACAGAGGCAGGAGTAATACAATGGAGGAAAGAAAAAAAACAGGGAAAAGTTATCTGTGGGCACTATTTGCATTTCTTCTGGCAGTGGCCGCAGATCAATTTACAAAATGGCTGGCGGTTACCTATCTGAAAGATCAGGATCCTTTGATTATAATACCGGGAGTATTTCAGTTTCGGTATCTGGAAAACCGTGGGGCTGCATTTGGAATCCTGCAGAATCGGCAGATTGTATTTGCAGTTGGAGCATTGTTGATTTTTTTTGCGGTCGTCTTCATTTACGGGAGAATTCCGCAGAAAAGAAGATTTGTTCCGTTAAGAGTATGTGCGATCCTTCTGGCATCCGGCGCCATCGGAAATCTGATCGATCGTCTGGCAAGGAATTACGTAGTGGATTTCTGCTATTTCAACCTGATTGATTTTCCGATTTTTAATGTGGCAGACTGTTATGTGGTAATTGGCTGCATCCTTTTTGGAATCCTGATTCTTTTCTATTATAAAGATCAGGAATTTGACTGGGTACTGCAAAAGAAAGGCTCCAGATCATGAGAGAAGAACGTTTTTTTACAGCAGAAGAGACAGTGACAAATGAGCGGATCGACAAATTTTTGTCTGCGCAGATGCCGGACAGATCCCGTTCCTATATTCAGAAACTGATCAAAGATGGATTGGTTGAAGTCAATGGAAAGCAGGTAAAAACAAATTATAAGCTGGGCAGTGAGGATGAGGTGAAGCTGCAGATTCCGGAACTGGAAGTGCCGGATATTCTGCCAGAGGAGATTCCTCTTGACATCCTTTATGAGGACACTGATCTGCTTGTGGTAAACAAACCTAAGGGAATGGTCGTACATCCGGCGCCAGGGCATTATACAGGGACTCTGGTCAATGCTTTGATGTATCACTGCAGGGAAAATCTTTCCGGGATCAATGGTGTGATGCGTCCAGGGATCGTACATCGGATCGATATGGATACGACAGGCTCTCTTTTGGTCTGTAAAAATGACAGGGCACATCAGATTCTGGCCGAGCAGCTCAAAGATCATTCGATCACCCGAAGATATGAAGCAATCGTTCATGGAAACTTAAAGGAGGATACCGGCACGGTCAATGCACCGATTGGGAGACATCCGACGGACCGCAAGAAGATGAGCGTTCATGCACCACATGGAAGAGAGGCAGTGACGCACTATCGGGTGCTGGAGCGTTTTGGAAACTACACGCATATCGAATGTGAACTGGAAACAGGAAGGACACATCAGATCCGTGTTCATATGGCAAGCATCGGACATCCGATATTGGGAGACTTGGTTTACGGACCGGCGAAGTGTCCGTTCAGACTGCAGGGACAGACGCTGCATGCAAGGATCCTTGGCTTTGTACACCCTTCTACGGGAGCGTATGTGCAGTTTGATGCCCCGTTGCCGGAGTATTTTGAAGAACTCTTAAAAAAATTGAGAAAGCAGACAGGGAATTAGGAAAAAAGGAAACGGATATGTCAGAAATGTGCACATTCGATTCCTTTTTTGATTTTTAGGGAGACAAACACATGTTTGTGTTATATAATAGAAAAATAAATACATATGAGGTGAAAAGAGAATGAAACGATTCAGTAAAAAAGAAATTTTTTCGATTCCGAATTTGATGGGATATTTTCGGATTCTGTTAATTCCGGTGTTTTGTTACCTGTATATCACGGCAGAAACGGAACGCGAATATTTGTATGCAGCGCTGGTTGTTCTGCTCTCCAGCCTGACAGATCTGTTTGACGGGAAGATTGCAAGGCGCTTTCATATGGTGACAGAGCTGGGAAAGGCATTGGATCCGATCGCTGATAAGCTTACGCATGCAGCACTGGCAATCTGCCTTGCAACCCGCTATCCTATGATGTGGGCGCTGATTGCATTGATGCTGGTCAAGGAAGGTTACATGGGGGTTATGGGGCTCATATTCCTGAAGAAAGGAAAGATGCTGGATGGAGCGATGTGGTTTGGCAAGGTCTGTACTGCAGTTCTGTTTGCAGGACTTCTTGTCCTGTTTTTGTTTTCACAGCTTGAGGCTGCTGTAGTCAATGGAATCATTATGATAATGATGGGCATTATGATCGTGACACTGTGCATGTATGTGCCGGTATTTCAAAAAATGAAACATAAGGAGAAAAAAGATGGCGAAGAATAAGTATTATGCAGTAAGAAAAGGAAGGATACCGGGAATTTATCGTACCTGGAGCGAATGTCAGAAACAAGTGACGGGCTATCCGGGGGCGGTCTTTAAAGGGTTTGTGACAGAAGAGGAGGCACAGTCTTTTCTTCATCCGGGGCAGAGCGCGAAGGCAAAAGAGACACATATTTCTCATACTGCCTATCCATATGCCTATGTGGATGGATCTTATTTTCAGGGGGTTTACGGGTTTGGGGGTTTTTTAAAACTGTCTGACGAGGAGGAAGTTGTTCTGCAGGGGTCAGGAGATCATCCGGATCTTGCGAAAATGCACAATGTGGCAGGAGAGCTTCTGGGATGTATCAAAGCAGTAAAAGAAGCGGAAAAAAGGAAAATTGCAGAGCTTTCGATATTTTACGATTATCAGGGCATTGAATCCTGGGTGACCGGAGATTGGGCGGCAAAACAGGCAGGAACACAGAAATATCGCGATTTTATGAATGGCACATCCGTGAAGCTTCATTTTATCAAAGTAAAAGGACATACCGGCGTAGAGGGAAATGAACGTGCAGACAGTCTTGCCAAAGAGGCTGTCAGTGAAAAGATTTCATTCAATCAGCTTGTGATCGAATAGGTATGAAAAGAGAAAGAAAGGAATTTAAGTTATGCAGATAAAGAAATTGCTGCTTCCGATTCTTGCGACAGTGATGCTCATATGTGGATGTCAGCAAAATAATGCTGTCTCCGGGCAAGATCAATTGGTTACGGCAAGTGAAAATAAGACAACCTATACGGCACAGAATATTCCGGAATATACAGGCTCACCTTATGTGGAGCTAAACAATAACATACCTGATTTTCAGGAGTCAGAGTATACGACGGAAGTTTTTGAACAATACAGCGATCTGGATGCACTGGGGCGTTGTCAGGCTGCTTATGCCAATATCTGTCAGGAGATCATGCCGACTCAGGAACGGGGGAAAATAGGCATGATCAAGCCTTCTGGATGGCATACAGTGAAATATGACTGTGTAGATGGGAAATATTTGTATAATCGTGCGCATCTGATCGGATTTCAGCTTGCCGAAGAGAATGCGAATGAAAAAAATCTTATCACAGGAACACGATATTTTAATGTGGAGGGAATGCTCCCGTTTGAGAATCAGGTGGCAGATTATGTCCATGAGACGAATCATCATGTCCTGTACCGTGTGACACCGGTTTATGAAGGCGATAACCTGGTAGCCAGTGGAGTCATTATGGAGGCAGCTTCTGTGGAAGATGAAGAAATTCGTTTTCATGTGTTTGTCTACAATGTGCAGCCGGGGATTTGGATTGATTATGCAACAGGAGAAAGCAGGGAGAGTGAAACTGCAGAAAGCGAAAAAAAGGATGAAGAAGTTACCTATGTAGTCAACACAAATACAAAAAAATTCCATAAACCAGACTGTAGCAGTATCCGCGATACAAAGCAGCAGAATCGAAAAGAAACATCAGAAACAAGGGAAGAATTGATCGATCAGGGGTACTCTCCGTGTAATCGCTGCAACCCCTGAAAATGAAAGCTCTGTTTGAAAATTGTATTGAATGACGGATAAATGCAGTCTTTTTATTGTTATTTGGTGCAGATTGTTGTATAATGAGCGTATAGAAACTTCAAGAATATGACAGGCAAAAGGAGCGTGGAGTAATATGAAGACGAACACGATTATTACAATAGGAAGACAATTCGGAAGTGCAGGACGGGAGATCGGGTATCAGATCGCAGATTATTTCGGAATCAAGCTGTATGATAAAGAGATGCTCAGCAGAGCAGCGAAAGAAAGTGGTATCTGTGAGGAAATTTTTGAAACACATGATGAAAAGCCGACGAACAGCTTTTTGTATTCTCTCGTGATGGATACGTATTCTATGGGGTATTCGGGCGGATCCTACTCCGATATGCCAATCAACCATAAAGTATTTCTTGCACAGTTTGATGCGATTAAAAAGATTGCGGATGAAGGACCTTGTATTCTGGTAGGACGCTGCGCAGATTATGCTCTGGAATCTTATGATAATGTGGTGAACGTATTTATCCATGCTGATCTGGATGCACGTATCCGCAGGATTGCAAGAATTTATAATCTTACGGATGCTAAGGCAAAAGATATGATCATTAAAACCGATAAAAAGCGTGCAAGTTATTATAATTATTACACGAATAAAAAATGGTCAGACTCTGAAAGCTATGAATTGTGTCTCTCAAGTTCAGAACTTGGAATTGAAGGGACAGCAAAAGCAATCGAGCAGTATGTAATGCTGAAAGAGCAGATTCAAAGAGATGACAAAATTCTTTAGAAGTTAAAAAACAGTTCCCCTTGCAGAAAAGATAAAGACTTTTACTGCAGGGGGACTTTTTATGCTCTTGGATGAATGATCCGTTCGGGCCAGCCTTCGATATTTCCATCAAGGATTGCATGAAACATCCTTTCGCGGACACCTGGATTTTCGTGATTTAACTGACGGAGAAGTTCTTTGACATATTGACGTTTTGTATATCCGTCAACAGGACACTTGCTTTTCACTACCGGAAGCTGATACTTGTTTTTAAAACCGATGACGTCTTTTTCATCTACAAACATCATTGGACGAATAACAGTCAGATCAGTACGGTCCAGATAGGTTTTCGGAGAAAATGAATAAAAACGTCCTTCGAAGATCAAGGAGAGCAGCATTGTCTCTATAATGTCATCTTTATGGTGGGCATAGGCAATTTTATTGCATCCCATTTCTTTAATTGCCTGATTTAAGGCGCCTTTTCTCATTTTGGCACAAAGAGAGCAGGGATTGGATTCTTTACGGACATGAAAAAGAATCTCATAAATATCAGAAGATTCGATTCGGTAGGGGATATTCAGTTCCTGACATAGTGCCTGAATCGGAGAAAGATCAAAATCTTCAAATCCCAGATCTACGGTGATTGCACTGAGTTCAAATTTCTTCGGATAGAAGCGCTTGAGTCCATGTAGTGCATAGAGCAGAGTGAGGCTGTCTTTTCCGCCGGAAATTCCGACCGCAATATGATCGCCTTCTTCAATCATTCTGTATTCATCAACCGCTTTTCGGGTATAGCTTAATAACTTCTGTAGTTCCATGGTAAAGGTCCTTTCTTTGGGTTTATGTTCCTATTATAAGGTGAAAGAGATGGAATTACAATGAAGGAGTATGATTTGTCGGCATTTTCCTTTAAAACAGAATGTAGTACGCTGTACTATAAATAGAAAAATAAATAGTACTATGTACTAATTCGAGAAATGAGAAATTTGCGTTTTCCAAAGGAGTATGTTATAGTGGCTTTGACAAAAAAGGAATCAACCAGAGAGGGTAGTAGAATGAAAGCACAGGATCAAAAAGAGCTAATGCGGGAAAGAATCTGCGATTGTGCAAAGAGGCTATTTGAAAGAGAGGGATATGAACAGGTATCTATGCGGCAGATTGCAGCGGAGGCAGGAATTGCAGTGGGAAATTTGACATATTACTTTTCGAAAAAGGAAGATCTGCTGAAGGAGCGTTTAAACGATATTCAGGAAACTTTTTCAGAGAGCATCCAGCTGTTTGAAATCGATCTGGAAAGAGGAGAGATTTCAGGAAAGCCGTTCTGGGAATATGAGAATCGAACACTTTTGGAATTGCTGCTTCGATTTTTGAAAGCAGTGGAACAGTTTCAGAAGAATGCAGCTATTGTGTATGAAAATTATAGCAGACTTCAAAAAACAGTACCCGTATTTCAAGAAATGAGCAGAGAATGGACGGAGAAGATCATGACGATATACAATGGTCTTATAAAGCAGTTGTGGGAACGAAGAGTTTTCAGAAAAGAACTGGAGTGGGACGAGTATGAAAATCTGATCTATCTTATAAAGCTGCTGACTTTTTTCGGGCAGGAAATGCATGGAGATCAGGAGTATGAAAAAAAACGGTTTACAGAAAGAATCTGCAGACTTTTGATTCCTTATATATCATGGGAATGGAAAGACACCTATACAGTCTTGTGTAAAGAAATCTGCGAGGTCTCTTTCCATCGTATGACATTAAAATTTATCTGATAGAGTTTCGAAGCTGTTCAAATAACTGACTCATTTCTGACAGGTCAGCTTCTTCCAGATTCAGGGAGAGTGTTTTTACATTGTCGATGATCTGTTCCGGTTTCCTTGCGCCGCAGAGGACATGCAAGTCCGGAAGAGAAGCTGCAGTCAGATAGATGATCAGGTTGCTGAGGGAACAACTATATTTTTCAGTATACGGGGTTAATTTCTGTAAAACGTTCAATATGTGCAGACGGGACTTTTGTGCCCAGAATTTATTTTTGTTGCGCACATCTGTCGGAGAAAGCACCGTGTCTTGTGTCACTTTTCCTGTGAGCAGTCCCTGTTCCAGAGGCGAGTACGCCTGGATGGAAACATGATGTTTCTGGCATACAGGTAACAATTCATCCGCAATATGTGTATCCAGAAGGCTGTATTTTTCCTGAATTACATCCAGCTGTCCAAGAGAGCAGTACTTTTCGATGATTTTGGCAGTAACGTTGGAGGCTCCGATGGCACGGATCTTCCCTTCTTTTTTCAACTGGAGAAGAGTATCCATCGTTTCTTCCAGCGGATAGAGGGAAAAGTCAGGAGTCTGCCAGTGTGTATAGTAAATATCGATATAGTCTGTCTGCAGACGTCGGAGGCTGTCTTCCAGATTTTTACGAATTGCAGCGGCGGAAAGATCACGGTAAACATTGCGTCCTTCCATGACTTTATGAAAGCAAGGTGTCTCATGATCCCATTCCAGCCCGCATTTGGTGGAGAGCAGGATCCTGGAACGATTTTGCTTTATGGCTTTGCCAACTACGTTCTCACTGTGTCCGATCCCGTAGACCGGAGCAGTGTCGAACCATACGATTCCCCGATCAATTGCTTCCTCGATGGTGCGAATGGAGAGTGCATCATCATTTTCTCCCCACCAGGTGCCTCCGCCAATTGCCCAGGTACCCATTCCGATATATGGAGTTTTTAAAGTTGTTGTTCCGATTGTACGTTCTTTTTGCATAAGATTTATCCTTTCTTTTGTCAATTCTCTTAGGGTTCCCGCAAAGTGACAGCTTTTGCAGCCATGCGTCGGCGGTCCTCATCTATTGCTGCATAGTGTTTTTTGGTTGTATTGACATCCTTGTGTCCGAGTACGTCTGCGACGAGATAGATGTCACCGGTCTCTTTGTAAAGTGTAGTTCCATAAGTACTCCGCAGTTTATGAGGGGTGATTTTTTTATTTGGCGTCACCTGGCGGGCATACTTTTTCACCATATTTTCAACTGCCTGGACTCCCATACGGCGGCGCTGCGTGGATAAAAACAGTGCGTTTTCATGTCCCGGAAGAGGAGTGGCAGCTTCCCGCGTTGTATACAAGTATTGTTTCAGGGCATGTTCGACTTCCTCGCCAAAATAGATGACCATTTCATTTCCACCTTTTCGGACGACCGTAATCCCGTTATTTTTAAAATCAACATCCTGGATATCAAGTCCCACACATTCTGATACACGGATTCCGGTACCAAGGAGCAATGTGATAATCGCCAGATCCCGGTTTTTAGTCTTTTCATAGTAAACTTTTTTCTGTCCGGTGAGCTCATCGCCACCGTGTTCTACAAAGTCCAGAAGAGAAGCCACCTCGTCCGTATCCAGACGGACGATTGCTTTTTCGTGCAGCTTTGGCATATCGACAAACAGTGTTGGATTTTTCTCGATGATCTGATGCTTGAAATAGTAGCCGTAAAAGCTGCGTAGGGCAGACATCTTTCTGGCAAGTCCTTTTTCCGTGTTGGTAATTTGTTTTTCCTCCGGATTTTGGTAAACCTTTAAATATTCCTGATATTCTTCGATATCGACAGGAGAGAGCTGCTCCAGATCCTGCGGGGTAAACTGATCGATGGTATAATCCTTGTATACAGGATTGTTTTCCATCAGAAAGTGAAAGAATACTCGGATATCATATGCATAAGAAATTCTTGTTTTTGCAGAGGTGGTAGGTTCTGCAGCACGGAAATAATCTTTTGCAAAAGCCGGAAGTGTTTTTAAGATTTCCCGCAGACGCAACGTATTGTCAATATATTTTTGTTCATGATAAGTTTTTCGCTCAGTTGTCTGATTTGATTCCATAAAATAAAACGCCTCGTTCTTTTTTATTTATGAAGTTATTATAACATATTGAAAGATAGGCAACAATGATATCTTTGAATGGCCATTGCAGAACCCACAACAGGTTCAAAACAGGATCATTCTGGAGTAGTTGTTAAAAAAACGCTAATCTTTTGGAAAAATCAGTATTTGTCGTATAGATTGAAACGACTGAAAACACTGCTGTTTTGAGCAGTTAATTGGGAATTTCTACTGTAAGCGGTTCTTTTGCATATACATGGCAACCTAACCGATAACCGGCAAGAAGCTGCTCTTCTGAGAACCATATTTGATCCATTGTATTTACTGTGGCGTGTCCCTTTATAATCCGGACAACGCATTTTGCACAGTTTCCGCGACCGCCGCAGGCCGTCAAAATGTGGATATCGTTTTGTAAGAGATAATCTTGTAATCGTGTATTTGCCGGACATTCTATTAACATTTGTTTACCTTCTTTCTGTTCCTGTTTTGATCTTTTTTGTTTAATGGATATATTATAAAGTATGTGATTCATACTTTCAATGCTTTTATAAAAAAGGAATGCTGCAGTACAGATAAGCTCTATCTGCCTGACAGCATTCCTTTTTGGAGTGAATTTATATCAATTACATGGGGTGTAAATGATATCTGTATGATATAAAAACAATTATTGTGGAAATTCTGTTGTGTAATACGGGATGATCAAATGTTCTCCGGTTTGTATGGTTTCAGATTCCAGCTGATTGATCTGTTTCAATTCTTTGATGTATTCTTTCACAGCTGTTTCAGATTCTGAGTCTATATGGCGTTCTGCAAGGCTCCACAAAGAGTCTCCCTCCTGGATTACAATGCTTTTGTAGCATTTGAATTGCACAGGCTCTTCCGTTCTTGAATTCTGTGCAAAAGACAGAAAGCTTCCAAATAAAAAGCACCCGCAAAATAAAATAAGTGTAATAACTGCTGACATCTTTTTCTTTTTTCTCATTGTAAAATCCCCCTGAACATAATGAAACAAGCAAAAAGAACATACGTTCTGACTACACAAAGAAGTATATCACCAGAACGTATGTTTGTCAACTAGGTTATTATCTGTTTTTTTGGAAAGACTACTCTTCTGCTGTTATGGTTTCCAGGTTTGCAAATTGGGAGTGATACAGCTTCTGATAGGTACCGTTTTTTCTTAAGAGTTCTTCATGCGTTCCCTGCTCAATGATATTTCCGTTATCTACGACCAGGATCAGGTCGGCATTGCGTATCGTTGAAAGCCGGTGGGCAATGACAAAAGAGGTTCGCCCTGCCATGACTTTCTGCATTGCGTCCTGGAGCATCCGTTCCAGACGGGTATCGACTGCTGATGTAGCTTCGTCGAGAATCAGAATCCTCGGGTTTTTTAAAATAGCTCTTGCGATTGTGAGAAGCTGTTTTTCTCCCTGAGAAATATTGTTGGACTCTTCATTGATCATAGAGTCATAGCCATGGCTCAGCGTAGAAATATAATGGTGGATATTTGCCATTTTTGCTGCGTCAACTACTTCGTCTTTTCGGGCAGTCAAAGATCCGTAACGGATGTTTTCAAAAATACTGCCGGAAAACAGCCAGGTATCCTGAAGAACGAGAGAAAACAGGCTGCGAAGATCACTTCGGTCCATGTCCCGGATATCAATTCCGTCAATTTTGATGGATCCGCCGTTCACATCGTAGAAACGAAGCAGCAGATTCATCAGCGTGGTCTTTCCGGCACCGGTAGGCCCGACAATCGCAACCATTTGTCCGGACTGTACCCAGAAGCTGACATCTTTCATCAAAAGTTCATCTGTGTAACCAAACTGCACGTGGTCAAATGTTACGTTTCCCTGAATTTGGGAGACATCAATCTTAACACTGCCTTTTTGTACCTCTTCTGTTTCATTTAACAGCGTAAAAATCCGGTTCATGGCAGCATAGGCGGACTGTACCTGGGAAGACAGCTGAGATACCTGGGATAACGGATCATTGATCTGCCAGATATAACGGATAAATGCCTGCAGATTCCCTACGGTGACAGAACCGTTTATGACAAAAAAGCTTCCCATGACGGCAATGCTTCCAATCGTCAGATAGGTGACGAGGGATACAAACGGCGAAATCAAGGAAGAAAGGAACTGAGCCTTAAATGCGGCATCTGCCATCTTTTGATTGACTGCAGAAAATCTGTTGCAGGAATCTTTCTGTCGGTTGAAAAGGAGAATTTCGTTAAATCCGCCGTATAATTCTGTAATCGTTCCGTTCAACTCTCCTACCATCTCCTGCTGCAGATCAAACAGTTTTTGTGAACGTTTTACAAATCCAAATGTGATCAGTATGGTCAGAGGAATAATCAAAAGTGCTGTCAGTGCCATCCAGACATTGATGGAAAACATCATGAAGATGACAAACAGGAAGGTGAGGATTGCTGCAAATACGCGGGAAAGCGTTTGCTGGAGTGCATTACTCAGTGTATCGACGTCGTTTGTAACACTGCTTAAAATATCTCCAAATGCGTGGTCATCAAAATATTTGACCGGGAGACGCTGGATTTTTTTCTGCAGTGCATTGCGGATGTCATGCATAGTTTTCTGAATGGCGTCTGTGAGGAAAACTGATGTAATCAGCTGTGAGATCGTCTTTAGGATGTACAGACACAACAGAATCCCCATAAAACGGAACAGGATTGAAAATTGAACGTGCGCTCCCGGGACTCCCTGCAGGATTTTCGCACCGTCACTGGCAAGCTGCGTGGTGATCTTTCCTTCCATCATAGGATTCAGGGCAAATGTCAGATTGGTCACTATGATCATAAACAGTGCGATCGACAACCTGATACGGTATGGACGGACGAACCCGAGCAGTTCACGGATACAGTTTCGAAAGGTCAGTTTATTCTCAGGCATAAGTCAATTCCTCCTTGCTCAGCTGGGAAGCTGCAATTTCGTAATAAATCGGACAGGATGCAAGCAGCTCCCTGTGAGTTCCGATTCCGGCAATTTTGCCTTCATCCAGAACTACGATCTTATCTGCGTCCAGAATCGTAGAAACCCGTTGTGCCACAAGAAAGACGATGGCGTTTTTAATCTCCGGTTTCAGAGCTTTTCTAAGTCGGGCATCTGTCTTAAAATCCAGAGCAGAAAAGGAATCGTCATAGATGTAGATCTCCGGCTTTCGGATCAAAGCACGGGCGATCGACAGACGCTGTTTCTGACCGCCGGAGACATTGGTTGCTCCTTCAACGATCTGTTCCTGGAACTGATGTGGTTTTTCCATAATAAAATCATATGCCTGGGCAATCTTTGCGGCATGAATGATTTCATCCATTGTGGCATCCGGTTTTCCAAAGCGGATATTTTCTTCGATTGTTCCGGAAAACAGGTGTGCTTTCTGCGGAACAAATCCGATTTTACTTCGAAGAGCATTGATATCCAGATCTTCGATTTTTTGACCGTCAATGTAAATATTTCCAGAAGCGCGGTCATAAAATCTTGGAATTAGCTGGATCAGGGAGCTTTTTCCGGAACCTGTGCTTCCGATAAAGGCAACGGTCTCTCCGCTTTTTGCGGAAAAAGAAATATCTTTCAGTACAGCTTCCTCTCCATCCGGGTAAACGAAATCCACATGCTCGAAGATCACGCTGTGTTCACCGGACCCAGAATCTGTCTGAGCATTCCCGGGATGATTTTCAATTGAAGTTTCTGTATTCAATACGGCCATAATTCGCTTTGCAGAGATGCTGGCTCTCGGATACAGCATAAAAACCATACAGAAAAGCATGACAGAAAACATAGCATGAAACAGATATTCCATGAAAGCCACCAGCTTTCCGACCTGCAGAGTCTGTGCATCGATCATGTTTGCTGCTGTCAGATAGATACACAAAGCGGCCAGATTCATCAAAAGGAAAAAGACCGGTTCTGTGGAAGACATCAGCTTGAACAGATTTTGAGACTGTTCCATGAAGTAGCTGTTTTCACTGTCAAAGCGTTCGGATTCGTAGCCATCATTGTTAAAAGAGCGAATCACACGGATTCCGGTGAGATTTTCACGGAAGATGCGATTGATACGATCCAGAGAATTCTGTTGTCTGTCACTGAGCGGTCCCGATATTTTTCCTACGATCACAACGCCCAGGATGATTACAGGGACGGTGGATGCAATGATCAAAGAGAGATTCAAAGAGGAACGGATCGTCAGAGTGAAGCTGACAATGATCATGATCGGTGTCAAAAGTGCGGTCCGTAAAATCACATTCAAAAACGTCATGATCTGAAATGCATCATTGTTTGTCCGGGTGATCAAAGAAGCGATACCAAACTGATTCATCTCATTGTGTGAGAATGTCTGTACTTTCTGAAATACATCTTCTCTGATATCCCGTGTTACAGATGTGGAAATTTTGGCACAGCAGTATCCAAGCAGGATCGTTCCGGATACACCGATCAAAGAAATCACTGCGATCACGATTCCCATGCGGATTAAATACTGTTTGTCCTGATTCATGATCCCATTATCGATCATTTCAGATACGATCGTCGGAATGCCAAGCTCTACAAGTGCAAATCCGAATACGGAAATAATATTTAAAACAAACAGCTTCTTGTATCGCTTCAGGTAGTGAAGAATAAGTTGCATAAGTAGATTACCTCCTAAAAAAAGTATGTCTGTTTTAGTCACCTTATCTACAATAAACTATAGAGTAAGACGATGGTCAAGCAGAAAACAAAAAATCATAAGAAAATATAGAAATCGAACATAGTTTCCAAACAAATGTTTGATTTTTGCAGTGTGCTATGATAAAATGAACTAAATAATGAGTCGGAAAGAACTTGCAGGAGGGTTATTATGTCAAAAGGAACGATTACAGATAAGCAGAGAGAGATTTTAGAATATATCAAATCACAGATATTAGAGCGCGGGTTTCCACCGGCAGTACGTGAGATTTGTGAGGCAGTGAATCTGAAGTCCACGTCTTCCGTACATTCTCATCTGGAGACACTGGAGAGAAACGGGTATATCCACAGAGATCCTACGAAGCCAAGAGCGATTGAGATTCTGGACGATGAATTTAATCTTCTCAGAAGAGAGGTTGTCAATGTCCCTCTGATCGGGCGTGTGGCTGCCGGGGAGCCGCTTCTGGCACAGGAGAATATTGAGAACTACTTCCCGATACCGGTAGAGATGATGCCAAATAAGCAGACGTTTCTTCTGGAGGTAAAAGGAGAAAGCATGGTCAATGCCGGCATTCTGGATGGAGATATGGTTCTTGTTCAGGAAGAACATACGGCAGAAAATGGAGATATGGTGGTTGCATTGATTGAGGATGGTGCGACTGTGAAGACCTTCTATCGGGAAGAAGGAATCATCCGCCTTCAGCCGGAGAATGATTTTATGGATCCAATCATCGTAAAAGATGTTTCCATTATCGGAAAAGTCATTGGAGTATTTCGCTTCTTCCGGTAGACGGATACATTATTATAAAAGCGGAAATCAGACGACGCTTACATCAGACTGATTCCCGCTTTTTTACTGATCTTCTATTCTTTTTACAACTCAGAAAAATCTACATGCTTTCCGTCTCTCCAGATACGTTCCAGATCATAAAACAGACGGTTTTCTTTGTCGAAAACATGGACGATGATCTCGCCGAAATCCATCAGCACCCAGTTTCCGGAGCCATATCCTTCTCTCTGTTTCATTTCATATCCGGCTTTTGAAAGTTCTTCTTCCACGTTGTCTACCAGTGCACGTACCTGGCTTTCACTGTTTCCGTTTGCAATGATAAAATAATCTGCAAGGACGGAAACCTGAGAGATATCAATTACCTGGATATCCTCGCCTTTTTTATCGTCCAGTGCCTGATAAGCAAGACGTGCCATAAGTTTTGACTGTTCCATAATTTGTTCTCCTTTCCGGATTGTCCGATATCCCTTTACAGGGATATTGCGGCTTTATTTTTATAATACTGACAGGTTTTTTCTGTCATAGGATCTACTTTTCTTCCGGCTCTTTTTAAGAATGCCAGAGTTGATTCTGCTGTCATGCAGACAGCGGTGTCGATGTCATCAAATGCGGCAGTTCGCACTTCGGCCAGCCCCGGAATCTTTTTTCTTCCGGGTTCGATATAATCTGCCAGATAGACGATTTTTTCAATCATGGTCATGGCCGGACGCCCGGTTGTGTGATAGGTGATCGCATCCAGGATCTCCGAATCTGTGATGCCGTATTCGTATTCTGCAAAATAGGCACCCAATCTGGCATGGATCAGCGCAGGAACCTCCAGTTCGGCATCTGACAGTTTAATGTGATGCTTCCTGCAGAGCAGGATTTGTTCATTGACGTCGCAATATTTTCCACAATCATGCAAAAGACCGGCAGTCATGGCTTTTTGGACATCCGCTCCATGGCGCATAGCCATGGAAGCAGCGGTGTACATGACGCCGAGAGTGTGGATATAACGTTCTTCTTTCAGCTTCTTTTCAAGCTTTTTGCGGATGGCAGTTAATTCAGTTGTCATGACCTCTCCTCTTCTCTTTTGGTATATAATTGCAGTTTTTGAATATAATCTGCAACAGAATCCGGAACCATATAGCGGATCGAACGATTTTGGGCAGCACGATTTCGGATCGTTGTCGATGAAATCTCCAGAAGCGGTGCCTGTAAAAGTTCGATCTTTGCCTGGTAATTCGTTTCCAGATACTGAATCTGACGCTGCATATCAAAAGAATCTTTATCATCCCGCATTGCTGCCAGAATGGTACAGGATGGAAAAATCTCTTTGAAATATTTCCATTGTTCGATGGAAAAGAGAGAATCCGCTCCAAGAATAAAGAAATATTCATTCTCAGGATACAGCGCATGGAATTCCTGCAGAGTTTTATACGTGTAAGAATGACAGTCTTTTTTTGCCTCGTGAAGGGAAAGTTGAAAATGCGGGTTTTCTCTCACAGCAAGCCGCACCATTTCAACCCGGTGTGCAAGCGCTTCTTCTGTATCTTCCACTTCTTTGTGAGGCGGATTTCCGTTGGGCAGAAACCAGACTTCATCCAGATGGAACTGCTCATAGGCAAATTCACCAAGCAGCAGATGTCCGATATGAATCGGGTCAAAGGTTCCGCCCATAATTCCGATTCTCATAGAAATCTCCTACGGAAGTACGATTTTTTTCTTATCGTCTTTTCCTTCTTTGTACAATACAATTTTTTTGCCGATGACCTGTACGACCTGAGAACGGGTGCGCTCAGCCACCATTTCTGCCAAAGCTCTCGGATCATCCGCACAGTTCTGCAATACACTGATCTTGATCAGTTCACGTGCATCCAAAGCCTCGCTGATCGCCTGTGTAAGGCTTGGAGTCATGCTGGATTTTCCAATCTGAAAGATCGGATCCATGGTCATGGCAAGACTTTTTAAATAGGCTCTCTGTTTTGTTGTCATGATATTCAATCTCCTGTTAAAATATATGAAATTTATTTATAGTAATCAAACTGCAGGCCGTACATTTTCACGGTATCGCCTTCCTGAATACCTGCTTCTTCCAATTTGTCCAGAATACCGGTTTCTTTTAAGAATTTCTGGAAGAAAGCGAATCCCTTTTCGGAATCCAGATTGGTGTAACCAAGCATCTTTTCAATTTTCGGACCTTCTACCACATAGACATCTTTTTCTTTTTCTACTGTGTAAGGAAGCTCTTCATAAATCAGTTCGTCCTCCGGGAAGAATTCCTGTTCAAATACGATCGGAGGTACATCCATAGTCTGAATCTGTTCACTTACATAGTAGAGCAGTTCTTTTAAGCCCTGTCCGGATACTCCGGAGATTGGGAATACTTTGATGCTCTGTGGCTCAAACTCCTCCTTCAGGCGCTGAATCGGATCGTCATCTTCACTGTAGATCAGATCTGTTTTATTTGCTGCGATCACCTGCGGGCGCTTTGCAATTTCAGGATTGTAGGCCTGAAGTTCAGCGTTGATCTTATAGATGTCATCTACCGGATCACGTCCTTCTGTTCCGGCTGCGTCTACGACATGGATCATCATTTTTGTCCGCTCAATGTGACGTAAAAATTCATGTCCAAGTCCGACACCCTCGGAAGCTCCTTCGATCAGTCCCGGGATATCGGCAACGACAAATCCCTTTGCTCCCTCCAGGTCTACCACTCCAAGATTTGGATTCAGTGTTGTGAAGTGGTAGTTGGCAATCTTCGGCTGTGCATTTGTGACTCTGGAAAGGAAGGTGGATTTTCCGACATTTGGAAATCCGATCAATCCGACGTCAGCAATGACTTTCAGTTCCAGATTGACTTCCAGTTCCATGGCAGGCTGTCCAGGCTGCGCGTATTTCGGAACCTGCATAGTAGCAGTTGCAAAATGCTGATTTCCAAGTCCGCCTTTTCCGCCTTTTAACACGATCTGTCTGCGGTTGTCTCCTGACATATCTGCAATGACTTTTCCGGTCTTGGATTCTTTGATCACGGTCCCTTCCGGAACACGAAGAACCAGATCTTTGCCGTCCTTTCCGTGGCATTTTCTCTTGCCGCCTTCTTCTCCATCTCCGGCAGCATATTTTCGTTTGTGACGGTAATCAATCAGTGTGTTGAGTCCTTCATCTACTTCAAAAATCAGATCACCGCCTCTTCCGCCGTCTCCGCCGTCCGGACCTCCGTTTGGCACGTAAAGTTCCCGGCGGAAGCTGCAGTGTCCGTCCCCGCCTTTGCCGGAACGGATGAATATTTTCGCTCTGTCTGCAAACATTGTTTTTTCCTCTTCAAAAATTAGAATCAATTGTTTTGGTACCAAAATGTGTGTGGTGTTTTACGAAAAAGAAGCCTCAGACTAAGAAGTCTGAGGCTTTCTCACGGTAATTATTCAGCTACCGGATAGATAGAAACCTGTTTTTTGTCTCTTCCTTTTCTTTCGAATCTGACAACACCGTCAACTAATGCGAACAATGTGTCATCTCCTCCGCGTCCTACGTTCACACCTGGGTGAATCTTTGTTCCGCGCTGTCTGTAAAGGATATTTCCGGCTTTTACGAACTGTCCGTCAGCTCTCTTTGCACCTAATCTCTTAGCTTCAGAGTCACGTCCGTTTCGTGTGGAACCAACTCCTTTTTTATGAGCAAAATACTGAAGGTTTAATTTCATCATGGTTGTTACACCTCCTTGAAAATGATATCAATGTATGGTTCATATTCGCTGTCTTCTTCTATCTCCTGTAATCCAAGAACCATAGATTTGAACAGCAGCTTGGCATCATGAGAAGGTTTTCGGATGAATCGAAATTCAATCATCCCGGTCTCTTCATCAGAAACAAGAGAAATCTTATCTGATGTGAAACGTTCAATCGAATTGAGTGTGTTGATGACCAGTACAGACACTGCCGCACAGACCACATCACTTCCCGCTTCCGAATACCCCGCATGTCCGAGTACATCCAGACCTGCATAGTCATGATTTACTGTCTTATAAACGGTTACCTTGATCATATGACAGATTAAGCGTTGATTTTTTCAATCTTAACTGCTGTGTACTGCTGTCTGTGACCATTTTTCTTATGGTATCCAGTTTTTCTCTTATACTTGTAAACGATCACTTTTTTAGCTTTTCCGTCACCGATTACAGAAGCTGTAACTGTTGCACCTGCTACTGTAGGCTCTCCAACAACTAATTTGTCATTGCTTACTGCCAGCACCTGGTCAAATGTATAAGTCTCTCCAGCTTCTACACCAAGTTTTTCTACTTTAATGATATCGCCTTCTGCTACTTTGTACTGTTTACCACCTGTTGCTATAATTGCGTACATATGGCACCTCCTATTATCATTACTCGCCAGCTTCGGTGTCTGAATCAGAACTTGAAAACCTCGCTGTGCGGCATACCGTGTTAGTATAGCACGCATATTCCATATAAGTCAATAGGAAGCAGAAAAATATTTTAAAAATATGTATTATTTGTCGCATTCATTCAATTTGTCATAGCAATATTCGATGATGCTGCGCCTTGTGATAATACCGATAAATTTGTTCTGGTCATCTACGACCGGAACAAAATTCTGGCTCATTGCCCGGCTGATCAAATCTTTCATATCGGAATCTGCAGCCACTGCGATATAATCTGCTTTTCGCTCAAAATCATGAATAAAGATATGTTCTGCTTCTTTCAGATTCAGATTGGTATATTTTTTCATCCCCCAGAGCAGATCACCTTCTGTAATCGTTCCAACATACTCTCCCTGACGGTTCAGCATGGGGATTGAAGCATATTTGTGATGTTCCATTGTCTCCAGAACCTGACGGAGTGTGCAGTCATCATAGACATATGCAACCTCCTGTTTTGGATGTAAAAAGAACAAAATGTTCATCGTGTCACCTCTGTCTTTAAATCTGTGTTTCTACAAAAATCTGGTACAGTGCACGGATGGCGTTTTTGAAGTCATCGTGTCTTACACCGACAATGATATTCAGCTCGCTGGATCCCTGGTCGATCATCTTGACATTGATATGGGCATGGGCAAGGGCGGAGAAAATTCTTCCGGCAGTGCCGCGTGTGGAACGCATTCCTCTTCCGACGATAGCGATCAGAGCAAGATCAGACTCCAGTTCAATGTGGTCCGGATTCACAGCTTTATGGATTCCGGCCAGTACCTGCTGTTCTTTCTCTTCGAACTCATCTTTATGTACAAAAATTGTCATTGTATCGATGCCGGAAGGCATATGCTCGATGGAAATACCGTTTTTATCAAACTCTTCCAGTACCTTGCGGCAGAATCCGATCTCGGAGTTCATCATTGCTTTTTCAATGGTCACGGCAGCAAATCCATCTGTCCCGGCAATTCCGGTAATGGTATATTTTGGCTGTCTGCAGGTACTCTCTACGATCAGTGTGCCCTTGTCCTGTGGAGCATTGGTGTTGCGGATATTGATCGGGATGCCGACTTTACGGACAGGGAAGATCGCATCCTCATGAAGTACAGTTGCCCCCATATAAGAAAGTTCACGAAGTTCACGGTAGGTGATCGTCTCGATGGATTTTGGATTTGTAACAATGCGTGGATCTGCGATCAGAAATCCGGATACATCGGTCCAGTTTTCATACAGGTCAGCCATAGCTGCACGGGCAACCAGAGAGCCTGTGATATCAGAACCGCCGCGGGAAAAAGTGACAATGGTTCCGTCTTCTTTCGCACCGTAGAATCCAGGGATGACAGCAAATTCTTCCCCTTCAAGACGAAGGGAGAGCAATTCGTTTGTTTTCTCGTCATCCAGACTGCCGTCTTCATGAAAGCGGATCACTTCAGCTGCATCGATAAAACAAAATCCCAGATAATTTGCCATAATGATACCATTTAAATATTCTCCCCGGGATGCAGCATAATCTCTTCCGATTTTTTTGCCAAAATTTTCACGGATCATATCGAATTCATGATCCAGTGAAAGTTCCAGATTCAGACCGTCGATGATCTCGTTATATCTTGCATGGATCTCATCCAGAAGGCTTGTGAATTTCTTTTCACGGATCGCAAGATTGTAGCAGCTGTAAAGCATATCTGTGACCTTTGTGTCGCTGGAACTGCGTTTTCCCGGAGCAGAAGGTACTACATAGCGTCTGGACTTATCTGCCCGGATGATATCTCCTACTTTTTTGAATTGTTCGGCACTGGCGAGAGAACTTCCACCGAATTTTACTACTTTCTTCATCTTCTTTCCTCCAACTGTATATTATTTCAAATTAGATGCATAGATGTTTGTAAAACGCACGCTCTATCATTTCGCTTTCCTATTATACAGGGTATTTTCAGGATTGTAAATCATAGATTTTAAAAAAACCGAGTGTACTCCGAAATATTAAAAAGTAACATCAGCATATTGTGCCTGTGTCACGTTCTTTAAGTCATCCGGAGAAAGCTTCAGCTGCATTCCAAGCTTTCCGCCGCTGACATAGATATAATCCAGCGTTTGGGCGTTCTCCTGAATGGTTGTCGGAAATGCTTTTTTCATACCGATCGCGGTACAGCCGCCCCGTACATACCCGGTCACAGTTGTGATCTCTCTGACAGGGAGCATTTCCACAGACTTTTCTCCTACTGCCCGGGCTGCTTTTTTCAGATCCAGCTCTGCTTCAATGGGGATGACAAACACATAATGGGAACCGCTCTTTCCGGTTGTGACCAAGGTTTTATACACCCGTTCATGAGGCAGCCCCAGTGTGTCGGCTGTACTGATCCCATCGGTAAAATTGTCACATTCATAAGTCTGGTATTCGTAGGAAATCTTGCTGCGGTCCAAAATGCGCATGGCGTTTGTTTTTAATTCTTTTTTACTCAACGTGTTCACTTCTTTCTGGTGATTTTTCGGCTTTGTCACGGACGCATTCGTGAAGCGGACGCCGTACTTTTTTACGGGTTACTTCTACTAACTGGAGTGCTGTGACATCCACAACGGACGTCTGAATCGGGTCTTCTCCAAGAAAACGGCGGAATTGTTTTAATAGCTCCTGCATCATGTCCGGATCATCCATGTTGATAAAGTCAATCAGGATAATTCCGGAAATATTGCGCAGGCGGATCTGCCGTGCTGTTTCCTTTGCCGCTTCCAGATTGATCTTTAAATACGTTTCCGCACTTTTCTTTTTTGTCTTCGCAGAATATTTTCCGGAATTGACATCTACCACGGTCAGTGCTTCTGTCGGTTGAATGACAAGATAAGCGCCGTTTTTCAGCCAGACGTATTCTTTGAGTGCGCGTTCCACGGCAATGTCGGTACTGTAAAGTTTGGAAAGCGGCAGAAGCTGTTCCTCATAAAACTGAAGTTTGGAGAGATCTTCCGGCTGCTCTGCCTGCAAAAATCCGTGAATCTGCTGATACAGCTTGGGATCATCGGTAATGATTGCTGACAATCCGTCTGCGTATACATTTTTCAAATCTGTAATATAAGACGGAGGGGCCTCCTGCAGACAGGAAAAGCAAGTCCGAAACGGAGCAGTTTCTTTTAACTTGACACAGGCATTCTCCAGTTTCTGAATCTCCTCAAGTACCGTCTCAAAGGGAACGTCCTTTGCATTCGTACGAATGATCAGCCCGTAGTCCTCATTTTTGAGATGACTCAGTTTTTCTTTGTACGTATCCCGAAGAGAACGGGGAAGCTTCCCGGAAGTACCGATCCTGGTATTTCCGGTTGTCAGTACTGCATACCGCCCGGTAAAATTGATATTGCTGCTGACAGTCGGCGCTTTTGTCTTGACTGCTTCCCTGCTGATCTGAACGACCAGCTCGTCTCCGATACAAAGCGGTTTTTTCCCGATTTTATGGGTAAAGATCGCCTGAGGCGCCTGACTTAGGTCGTAGTAGCATTCTTTTCCCGGAGCGATCTCGATAAAAGCGGCTCCGATATTCGCCGCGATATTTTTTACTTTTCCGATGTAAATATCTCCGAGTACAGGTTGTCTGTGCTGATCAGAGTCCGGAAGACTGCAGTGGATCTCTGCGATTACATCATTTTCAAGAAGAAAAGTCCAGATCTTCCCTTCTTTTTTCAGCATTAAAATTTTTCGTACTGCCATTTATTATGATACCTCTCTTTTTTGTACTGTCCAAACACAGCAGGATTTATTCGATCACTGTGCCGAGAGATTCTAAGGTTACCAGATTTCGTGCGTTCTCATCCCCGGAATCAGCATACATTTCCAGACGGCACAGTGCAAATTTTAACTGTGTGGCATCTGCATCTAAAAACCGGCAGAATGCTTCCATGACAAGCCCCGGTTTTAAATTCTCCACACTTCCGGCAGCGAGCTGCATAAAGAGCTTGTGATCCTGCACTTCCATCCGGTAGATCAAAGGTTTGATGTCCACTTCTTTTTCGCTGCGTTTTGTCTGTTTTAAGATGCGGATCTCAGACTGCGCGAGAAAGGCATCCATCTGTGTTTCCCAGTCGTCCGGCAGTGTTCCCGGCACAAGATCAAGAAGATAGTCTGCTGCCGCGACAATCGCCATTCCGGTCATCTTCTTTTCCTCTGCGATCTGGCGGAAACTTAAAACTTCGATTCCCTCTACCATAACGGCATTTAAACGGGATACCGCTTCAGCACTGGAAATGGACTCTTTCAGTTCGATATCAAAATATTCTCCTTCGCTTGTAATCCCGATTCCCAGCGGATTTGCAAAGGACATGATCATATGAGGACTGTAGCCCCCGGTATAGGCGATCGGAATGTGCGCCCTGCGGATTGCCTTCTGGAAGAAGCGCATAACATCCAGATGTCCGATAAAGCGCAGTGCACCGTACTTTTTAAATTTAATTCTTGCCTTCAAAACAGACACCTCCTCCAAATTTTGCCGCACCACATCCGGAACACTGCATTCTGCAGTTTGGAGTAACCTGTGCGTTCATTGCTCTCTCCCATTCTTTTTTCAGGAAGTTTTTGGTCACGCCGATATCGATGAAATCCCATGGAAAAAGCTCATCCATGGAGCGTTCCCGCATGGTGTAAAACTCAATATCCACTCCGGTATTTGCAAATGCCTGCATCCATTTTTCATTGTCAAAGCTTTCGCTCCAGGAATCATACAGACATCCCAGACGGTATGCTTCTTCGATCACCTTTCCAACCTTGCGGTCCCCGCGGGCAAATACACCCTCCAGCACTGTGACATCTGCCTCGTGCCAGTTATATTTCAAACTTTTTTTGTTCAACTGCTGTAAGAATTCATGCTTTACAATCGTTGCACGGCGAATGTATTCTTCACTTGGAAACATCTGTGCCCACTGGAACGGGGTGAACGGTTTCGGAATGAAGAACGAAGAACTGGCCGTGATCTGACATTTTCCATTGCGCTGTTCTTTCGGAATTTCATAATATCTTCTGGCAACCTTTTCTGCCAGATGGGCAATGGCTTTCATGTCTTCTTCTGTTTCTGTCGGCAGCCCCAGCATAAAGTACAGTTTTACCTTGTTCCAGCCGCCTTCAAAGGCCTGTCCGGCTCCTTCTAAAATAATCTCTTCTGTCAGTCCTTTGTTGATCACATCACGCATTCTCTGGGAGCCGGCTTCCGGAGCAAAGGTAAGGCTGCTTTTTTTGATATCCTGTACTTTACTCATAACATCCAGCGAGAACGCGTCAATTCTGAGCGACGGAAGGGAAATATTGATTCCCTCTCCTTTAAATTCATCGATCAGGAAGGTGACGAGCTCTTTTAATTCGGAATAATCACTGGAGCTTAAGGAGCTTAAAGAAATCTCTTCGTGTCCGGTGCTTTCCAGCATTGCTTTGGCGTATTGCTTCAAGCGCTCCACATTGCGCTCTCTGGTCGGACGATACAGCATGCCTGCCTGACAGAAACGGCATCCGCGGATACATCCTCTCTGAATTTCCAAAACGACACGGTCCTGTGTTGCTTTGATGAAAGGAACGACAGGGGCCTGTGGATACGGTGCTTCGGTTACGTCCAGTACCATTTGTTTTTTGATCACAGATGGTGCATGCTCGTTGTTCGGTGCAAAGGAAGCAAGCGTTCCGTCTTCATGGTATGTGGCATCGTAAAACATCGGCACATACAATCCTTCGATCTGTGCGGCGCGTTCCAAAAATTCGATACGGCTCTTTCCTGCTGCCCGATACTCTTTATAGGCATCCAGCAGTTCGTCGTAGACAGTCTCCCCTTCTCCGATATAGAAAATATCAAAAAATTCTGCCAGTGGTTCCGGATTATACGTACATGGACCTCCTCCGATAACGATTGGATCTGCCTCACCACGGTCACGACTGTGGTGAGGAATCCGGCTTAAATCCAGAATCTGCAGAATGTTGGTGTAGCACATTTCGTACTGGATCGTGATTCCAAGAAAATCAAAATCACGGATCGGATCCTGAGATTCCAGTGCAAATAGCGGAATCTGTTCTTCTTTCATGATCTTGTGCAGATCCAGCCACGGAGAATAGACCCGTTCACACCAGACATCTTCTCTTTGGTTGAACATATCATATAAAATCTGGATTCCGAGATGTGACATTCCAATCTCATAGACGTCCGGAAAGCACATAGCGAAACGGACATCCACCTCGTTCTTGTCTTTCATCACAGAGTTCACTTCGTTCCCGATATACCGGGCCGGCTTCTCGATTTTTAGTAATATTTCATCATTTAAAGCTAGTTTTCTCATGTTTCTCCTTTCATTTTTGTTTAATATATACAAAAAATTAACCTTCTTTTCTCTTCCGATTTTCACGAAAAATAGCTGTTTTTTTATGAGTTTCAGTAGCGTTTTTCACCTCGTTTTTGCCCTTGCGTAACAAATTTACTTTTTCTCTACTGTGCAGCGCTATGTATAATTATACACCATTTTCATGGTCTTGCATAAAATACATAGCACTGCATAACATTATTCAATACTATAATATGAAGCAGCAGAATACATTCTGAAACAGCACGTTAACCCGCCATATTATATACTTTTTGCGGAAGGAGTTCAAGCAAATCTTTCTCAGATATAGGAATGTCAAATATAAACTCGTTACTGTTCACATCAATTCCCGCCTATCCATGCCAAAAAAACGAAACTGCATTCTCACAGCTCCGTTTTTCTGTCATCTGATTATGTTTCGATGTAGGATTCCTCTGCCAGTTTTACCTTACACCGTTTCATATAACACGCAATCCCATATTTCAAAATTTTGTCCACTCCGTTTTCCCTAAGTTCCTCATCATACTTTCTTTCCTCTACTTGCTTTAAAGCTCTTTCACAGGCAACATCCAGGTTTCCGTCACCTGCATATTTCACTTCGATCAAAATTGCAGTTTCACTGTTCTCTGTTTCTATCAGGATATCGCTGTAGCCTTCTCCGGTTTCCTGATTGGAAAAGACTCCCCATTCTTCTTTGATACCCAAAATTCCAAGCAGAATACCATGATAAAAGTTTTCTTTCATTTCCTTTCTTACAAAGGTGTCCCGGATACTGATGGTCTTTTTCAGGTAACTTTCAAAAATATCTTCAACCTTCTTTTCCTCTCCGTTTTTCAGTGCCTTACAAAATCTGCCAAGCATATCCCCGTCTTTTGCAACACTTTCTTTGAAATATTCCATAATCTGGGTTTTAAAAATATCCCGAATTTCCAAATTTGGGATCCGTAGCTTAAACTTTCTCGCATCCACCTGACCGGACTGCGTTAAATACCCGGTTGCAAACAGTACACTCCAGATATTCTCAATGGACTCATACATTTCCTTATAAGTCAGTTCCGGATGAATGGTTTTTGTGATACTCTCCCCGGCCATCAAACGCTCAATCTCCCTCTTTGTGGTCAGATTTTTTGACTGCCGGATAAATTCCTTCACTTCTGCATTGCTACTTGTATTGATCCAGTAATTCTGAGGAATTGCTTCTCTGTTTGTACGCAGACTTCGAAGATAGGAAACTACATCCCATGGACAATATACGTCCACGTTTCCAAAGCGGTATCCATCATACCATTCTTTGATACTTTCATACTTATCCGCACATTCATAATACGTTAAAAGGTCACGTACCTCCTGATCTGTAAATCCAAAATATTCATCAAAATCGACATCTGCGATCGTAAAGGTTGTAAAATTATTAAGTCCTGTAAAGATACTTTCTTTCGAGATACGCATACATCCGGTCAGCACTGCAAGCTTCAGACTGCTATTTGTTTTTAACGCCTGTTCCAACAGATTGCGGATCAGAAATACCATCTGGTCATAGTATCCATTTGCAAAGGCTTTTGCCAACGGAACGTCATATTCATCAATCAGCAGGATCACTTTTGTGCCGTAATGCTTCGCCAGCAATTCCGACAGCCTTCTTAGTCCGCTGCAAAAAACAGCCTCACTCATGTTACTGTCCAAAAGCTTTTTGTAAGCCTCTTTATCATGTTCGCTCAAGCATTCACTATCGCAAAGAAACTGAAACGCTTCTGCCGCTCTCTGCATAATCTGCACAGCAAAATCAAAAGCGCCCTCATAAGCAGCTGCATTGATTCCTTTCAGGGAAACAGAGATCACAGGATATTTTCCCATATATTCGTCGCACAGCTTCGGATCTTTTAAAATTTCCAAACCATCAAAAATACTTTTATCTCCCTCTATGGAAAAAAAGTACTCCAGCATACTCATATTTAAAGTTTTTCCAAAGCGCCTTGGTCTGGTAAAGAGATTTACCATTCCACCATTACGGATCAGTTCAGAAATCAATCCTGTTTTATCTACATAATAATAGTTATCTTTTATAATCTGCTCAAAATTTTCCAATCCTACCGGAAGGCGTTTCTTTTCTTCACCCATGTTATTCACACCCCTTCTCTGTTGATTATATTGTAACAAAGATCCGCACAAAAGCCTATACCTAACTTTTCTCATCATTCTCAGTCAGTTCTTCTATGATTCCGCCAGGATTGATGATCCGATACTCCTGCATTCCGTACGTTGCAAAAGTATACTCTGAACGATAGGCTGTTTCACTGGCCAGCTTGTAAAATTCATCGAAAGTGATCGAATCATCTGCCTGACATGCCAGAGCGTACATACCTGCAACATAAGGTACGATGGAACTCATTCCGCCCCAACAGCTATAGGTATAATTCTCTTTTCCGCAATTAGATGCATGTGTACTTTTAGCGGTTGGAACATACACGCTTCCAAAAGGTGTTATGGCAGAATCATAGGGCATATAATTATTGAAGTCGGTTACATCTGTATAGGAGATTCTTGTCAGACTCTGGAATTTGTTTATTTTATTTTTGGGAATCAGACATAATACTTCGATATTGTTTTCTCTTGCTTTTCGAATAGCGTTGTTTAATTCCACGTCACCTTTTACTCTTTTGCCGTTGCCACACCGTGTATACGGGCAATCTGGTTTTCATCGGAGTAAGATTGATAGAATTTCAGGTTATCTTTGATTTCTGTATGGTCAACAAGCAATGGACTATCAATGACAGCAATACCAATACCTGTTCCTCCTAGATAAAAAATGCTTCCAAGCTTTATTCAAAATATTTCTACCACACAAGACTTTAATTTTAATCATTCTTTTTTGCCATAATACAGTACCAGTCAACCAGTTCGAATTCTGGCATTTTGAAATATGATGGGAAACAATACACAGAAATATTCGTATAACCCATCATCTTCAGTTTACTTAGAATCATCTCTTTCTTGATTGGATAATATTTTTCTTCAAATATTTCTCTTTGAACTATTTGATTCTCTTTTTCAAATGTATATAAAAGATTAAAAGTTATAGTGTCTTCAGAACTATAATCCCAGACTTGAACCAAATTGACTCTGCATTTCTTTGCAAAAACGGGATTATACAGATAGAATCTTCTTTTTTCATTCAAAATTTTTCCCAATTTCTAGTATCCAGATATAAATATCCGCCTTTTTTTACCAACGAATTCATTTGCTCTAAAGCTGTAAGTACATCATCATTATTTACATGCGGCAATGAATTTCCCGTACTGGCAACACAGTCAAATTGTTTGCCTTCCCAGCAAGAAAGCTTCCTAAAATCACAACTCTTTAATTCAATCTCATATCCTGCCGCAGAAGCTTTTTCTTTGCATTTTCTTATCATTTCTTCGCTCAAATCGGAACCTGCAAGTTGAACACCCAACTCACATAACGGCAACGTTACACTTCCTGATCCAATACTAACGTCTAAAAAAGAATGAACATTCTTTCCTTGTAACAACGTTTTCCAATGTTTTTTATAGGCACTCCAATGGGTTTGATCTTCTAACAAATCATAAATATCGGTTCTGTCATATATACTTGACATTTCTTTTCTCCTTCAAATTCAATCACGATGACTTTTCAGCGGAATAAGAATTCTCAGATTTTAGCCGTCACGATGGCTTTTTTGAGCTTTCTCCGCACAAAACAGTAGCAGATTACTTGTAATACAATGGTAAGAAACCATGATGCAGGGTAGGAAATAAAAAGTACATCTAAAGAACGATGTTTTGGGAATACCCAAAATATCCAGACAATCCTGGTTCCTACTGTTCCGATTACAGACAGGAGCATTGGAACTGCTGAAAATCCCATGCCGCGCAGTGCTCCCGGAAACAGATCCATCAGTCCGCACATAAAATAAGTCACTGTCGTATACAGGAGAATCTCCATGCCGCATTGTATTACTGCTGCATCCGATGTGTAAACCCGCAAAAGCTGCGGCCCCATCAGATAGGATCCGCCTCCCATAACAATTGAGACTGCTACCGACAAAAGGATACAGTTTCGAAGAATTTTATCCATTCGTTTCCACTTTCCAACACTGTAATTCTGACTGGTAAAGCTCATACAGGCCTGTGTGATGGAATTTACGGATGCAAACAAAAATCCAAAAATATTGTTGGCAGCAGTATATCCAGCCATTGCCACAGAACCGAATGAATTTACAGAGGATTGCAAAAGGACATTCGAAAAATTGATCACCGTACTTTGGATTCCGGCCGGAATTCCTACCTGAAAAATCTGCTTTAAATAAATCCATTTCAATCCCATCCTAGAAAATCTGAATTGATAGCTGCTGTCTGACCTGTAGAGACACCGAAGCACTAACATACAGGAAATCATCTGTGCGATTACGGTCGCAATCGCGACTCCTGCAACTCCAAGATGCAGAACGATGACTAAAAACATATTCAGCAATGCATTTGTTACGCCCGCAATCATCAAGAAAAAAAGCGGACGTTTCGTATCTCCTACTGCACGGAGAATGGCAGCTCCATAATTGTAGAGCATAAAAAACGGCATTCCGGCAAAATAAATCCGCATATACAGAGCAGATTGTTCAATTACATCTGCAGGCGTATCCATAAGTTCCAAAGCGGTCCTTGAGAAGAACAAACCGACAAAAACCATTACAATTCCGCTGGTCAAAGCGAATGTAATTGCGGTATGTACAGTCTCTGACATCTTCTTTTCCTGACCTGACGCATAGAAGCGCGCGGCCAGAACATTTGCTCCAAGTGAAACTCCGATAAACAAATTCGTAAATACGTTGATCAAAGCAGTTGTTGATCCAACTGCTGCCAATGCCTGACTTCCTGTAAATCTTCCAACCACAATGATGTCTACGGCATTGAATAAAAGTTGTAAAATTCCTGATAACATCAAAGGAATGGAAAATGAAATCAACTTATCCAAAACGGTACCGTTACACATGTCTATTTCATATCTGTTTCTTTTTACTGCTGAATCCACAGTATCCCCCCTAACCTGAATTTTATAAATTACCAACACCATTATATATCAAAAATTCCATAAAGATAAGAGGAAAGTGTTATATTTTGCACTGCATCAAACTTATCACCGATTGCTGTTCCGCGTATCTTTTCTGAAATTAAAAAGGCTTTGTACCTTCACAAAGCCCTTTCCTTTCTGTCATCCAAATCCCTTGTATCTTTTGTGTCTATTCCGTCTCCTGCAATGTCTCAGATACGGATTGAGCAGCACCTTGTGCAATCTCTTCTCCTACCTGATCCAGTCCTGTAAAGTTGATGTTTTTTGTTGTTTTTCCTTCAAAAGTTTCTGCACGGATGATTTCGTTCATATCGATTCCGGTCGCTTCTTTTACGGATTCCATGACTTTCCCCATGATGATCGGTACATTTCCTGCAAGGTCAGATACCCCATCGCTGTTTCCGCCAATTACCGTGACTTTATCAATCGCAGATAATGGTTCTGCCACACTTTTTGCAATATCCGGAAGAACTCCTACGATCATTTCCAGAATTGCTGCCTGTCCGTATTTTTTCATAGCTTCTGCCTTTTTGTCCAGAGCTTCTGCTTCTGCCAGACCTTTTTGCCGGATGGCTTCTGCTTCTGCCAGACCTTTCGCACGGATGGCCGCAGCTTCTTTCTCTGCTTCGTACTGCTGTGCCTCGGCATCTTTCTGGCGGCGGTATAATTCCGCATCTGCATTCTGCATTTCTGCATATTTGTCTGCTTCTGCTTTTTTACGGATCTCAGCATCCAGCTTTTTCTCAGCAACTTCGGCTTCTTTTGTCTGCAGTTCAATTTCTTTTTCCCGGCGGGCAATATCTGCTTCCTGTTCCCGGATTTCTACCGTTTTTCGGGAGGTTTGTTTCTGAATTTCGTATGCGGCATCCGCTTCGGCTTTTTTTGTATCTTCCCCAATTTTTAATTCAGCTTTGCGGATCTCCAGATCATTGTTACGCTGTGCAATAGCAAGTTCTGCTGCAACTTTTGCTTCACTGGCTTTGTTTGCAGCTTCTGCAGATGCAACCTCTACATCACGATCTGCATTTGCTTTTGCAACCCGTGCAGTCTTACGGATTGTCTCGCGGTTATCGATTCCAAGGTCATCGATCAGTCCGTCTTTGTCGTTGACATTCTGGACGTTGAAAGAAAGAATGCGGATTCCCAGTTCTTTCATATCCTGTTCTGCATTTTGTTTGACTTCCTGACTGAATTTTGCTTTGTCCTGACAAATGCTCCTTAAATCCATGGTTCCGATGATCTCACGAAGATTTCCCTGTAAAGATTCAGTGATCATAGATCGTACATCATCTGCCTTCCGGTTCAGAAAGTTTCGCATGGCAACGGGAGACACCTGATTGTTGGAAACTTCCATTGCTACCTGGGCAATGGCATCGACTTTGATATTGATAAAATCTTTGGTCGGAATATAATCTTCTGTTACAACATTGATGTTGATCTGTCCGACTTCCAGCCAGTCAACACGTTCAAAAAATGGTACTTTAAAGCCTGATTTTCCAAGCAGAACTCTTGGATTTTTTGACAGCCCAGTAATGATCGCCGCTTTATTCGGCGGAGCCTTTACATAGCCTGCAAATAAGAAAATAAGTAACAGTACTACAATCGGTATAATGATATATAACACTCTGACTCCTTTCCTTTGGATGACATCTAAAATACAAAATGGAAACTGTATTTTTCTCATTATAAAATGAGGACAGAACAGATGTCAATCAAAAAAATACGGATTGAAAAACTGGAAGTTTCTCAGGAATCTTGTTACAATTTAAGAAACAATGGAAAGGAAGGCTGGATAGGATGCTGGAGAATTCACTGGCGGAAAAACTAATCGAACAGGTTACAAAATACACCAGTTATAATGTCAATATTATGAATGAACAGGGTGTGATCATCGCGAGCCGTAATCCGGAGCGAATCGGGAAATTTCACGAAGTTGCATGGCAGATCGTGCATGGAACAACGGATATCATGGTCACTGAAAATGACAATGAATACCCGGGAGTATTAAGCGGGATCAATATGATAATCGAGATTGAGGGAAAACGGGAAGGCGTGGTAGGCGTGACGGGAAATCCAGAGGAGATACGACCGATCGCACTCATTATCAAGATGGCGATAGAAACGCTGATCAAATATGAAAATCAGAAAATGCAGGCGTTTCGAAGACAGACAAGGAAGGACCGTTTCATGGAGATGTTGACGCAAAAGCAATATCGTGCGCCACAGGATATACAAAAGCTGGCAGCAGAATTGAATTACCGGGAGGATTTGATCCGAATTCCAATTCTTTGTCATCTGCAGTCCGCTTCAGATCAGGAGGCTTTCTTACATTCAATCAAGAACGGACGGGAACATCTTACGCAGGATATCAGTTTTCAGATGGAAGATCGATATATTTTGATCTTCAAAACACTAAAAGGGGAACATCTTTTTTCAGATTATAAATTTTTGCTTGCCGACTATTTGAAAAGTACGTTGAAATGGATGCGGGAAGAAGAGATTTGCTGTACATTCTACGTTGGAACCTTTCAGACCAGCTTTTCTCAGTATTATTATTCGTATCAGCATTGCAAATGGCTGGAAACTCACATTTTTGGAGAACATCAGGCGTTTTATTTTTATGATTTTATAGGAGAATATATCACCTCTTGCATTCCAAGACAGGAATTACAGCAGATTTTTAATGTGTTTGCACAGAAACTTCCGGAAGACTTTCGAAAAAATTATATTGAAATTGTGGGAAGTCTGATTCAGAATAATTTCAATATCCAAAATGCAGCGCGGCAGTGCTTTATGCATAAGAATACGTTTACCTACCGTTATAATAAAATAAGAGAGGTTCTGCGTCTGGACCATCAGCGTTCAATGGACGATACATGGATGCTGATCTGTTTGTATTTATACTTAAAATTATAGAACACATGTTTTGTGCGTGAAACACAAAATATGGAGAAAGTTTTGGTTGAAGTATTCTGAATTTTTGAAAAATATTCTGCTACAATGAATACAATTAAATAAAAGCAAAAAAAAACAAAGGGGGCTTTAATATGACAGGATTTCCACTTATCATCGCTTTTATTGTTGCAATTGTATTCATGATTGTAGCTATTTCCAAATTTAAGATTCATCCGTTCTTATCGATTATGGGTGTTTCTTTGATTCTGGGATTGGTGGCAGGAATTCCGCTGGTCGACCAGACCGCATCGGACGGAACTGTTACCAGTGGTCTGGCAACAGTGATTGGAGCCGGATTTTCCGGTACATTCACCAGTATTGGCATCGTTATTATTCTTGGAGCATTAATCGGAAGCATTCTGGAAGAGACCGGAGCTGCATTGAAACTTGCAGACATGGTCATCCATCTGGTTGGAAAAAACCATCCGGAGTTGGCTATGGAACTGATGGGATGGGTTGTTTCCATTCCGGTATTCTGTGATTCTGGATTTGTTATTTTGAATCCAATCCGAAAAGCATTGGTAAATCGTACCGGTGTGTCATCCGTTGCAATGTCCATCGCACTCTCCTGCGGTTTGTATATCTCGCATGTATTCATTCCGCCGACACCGGGGCCGATTGCTGCGGCATCGACACTGGGGATTGGAGATAATTTACTGATGGTTATGGGAATTGGAGCATTATGTTCTGTATTTCCTCTGATTGCTGGATATTTTTATGCAAAATACATCGGGAAAAAGGTAACAGCTGATGATGAAGCAAACTGTAATGATGTAAAGAAATCTTACGAAGAGCTGGTTGCTGAATACGGAAAACTTCCAAATGGATTTATTGCACTTGCACCGATTCTCATACCGATTCTTTTGATGGGAGCAAGCTCTATTGCATCAATGGCAGGCTGGTCAGGAACTGCAAATGACATTTTGAAGTTTTTGGGAACGCCGATTATTGCCCTTGCAGTTGGCACCATTTTCGGTGTGATTCAGCTTGTGGGTGCAAGGAGAATCGATAAATTTTATGATTTGACGAATGAAACATTAAAAACCGTTGGACCAATCTTATTTGTAACAGCTGCAGGCGGTGTGTTGGGAAAAGTGATCGCTTCTACAAGTATGATTGATTATATTACACAAAATGCAGAATTGCTGGAGACAATAGGTATTTTCTTCCCGTTTATCCTTGCAGCGATTTTGAAGAGTGCACAGGGATCTTCAACAGTTGCACTTACGACAACAGCAGGAATCGTAGCTCCTATCCTGCCGGTTCTGGGACTGGATTCCCCGATACGGGCAACGCTTGCGGTAATGGCAATCGGGGCTGGAGCTATGACAGTATCTCATGCAAATGATTCCTATTTCTGGGTAGTTACCAATTTCGGCGCGATGACTCCGGAAAAAGGATACAAAACACAGACAATGGCAACGCTCGTGCTTGGTCTTTCCGGTATGCTTGAGATCTTTATACTGTCACTCTTCCTTCATTAGGGAAAAATACAAGATGAAAAAGGGAGGCTTCTCACTATGAAATTTTTATTTGCATCAGATTCTTTTAAAGGAACGTTATCTTCTGCGCGTATTGCAGAACTGCTTACGACAGCAGCAAAAGAATCCTTTCCGGATTGCACCTGTACCAGTATTGAGACTGCAGACGGAGGCGAAGGTACAACGGATGCTGTATTGTCTGCAGTTCAGGGGCAGCGGATTCCACTTGTGGTGTGCGGGCCTCTCTGGAAAAAAACAGACTGCTTTTACGGAAAACTGGATGAAGAACGTGCAGTCATGGAAATGGCGGCAGCATCCGGTCTTCCACTGTTGACAGAACCGGAACGAGATCCTGAAAAAACAACTACCTATGGAACCGGAGAAATGATCCTGGATGCATTGGATCGTGGTTTTCGGGATATTTCGATCGCAATCGGAGGATCGGCGACGAATGACGGAGGAATGGGATGTATGTGCGCCTTGGGAGTTCGTTTTCTGGATGAAAATGGCGAGATCTTGCAGGGATGCGGGGAAAATCTGGGTAAAATTTCTGAAATTGATGTTTCCGGTCTGGATTCAAGAGTTGCAAAGACAAAATTCACAGTCATGTGTGATGTCAATAATCCGCTCTGTGGGGAAAATGGAGCAACCTATACATTCGGTCCACAAAAGGGAGGAACCCCGGAGAGTTTAGCAAGGCTTGAGGAGGGAATGCTCCATTACCGGGATGTTCTTTTGAGAGAGTTTGGGGTGGATGTCAATGAAATTCCGGGAGCAGGTGCAGCCGGCGGTTTGGGGGCCGCACTGGTGGTCTTTTTAAATGCGGTGCTGAAATCCGGGATTGAAACGGTTCTGGATCTGGTTGATTTTGACAGCAGGCTTCAGGGTGTATCTCTTGTGGTTACAGGAGAAGGGCGCACAGACTGGCAGTCTGCGTTTGGAAAGGTACTGCATGGTGTCGGGATGCACAGCAAAAAGTACGGGATTCCGGCAGTGGCCATTGTTGGCTCCATGGGACAGGGGGCAGAAAGAATCTACGATTCAGGAATCGATTCGATTCTGACTACAGTCAATGCCCCAATGGAACTGCATGCGGCACTGGAACAGGCCGAGGAATTATATCTCAATGCGGCGAGACGTCTGTTTCGAATGCTGAAAGCCGGAAATGAGATGAAACAAACAGATTAAAATTCCTGCAAATGACAGGAGTTTTCCGGCAGCCGCGCCTGGTGCATGGTAGGAAATTTCAATTTTGTGTTTTCCCTGTTTCAGAGGAAAGCCCAGGAATGCAGTATTTACTTTTTCATAAGATACGTTCTTGCCATCCACCAGGACTTCAAAATGAGAGTCATAAGGAATGGTTGTGATAAAATAACTTTTTTGATCAACCTGGATCGTTCCCTTGAGCTGATTGCCTTTGGAAGCATTTTTATCCGCGTGAAATTCAGACTGATATAGTGTTTCGTTTGAAGCCGGGTCCTGCCAGGTTCCCAGAGAAAGCTGCAGATCGGAAAGCTGGTAGCTTCCTTTTCCAAGGGTGAGGGAGATCTGCTGCTGCCCTTTTTCCAATGGAACCGCATACGTAAATGTTGTGTTGTGGTTATAGTAAATGTGTGATCTGGCACTTAATTTATTCCGTTCTTTTTCCAGTGTGATGGATACGTCAGAAGATGGCTTCTTGTTTTTTACATGAAATTGCAGGAATAAAACATGCTCCTGCTCATTTTGTCCGTTCTCATTCCAGTTCGGAAATAAGTCTGCAAGATTTAAATGAAGAATCTCAGTCTGTTTTAATACTGCCGTTATGGTTTCGTCTGTTTGTGTCAGAGTGTTTCCGGTCTTTTGGAGAGCCGGAAGCGTCATTGTTCCGGATGTGATCTTCAGACTGTCAGAATCCGGAGTCTCTTTTTGTCCGCCTTTTTCTACTACAGCATAATCTAAAAGTGTAGTCTGATTGTACGGAAACGGTAATGTATCATAGGTCTGTTTATTTAGCAGCCGGTTCGTTGCATAGGCAATTGGTGATACATTGTCATTTTTCAGAACTTTCGTATTTCCGATTGTACAGTCCCATTGATAGCCGGGAACATCCTCCTGGGTGATCAGATATTTGATGCCCATAAACCGTTGATAGACAGGATTTCTGGAAACAGACTGCATTAGAAAATTCCGATAGGGCTCTTCCAGTTCAAACGTCTTTGTCCGAAATTCCTGATAATCTGCATTATATACAGAAGAATACACAGAGCTGCTGTACTGTCCGGTGCTCCAGATGCGATTGAGATCGGCAAACTCTTCTTTTGGGGTACCGATTTGTTCCATGCGGTAAAACTCTTGTTTTCGCGTGATAAATTCGGTTGCTTTTTTCGTTTCATAATCCGCTATTTTCTGATAAAAACCGGAATCCAGCATCGTGTCTGCCTGTGTCTGGAAAGACTGATCGTAGATTCCAAGGAACAGGATTGGCGGGATCAAAAGGCACAAAACACTTCCGGTGCGAAGGGATTTTCTGTTTGTCCGAATCCTGAAACGAGTCAATTCATAAAAGAGCAGGTAGCATCCCGCCATGATGACGACGTCCAGAGCAAGTAAGAATCGGCTGAAGGACGGCATGGATTCTGTGTTTCCGGTAAATATCAGTATGATCGTCAGAATATAAGGCAGAAGTCCGCGCCAGAGCGGGCGAGCTTCTTCCTGTTGTTTTTGCATATAGCAGGCGATCAGATAGCATAAAACCGGAAGAAACGGAATCAGAACCTTGTCCCGGATGTACAGTCCGCCATTGAGCAGATAAGAAAAGAACGGAATCGTCAGAATCAGGATCGTGCTCCAGATCAGGATCCGTTCTCCTCTTCTCTTCCAGGCAAGTCCGGCGATCAAAACGGTCAGGATCAGTGTGGTCAGTCCGATTGCATAAGGATGATAAAGGATCGAGGATAATTTTACTGTAGGAATAAAAAGGGAAAGATCTGTCGGTGTTGTTTCCCCTTCTCTTCCGCCGTGCAAAGCCATTGCGGTTGGGACTAAAAAGAAGGCGCTTAAAAGAATCGCGGTCAGGATCGGACCTAAAAACCGGATTCCGTCTCTGAGAAAATCAAGAAACCGGATTTTCTTTCCAAGCGAATCCTGCAGCATAAAGTATCGGTGCAGTCCGTATAAAATCAGGACCAGAATTCCGCCGATACTGAAGTAGAAGCTGGTCATGATCATCAAAAATACACCGGATAAATAGAGAAGCGGTTTTCCTTTTTCCAGGAAAGAATCCACACCCCAAAGAGCCATACACAGAAACGGCATATAATTGACAAACATAATCTGGTTGTAGGACTGAAAAATCATAGGTGCTGACAGCAAAAACAACAGTGCAGTCAGAAAGCTGACAGTCTGGGAGAACCCTCTTTTTATGAGCCAGAAGTAAAGCAATACAACTGCTGATGCAAGGCAGGTGAAGGATGCTGCAATCAGATAATCGCTCATTTTCACAAAAGGAAGCAGATAGGACAACAAAAAAACAGGACTGTACAGTCCATAGTAGGCAAAGTTATAAATGTTCTGTCCTCCTCCGATGCCCGCTGCAAATTCCGGGAAGAAGTCTCCGGTGTCATAAAACTGCTGTCGGAAATAATCCGGAAATACGCTGTGCTGGCTGATCCAGTCTACTTTTGAGCCGAATACACCATATCTCCCGCAAAATAACCAGCAGAAAAACAAAGTGAAAAGAATCAAAAGAAAAGGCATCCGCCATTGTTTGCATTTAGTGTTCGTATTCATAGTGTGTCCTCGTTTCCTCTTCGCTGGAATCTTTTAAAATAAAAATCGGCCGGTGTTTTGTCTCCAGATATGTCTTAGACAGGTACTGTCCTACAATTCCGGTACATAAAAGCTGCACGCCACTTACCATAAAGATGATGCAGGCAAGAGAAGGCCATCCGGATACAGGGTCTCCCCAGATCAAGGTCCGTACGATGATCACGATGATCATGACAAAAGAAACCAGACAGAACAAAAGTCCCAGTACAGATGCCAGTGACAATGGCGCCACAGAAAATCCGGTGATTCCTTCCATGGAATATACAAACAGTTTTCTTAAAGACCACTTTGTCTCTCCGGCCCGGTCAGAACGTCTGGTTGCCACGCTGTCATACTCCTCTTCTAACAGAATTTTGTACATCTTCGGCAGCAGTGACGGCGGATCCTGCAGATCTACATCCATGACTGCAACATAATCTCCGCCGGCATTGGAAAGACCGGCATAAATGGCTGCTTCTTTTCCAAAATTACGGGAAAAAGAAAAGTATTTGCAGCGAGGATCTTTTTGGTGCAGCGCTTTCATTTCCAGCAGTGTATGATCAGTGGATCCATCGTCGATAACTAACAGTTCAAAGTCAATATTCTCCATTTGCTTCATAACGGGCTGCATTGCCTGATAATATACAGGCAGAGCCTCCTCTTCATTAAAGCATGGGATAATTACAGTAATTGTTTCAGTTTTCATATTCTGTCTACCTCCTGGAAACGATGATACTGGTATTTTCTTAAAAAAATCCAAAAGCAAATCTTAAAAATGCTTAAGAAAAATAGTATTTTTTTTAAATTCGCTATAATATACACAGATCAAACAGCTTAAAATAGAAAAGAAAGGGATAAAAATATCCGGCAGGAGACAGCAAGCAGAAAGGCCAATCAGGATCTGAGCACTGCACTCCTCCATGATCTGCGTACACCGCTGACGATTTTGAATGGATATCTAGACCGGTGCCTGCAGAAAACATCCGATATCAGAAATGAGCATATGCTGAGAGTTCCTATTACCAGTGCAGTCATGACTGTGAAAGAGGACATTTAATATTTTAGAGGTGGGAAAATCGTATTTTTTGAGAAAAAAAACACATCCCGGATGAAATACGATCCGGGATGTGTTGAAAAATCAGAGATTTAACGGATAAAGTTTGTCTTTACCTTCTCTTCTGATTCCGGTTTTGAAATTCCAGCATTTTTTCCGGCTTCCAGACAATGCAGAAGCCATGCCATATTTTTGCCGAGAACATGCATGATCTGAATTCCTTCTTTGTCCTGAAGTACTTCATCCGGAGTGTTGCCGTGTACCATATTCCAATAGTTGGAAGAAACGATTGGCATCTGGTGGAATGAAAAGTATTTTAAGAGGACATCCAAGGTTGCTGTGGTGCCGGCGCGTCTTGCGGATGCAATGGCGGCAGCAGGTTTCAGCAACATATCTTTTCCGGCAAGAGAACAGAACTTATCCATAAATTCGATGATCTGCCCGCTTGGAGATGCCCAGTATACCGGAGAGCCGACGATCAGAGCATCTGCCTCTTTCATCTTTTCGGCAGCTGCTCTTACATTTTCAAGTTCCGGGGTTCCAGCCTGAAAAATTTCGCTTTCGATTCCGTTTTTCTCTAAAACCCCGGCAATCTGGATAAGTGCGGTATACGTGCAGCCTTCTTTTCTCGGGCTTCCATTTAACATCAAAACTTTCATTTTCAATTCCTTCTTTCTTTTGAGCTTATAATAAATATTATAACGCAGAAGGAACTTTTATGTAAATATTAAGAAAACAGTTTCATAGAGAAAAGGTTACTCTTCCTCATGGCTGGCAGCATATTTTCTGCCAAGCTTGATCAGACCGGCAAAATAGAGAGCGGTCAAAACACCTGCGATAATATAAGCAACTGTCATTGGCAGACCAAATCCAATTTTCTGACTCAAAATGAAAGAAGATATGATGAACATATAAAAACTTCCTGGAATCAATGCAATCAGATAGATTCCTTTTTTTGCCCCCTTTTTCGCCATCAGATAAATAGTAATTGCAGCAAATGCGAAAACTCCGATGGTCTGGTTGCTCCATGCAAAATATCTCCAGAGGATATTAAATCCTTCTGTATTCATTTTTGCAAAAACAAGGATCAAAATGACAGGAATAAAAATTCCCAATGTCACAAGTACACGATTTTTTCTGGTTTTCTGATCAATGTGCAGGTAATCTGCAACCATCAGACGGCAGGAGCGAAGGGCTGTATCGCCGGATGTGATTGGAAGAACAATCACACCGAGGATTGCGATGATTCCTCCCACAGGACCAAGCAGACCTTTTGCAACTTCGCCAACTGCTGCGGTAGCTCCGGCAGTAGAACCGCTGTTGTAAAGTCCCATAGCTGCTGCTGCCCAGATCATGGCGATCAGGCCTTCCAGAATCATCATTCCATAAAAGACTGTGCGTCCTTCTTTTTCATGTTCTACAGAGCGTCCAATTAAAGTACACTGTGTAGAGTGAAAACCAGATGTAATTCCACAGGCTACTGTTACGAAAAAGACAGGAATGAATTTTGTTCCTGCTCCCGAATTTCCTTCTGCATCAAAGATCGGATACACATCAAAAATTCCTTTGAGACCATGGCTGAAATCAATATTATCAAGCTGATATCCCTGAATAAAGATTCCAGCAAATACTCCGACTGCCGATAAGAGCAGAATCGCACCGAAAATCGGATAAATCTTACCAATGATCTTATCAATCGGGAACAAAGTTGCGACCAGATAGTAAAGTAAGATCACTCCGTAAATTACCCATGTCCATACATTGACATCCTGAAATCCGCAAATCTGTCCTGCGAATAGATCTCCCGGGGTATAGGTGAAAACAGCACCAACAAGAAGCATCAGAAAACAAAGGAAAATATTATACACCTGATAGGTTTTATTTCCCAGAAATTTCCGGATGATTCCCGGCATTTGTGCACCATTCTGGCGAAGTGACATCATTCCGCTTAAATAGTCATGTGTTGCACCGCTGATCACACATCCGATTGGAATGGTAATAAATGCGATTGGTCCAAACAAGATCCCCTGAATCGGCCCAAAAATCGGACCAGTACCTGCGATATTTAAGAGGTTGATCAATGCGTTCTTCCATTTATTCATAGGAACATAATCAATACCGTCTTTCATTCGTACGGCTGGAGTCTCGCGATCGTCAGGTTTAAAGACATGCTCTACAAATTTCCCGTACAGCCAGCCTCCAAGTAAAAGTATTACAAGCCCTGTTATAAAAGTTGCCATAAAATTTTCATCTCCCATTTCTTTATAATAGAGTGCACTCTGTTTTATAGATATTTTATACTTTTTTAATAAATTGTCAATAGGTTTTGCACTGTTTTCTTTATTTTTTTAAAGAACTGGCAAATTAACGCTTTAGCTTAATAAACTTTTAAAAGTAAAAAAGACAGGATTGCCATCTCTTTCAACGGCTGTCCTGTCTGGTTCTGTTTACATCAGTTTTCTGAATAAGTTTTTCAGATCTTCTACACTGGCATCTTTTGGATTGCCTGGTGCACATGCATCTGCGTGCGCAGATTCGGCAAGGAACGGAAGATCTTCTTCTTTGAGTGCTTCCAGTTTTGTTGGGATTCCTACATCTACAGAAAGTTTCTGTACTGCATCCACAGCAGCTTTTCTGTACTCGTCAGCAGACATCTCATCTACACCTTTCACGCCCATAGCACATGCGATTTCGCGATATTTTTCTCCGGAGCAATCTGCATTGTATTCCATAACAATTGGAAGCATCATCGCACATGCGACACCATGAGGCGTATCATAAACAGCTCCTAATGTATGTGCCATGGAATGCGCAATTCCAAGGCCGACATTGGAAAATCCCATCCCTGCGATATACTGTCCGAGAGCCATTCCTTCCCGTCCTTCTTTTTCATTTGCTACTGCACTTCTCAAAGATCTGGAAATGATCTCGATCGCTTTTAAGTGGAACATATCTGTCATCTCCCATGCTCCTTTGGTTGTATAACCTTCGATGGCATGTGTCAGTGCATCCATACCGGTAGAGGCAGTCAGTCCCTTTGGCATAGAGGACATCATATCCGGATCAACGATCGCAATGATCGGCATATCATGCGGATCCACACAGACCAATTTTCTTTTTCTTTCCACATCTGTGATCACATAGTTGATGGTAACTTCTGCAGCTGTTCCTGCAGTTGTCGGAACGGCAATGATTGGAATACAGGGTTTTGTTGTAGGCGCCACACCCTCCAGACTTCTTACGTCTTCAAATTCCGGATTTGCAATGATAATACCGATTGCCTTTGCGGTATCCATAGAAGAACCGCCGCCAATTGCAACAATGTAATCTGCTTTGGCAGCTTTGAATGCGGCAACACCATTCTGTACATTTTCGATGGTCGGGTTTGCTTTGATGTCAGAATAAATTTCATAAGCAAGCCCAGCTTTGTCAAGAACGTCTGTCACCTTTCCTGTGACTCCGAATTTGATCAGATCCGGATCCGAGCAGACGAATGCTTTTTTGAAAGCTCTTGCCTTTGCTTCTGCTGCAATTTCCTGGATTGCTCCTGCCCCATGATAAGATGTTTCGTTCAGCATAATTCTATTTGCCATTTGTATCACTCTCCTTTGTTTTGATTTTAACAATTTTTCACAAAAATAGAAAGTGAAAAACTGTCAAATTTGTCACTTTACAATAGATTTAATACCTTAAATACTTCCATTAGTTTCAGAGGCATAGCATCAACCAGAGAGCGTGCAATTTCTTCTGGAGTTCCTTTCAACTTTCCAAGAACCCTCTGTACAGTCATATAGATGGAACCCTGGCAATACATTTCCAGTAAGAAACGCAAATGCTCTGAAATTTTCTCTCCGGTCTTCTGTTCAATCTGGTCTGTATAAAATTGAAGGATCAGATGAAAGTCGTGATCCCTCAGGCAGTTCTGATCATCATTCTTAAAGGCAGTACGAAAAAACAGATTCTCCTGCTGGATATAATAAAATTTATTGACAAGTCCTTCGTAGATTGTTTCGCTCTTTCCCATGTACTCGAAAGATTTCAAAAGAATCTTATCAAAATACCAGTTGATCAAATCGTATTTGTCCTGAAAGTTTCGGTAAAAGGTCTGCCTTGTTGTACCGCATACTTCAACAATTTCTTTTACTGTGATTTTTTCTACCGGCGCATATTTCATACATTCTTTCATCGCTTCCGAAAGCCGGTATTTCATACGTTCCGGATCCCTGGAAGGTTCTTTGGTATTCTGTAGTTTTTCCATGCGTGTTTCAGCTCCGTGATTTTTATCATTTATAAAGACAGTTTATCATGAAGGCAGTGTGGAAACAATACAGATGTGTGTGAAAGCGGCTGTAATTCATAAATTTGATGGATACGATCATACCAACAGTTGTGGATCCCTGTGCAAATTTTGTGGACAGATAACAGACGATTCCGATATAGACAGCAATAGTTCCCGTCAGGATTTTTGTCTTGATCCTGACATTCTGTTCTTTCAGATAGCTGTCCAGATATTTTGGATATGCACCGCGCGCCTGAACATCTGCAAAGAAATAGTTTTTCTGTTCTGCCTGCATTGCTGCCAGTACATCCTCCGGCTTTGGTGTCAGCGGGTATGTCGGCATTGCCAGAATCATGCAGCCAACCTGACTGTCCGGCATAATCTCATGCGCCAGCTTTACTGCTTTTGCTGATGCAACCAGTTCATGATGGATTGCCTGATACAGATCCTGCTTTGTGAGCTGTTCCTTTGGAGTCAGGATTCCACCGCTGATCAGAGGCTGATGCAGCACGGAATTGATTTCATTGAAAGTAAGCCAGTACTTTACTTTTCCTCTGTAGCGTTCAAAGATTACTTTACAGAAATTCATATAAAAGTCGATGAGCTTTCGGCTCCTCCATCCGTCATACTCTCTTGCAAGATGCAATGGAGTCTCGTAATGGGAAATCGTCACCAATGGCTCAATACCATACTTTTTGCACTCATTCAGTACATCATCATAGAAGTGAAGTTCTTTTTCATTTGGCTCTTTGTCATTTCCATTTGGGAAAATTCTGGACCATGCAATAGAAAATCGAAACACCTTAAATCCCATCTCTGCAAGCATGGCAATATCTTCTTTGTAACGATGGTAAAAATCGACTGCCACAAGCTTCATGTTGTCCGCTGTAGGTTCTTCTGTAGGTGCCCCCTTGATTCCCTTTGGCATGATATCCTGAATGGACAGCCCTTTTCCATCCTCCAAATACGCTCCTTCACACTGGTTGGCTGCCACTGCGCCGCCCCATAAAAAATCCTTTGGAAATATTACTCGATTCATCTCTTTTTTATCCTTTCTCTATTTTTTGACTGTTAAAATTGCATCTCCTGCTTTTACCGGACCGAATTCTTTTTGTACCACGATTTCTGAAAAATCATCTGCGTTTGTAATAAGAACCGGTGTAATGACATCATGTGTTTTCTGGATTTCCTGCAGATCAAATGTAATCAGCGGATCACCTTTTTTCACCAGATCCCCCTGAGAAATATGCACCTCAAAATGAGTTCCGCCCAAATTTACCGTTTCCAGTCCTACATGGATCAAAAGCTCCATTCCCTGATCGTCTGTCAGTCCAATTGCATGTTTTGTATCAAAAAGAGCGGACACTACTCCGTCAAAAGGCGCATAGACGATTCCTTCTTTTGGAAGAATTGCAATTCCTTTTCCAAGTATCTCTTCTGAAAATGTGGGATCATTGACGTCTTTTAGAGATTTGAGTTCTCCTGTCAGCGGACTGAAAACAGTTTGTCCCAAAATAGAATGCTCTGCGTTTTCCTTTTGCTTTGGTTCGCACCCAAACAGCAGGATACTTCCGATTGTTCCTGTAATCGTCACTGCTGCTCCTGTGGCACAGGCTGGAAATGAACCCGGATTTTCCACAGATATGGAATTTACCACGGAGATCAGTCCCGGAAGTCCTGCATACACATACTGTGTTGCTCCCAGTATCGCAGCGATTGCACTTCCGATTGCAGCCCAGATACAGCCATAAATAAACGGTTTCTTTCTCGGCAGTGTGATCCCATAGATTGCCGGTTCTGTAATTCCGAAAATTCCTGTGATTCCGGCGGACAGTGCATCTGTTCTCAGCTGCTTGTCTTTTGCTTTTAAAAATACTCCAAATGCAGCTGCCATCTGTGAAATTACAGCAATCTGAATAAAAATCTGCAGTGTGTCCTGTCCGTTCTGCGCAAAATTGGCAATTACAATCGGAACCATCCCCCAGTGAATGCCAAAGATTACGATCACCTGCCACACCCCGCCGACAACTGCACCTGCGATCGGAGGCGCCATCTGATACAGAAGATTGTATCCGGCGGCAACTCCATTGGACAGCCACTGGATCAATGGACCGATCACAACGATGGTCAGTGGAACCAGCGCTGCCAGGCAGATAAGCGGAGTAAATAAGGATTTGATCAATTCCGGCAAATGTTTATTTAGAAATTTCTCCAGCTTGGACAGCAGTGCAACTAAAATCAAAGGCGGCAGTACAGAAGAGGTATAGGTGATTTCCGTCAGGTTTACAAAAAGAAAACGGATATTCTCTCCTTCTGCGATTTTTCCTGCCATTTCTGTCCACACAGGATTTACAAGTGCCAGACAGCAGGCGGCCGCAATATATGGATTGCAGTGAAAATGCTTTGATGCGGAAATCGCAAGCAGTACCGGCAAAAAGGTAAACGGCGTCCAGCTGATAAAATTAAAAACCTGATAGACTCCGGTTTCTGTCACGGATGGTACTGCCATTGTAAGAATGATCAGCAATCCCTGTAAAAGTCCTCCGGCTGCAAGGACATAACAGACAGGTGCAAATACTCCTGATATCATCTGAAGCAGGCGGTTTAACAGGTTTTCTTTTTCTTTTGGGCGTTCTTCCTGTTCTGTTTTTTTGTTTGTTTCAAGTTCTGCAGAAACTGCCTCGAATACATCTCCCACATGATTTCCTATCACGACTTGAAACTGTCCCTGTTTCTGTACAACCGTGATCACGCCGGGCAGGGCTTTGATTTTTTCCTCTGCCTGTCCGGGTGTATTTTTCAAAACCAGACGGAGTCTGGTCGCGCACCGTTGTGCACTGGCAATATTGTCTGCACCGCCTGCAAGACGAATGATATCATGTTCCAGCTTTTGATAATCTTTTACTGCTTCTGCCATTTTTCCCTCTCCTTTTCTTTACGCATTCAATCCTGCCTCGTATCCTTCCCGGATTCCAAGATATCCGTTTTTCACCCCATTGGCATCTCCCACTTTTAATACTTTGCAGGAAACATGTTCCATGGAGTCCAGAAGGGTTCTGTCTGTTTTCACTCCGACTGCAATAATAACCGTATCAATATTTTCAAGTACAAATCTTTCCCCGTCTTTTCTGCGGTTACCGTATGATCTCCGATTTCCAAAAGTTTTGTAGAAGTATGAATCTGAACTCCGTTTTGGGAAAACCGCTCTTTCATGTATTTTGTTGGAGCTGCTTCTCCATCTTTCATGATCTGCGGAAGCATTTCTATAATGGTTACCTGTTCACATTGCTGACCGAGCATATCGGCAGTTTCAGCTCCTACGAGACCGCCGCCGATGACCACAACACGATTGCCCGGCTCTGTTTTTCCAAGGAGTACATCATGAGCAGTTACGACAAAATCCTGATCTGCACCTTGAATCGGCGGAATAAACGGTCTGCTTCCGGTTGCGATGATGACCGTATCCGGTTCATAGAGTTTGATCAGTTCTGCATCGGCGGTTGTATTCAGAAGGATCTGTACATGCATTTTCTCCAGCATACTTTTCTGCCAGCACAGAAACGAAGTAAACTCGCTTTTTCCGATCGGAACCGATGCGGGAATCCACTGTCCACCCAATCGGTCATTTTTTTCGATCAGAGTGACTTTATGACCCTTTAACGCTGCCGAGATCGCAGCCTCACATCCTGCAATACCACCACCTATAACGAGGACCTGTTTTGCCTTTTCGGTAGGAGTCAAATCATATTCATCTTCCATTCCGGTAAGCGGATTTACCAGACAGCGGATACCGTTTCCTTTTCCGTTCTCTCCGATACAGCCCTGCAGACAGCTGATACAACGGATCACTTCATCTCCCCGTCCTTTCAGAACCTTGTTTGGCAGTTCCGGATCCGCCAGGGAGGCTCTTGCCATGGTCACAAGATCTGCCTTTTTGGACTGGAGAACACTTTCCGCAATCTCTACATCATTGATTCGTCCTACAGCGATAACAGGAATCTGAACTGCTTTTTTCATTTCCGCGGCATGTTCCACATAACCCGCCCGCGGAAATACGGATGGCGGAATGATCGTGTGCGTGGATGCATATACGCCCTGGGAACAGTGAATACAGTCTGCGCTCGCTTCTTCCATCAACCTTGCGATGACCTTTGACTCTTCGATACCCAGCCCGCCCGGCACATATTCCACAGAAGAGATCCGATACAGCACCGGATAGTCTTCTCCGCATTTTTCTTTGATGTTCCGAATGATCTCCATGCCAAATCTTGCACGATTGCGGATCGTTCCGCCATATTCGTCGCTTCGTTTGTTAGAAAACGGGGATGCGAAAGCGCCTGCCAGATATCCGTGCGCTCCATGCACTTCTACTGCATCAAATCCGGCTGCTTTGGCTCTTTTTGCACAGTCACCGAATTGCTCTACCAGAGTATGGATTTCCGGGATCGTCAATTCTCTGGGTGTTTCCGGCATACTTGGCTCCCGGACTGCAGAAGGGGCTACGGGCTGCACTCCGGTCACGGCACTGCTTGTCTCTCTTCCGGCATGATAAATCTGAGCTGCGATTTTTCCGCCTGCGGCGTGAACGCGTTCGGTCAGCTTCCGATGGCTTTCAATCTGCCCATCCGCCTTTTGCTTTGTGTTCGTGATAAGCAATAAATTTTTCGGTTGCCTTTCCGTCCGGTGTACAATAATTGGTCACCATGGCTGATACGACCATCCTGTTTTTCAGTTCCAGACCATTGATCTTCATAGGTTCAAAAACTTTCATGTTTGTCATCCTTTCTATTTCCTTGAATCTTTCTGATTTATACTATAAAAGTTCCTTCTGGATAGTTCCCCCTCATATGAGGGAAAAGAACGATTTTTTCTTCTTTTTTCTTGACTCACAGGACCGATGGAAATTAGAATAAAATAAACAGATCTTAAGAACCGCTGAAAGGATGAAAAAAATGGCTGATATTGAACCGCATATCATTCCGAGTATTTATCTGGCAAATTATCTGAATGATTTTGAGGATGTAATCTTAAATTATGAGGTGCAGAAGACGCAGATCAGAAAAGGCAGTTATCTGACACAATATGGAGTGATCAATAACACTGCTTACTATATCAAAAACGGAATTGTCCATCTTTCACTTGGGCATGAACAGGGGAAGAAGTCTCTGAATATGTTTGGCCCCGGACTATTTTCCCGGTAGGCGTCGAGATTCATGAATTTCGTGTGGAATATGAAATGATCATACAGGCACTGACAGACTGTGAGGTATACAAGATGTCGTATCCCACTTTGAAAAAGATAGCAACAGAAAACGGAACCTTTGCCGGGGAGCTGCTTCGTGAGAATTGTGATTTTATCGGATATATGTTCTTTGACAGTATCAATCAGACATTTGAACCATGTCTGGCCAGAATTTGCGATATCTTATACCTCTATCTTACAAAAGTCCACCCGCTCTCTGCGAAAATCCCGCTGTCGCAGTCAGAACTTGCCAGCATTGCGGGAGCGTCCACTGCCCAGATGGAGCGCTCGATTTCGGATCCTGAAAAAAGAAGGGATCTTAGATACCTCCCGAAAACAAATAGAGATACTTGATGAAGAAAAATTACTGGCGCACTGTACGCTTGGAATGAGAAGCAACATTATCTGATTTTCTAATAAAATAGCTATGATTCAAACAATTTGAATCATAGCTATTTAAAAAAAGATTTGTCAAGAGCGAATGGGATATAATTTTACACCAATCCCCATCTATTCATAATATTTTCCAGTTCCAAGAATGGTACCAAACAACCCGAATACCCAAATCAAAGTAACCGCTTTTTGAGACGATTCCCACAAGCCTGCCGTAACCAGGAGAAAGCTGACAACAGGAAATAGGATCATGGATCCCAGCATCCAGTATCGGCAGCATTTTACAATATACGGCCAGTTACTGTTGTGAATCCGAATAAACGGAATATTCATTCGGAAGACCCCGTCGGACACATAATGAAGTTCATTTTCATCATAATAAGTCGGAAGCTGTTCTTTTGCAAATAAGCAGAACCATGCACCAAATAAGGCAAATAAAGCTTCTAGAATAAAGATGTCCTTCTGGATCAGATTTACATCCTGCCATATTAAAATTCCGAGTTCTAATATGCTGAATCCCAGGACAAACAAATACCACATTTTGTGAAAACTGGAATGTACGTGTTTTTGATTATCTGACAAATGAATGGTTTTTCCCAGCAGTTCATCCATCTCCTGCGGCTCAAGTGCGGCATGAATCCGCTCACCTTTTAGCAGCTCTGCGACTGTTACTCCCAGGATATCTGCCAGAGGTTCCAATAAGGCGATATCCGGGAGACTCAGTCCACGTTCCCATTTTGATATCGCCTTATTAGAAAGAAACAGTTTTTCTGCCAGTTCCTTCTGTGTGTAACCTTTTTCTTTCCTCAGCGCTGCTACGAATCCCCCAAACTTTTGATTGTCAATTTCATACATGAAAAACATCACTCCTTATTGTTTTGATGTTTTCAGTATAAAGAATCCCTGAATTTTTGGCAATCGACTGTCGGTAGAATCGCATATTTCTGCTGTTTAAAACATACTGTCCCTTAAAATATCATGATCTCTCAGCAGTTTTTCAATCACAGTTCCTTTTACGATCCGTATCAATGGTTTTTTCAATGCATTGAGCGGTCCCGGCAGTTCAATCTCCAGCGGAGATCTTCCGTCCATCAATTTAACGGAACTGTCTAAAAGTTCTCGTACATCATACACACTGCCCCACACTTCCGGTACCCCGCGGTCTACACCGAGCAGTCCATAGACAGCTTCCATTGCTGTACGGACAGAATATTCTGTCGTAAATACGGTATCTCTCGGCGTATCTGCAAACTGTCCGAGAAATGCGAAATTGATGCAGCCATCCGGAATGACATCCGGCCGGTCTCCTTTTGTTCTCGGCATAAAGAATGCTGTAATATAAGGCATCATCGTCGGTACACAAAGTGCACTGTTTTTTGCGAGTTCCGGAATCTCATCTGTCGGCACGCCGATGTGATACAGCCATTCTGCCGTAATCTCCTCTCCGGTACAGTCTTTCATCGGTTTTTTGATATAATCTCCAGGAACATCCGTGAAAAGTCCGTAAACCCAGACGCATACTTTTTCCGGATCCTGCTGTTTGAACTGTCCCTGACGGTTGATCGTCCAGCTCATCAGCCACTTGGAGTCTTTACAGCTTACAATTCCTCCGGTCACAACGTTTCCACTGCGTGGATCCCGTTTGCAGATATTTGTAATATAAGGAATAATCTTATCATCCAGCGTTGTGATCGTAGCAGATTCCCAGTTAGTCTTTGAAATATCAGAACAGAACTTCTCCGGATGTCCAAAGGCCGGATCCTGTCTGGCAATATTTTTCCAGAGTGACCAGCAGCCGCTTGTACGGACTTCTGCATCTCCGTTCGGTGCGTGATGATGATCTCCGTAGACAGTTCCTTCTGTACAGCTTCCGTTTGTCACAAATACCAGATCTTTCTCAGTCAGAAGGATTCCTTTCTCCACACCATTGACTTTGCATTCAATGGCCGAAGCTACCTTCTTTCCGTCTTTTCTCTCAAATACGACGTTCGTTACTTCGGTATGAAACTGAAAATCAACACCTGCTGCTTCCAGATATTTCTGCATAGGAAGAATCAGAGATTCATATTGATTGTATCTTGTGAATTTCAAAGCGCTGAAATCCGGCAGTCCTGCAATATGATGAATGAATCTCTGGAAATACAGCTTCATCTCCAGTGCACTGTGCCAGTTTTCAAAAGCAAACATCGTTCTCCAGTAAAGCCAGAATGTAGAGTCAAAGACTTCTTCATCAAAAACATCCTCGATCGTCTTATCATACAGATCTTCATCCGGAGTCAGGAACAGCTTCATGATCTCCATGCAGCCCTTCTGGCTTAAATTAAATTTGCCGTCTGTATGGGCATCTTCTCCGCGATTGACAGTTGCCCGGCAAAGAGAGTAATTCGGATCGTGCTTGTTCAACCAGTAAAACTCATCCAAAACGGATGCATTCGGCACTTCCAGCGACGGAATACTGCGGAACAGATCCCACAGACATTCGAAATGATTTTCCATCTCACGTCCTCCGCGCATCACGTAACCTCTGGTCGGATCGAAGATACCGTCACATGCGCCTCCTGCAATATCCATTGCTTCCAGGATATGGATATGATCTCCCGGCATCTGTCCGTCTCTTACCAGGAAGCAGGCAGCTGCAAGAGAGGCGAGCCCGCTTCCTACGATATAAGCACTCTTCTCTTCCACCCCCTCCGGTTTTTCCGGTCTGGCAAATGCTTCATAATTTCCATTTGAATAATAGATCCCTTTTTTATTTTTCACCTGTTTTCCGCGTTCTGTGTTCCGGTAATCCTGATACCGGGCATCCATCTGTGCCTTCTTTTGCTTTTTCTGAGATTTTTTCTTCATATATGTGGCAGCTCCTGCACCTGCAGCGATCGCAGCAATTCCAATCCCAACGTGTTTTTTTGCCATAGTAATGACCACCTTTCCAGAAATGTCGTCCGATTCAGATCGGATATCTTTGTTTCTGCCCATATACTATGATTTTTATTCATGAAATTCAATTTACAAATCAGGACGTTTGATAAAATTTTTATCACGGATCGGTTTTTGATAAAAAATTCTGGACGGAATTCGTAATACTGCCATGTAGCGTCAGCGCCATATTGTCTACAATTTCACTGTAGTCCTCCTTCATGCCCTGTTTGATCCAGTCCAGCATGATTCCCACAAAACTATATTTGTAAAAATTTGCGATAAATTCTTTCTGTTCCTCCCGAATCTGCATTCCGGCTGTTTTCTCTTCCACAACTGCTTTCAGCAGATCATAGGTCAGATGAAACAGATAATTTTCAATCTGTTCCCTGCTGACAGAATGGTATGCATTGAGAATAAACGGCTTGTTTTCCAAAACTGCTTCAAAAATCTGCAGGATGCCTTCCTGCCATGTATCATAGGTCTTTTTCCCCTGCAGCGCTCTTTTTGCATCCTCCAGACAGGACCATTCAACCAGATCGTAAATATCTTTAAAGTGATAATAAAAAGCCATCCTGCTGATTCCGCAATCCGATGTAATATCAGAAATCGTAATCTTGTCCAGAGGTTTTTGAAGCATTACTTTCTTTAAAGATGCTTCCAGGGCCTGTTTCGTTGTGTTGGACATGAAATCCCTCCTTATCATGCGTTCCTTCCAATAGCATACAGGATAAACATGAACTTTACGTGAATTTTTTTCAATTATTTTCCCGAAAACTCTGTACAGTCAGATTCCGGTATGCTATACTCTACCTCGCATTTATCAAATCAGAGGTGCATTTTGCCCTCTGGACTGGTTCGTGAACTTCCCAGTATAAAAAACCAAGTATCTCGTAAGGTGGTCTTTGCCACGGAATAAAAAAGTAAAGGAGATTGGAGAATGAATGCAAAAAAAGTCATCATTGACTGCGATCCCGGGATCGATGACGCACTCGCCCTGATGCTGGCGCTGCGATCACCGGAACTTGAGATTTTAGGGATCACAGTTGTCTCTGGAAATGTACCGGCAAAAAAAGGCGCGTCAAATGCGCAAAAAGTTCTGCACTGGATGAACCGACCGGACATTCCTGTTTATCTTGGAGAAGAACTGCCGCTTGTCCGTCCTTATGTGGATGCTATGGATACCCACGGGGAAGACGGTCTCGGCGAATCTCATTACCCCGAAATCACAGATGGAACAATCAATACGGATGGTGTGGGCTTTCTTGCCCGTACACTGCATGAAGCTGCCCAAAAGGAGGAGCCGGTTTCGATCATTGCTCTGGGACCTCTGACAAACCTGGCCAGACTGGTTCAAAATGATCCTGAAAGTCTTGCCGGTCTTGGAGAACTGATCAGTATGGGCGGCAGCTGCCAGAGCCATGGAAACTGCTCTCCGGTCGCAGAGTACAACTACTGGTGCGATCCGCATGCCGCAGAAATTGTATATCGTGCATTTGAAGAACTGCCTGTTTTACAGGACAAACAGATTCACATGGTGGGACTGGATGTGACAAGAAAAATCGTCCTGACTCCTGACATTTTAGAATATATGTGTTGTGTGAATCCGCAGATGGGCGAACGTATCCGAAATATTACCCGGTTCTATTTTGATTTTCACTGGAAACAGGAAGGAATCATCGGCTGTGTCATCAATGATCCGCTTGCAGTCGCTTACTTTATCGACCGTACTCTCTGCAGCGGAATGGAAGCCTGTACGAGAATTGCAACGGAAGGTCTGTGTATCGGACAGAGCGTTGTAGACAGATTTGACTTCTGGAAAGGACATAAAAACAGCTATATTCTGACCAGGACATCTCCATTGTCATTTATGCAGATGTTTTTTGACAGAGTTCTTGGTGTACCAGACAAAACAAGCCTGCCCATGCTGGAACAGATCATGAAAGGAGACGTATTATGAGAAAATTTTCAACCAATAAACTTTGTATCCTCGCCCTTTGTTCGGTGATCAACCTGATCGGAGGTCAGATCGCACTGCTGCTTCGCCTTCCGATTTATCTGGATTCTTTTGGAACGGTGTTTGCGGCCGCTGTGATGGGGCCTTTTTATGGAATGATTCCCGGAATCGTCAGTAATCTGATCGGAGGCGTGACAACTGATATTTACGCGCTTTATTACCTTCCGGTCCAGATGATCACCGGATGTATGGCCGGTTTTGTTTTCCGGAAAATGCCGCCTCATGACGGAAAAGATCTGGGAAAAATCCTGTTTGGAGCCGGAATGATCAGTATTCCGGGAACGCTGGTCAGCTCTTCTATTACTGCAATCGTATTCGGTGGAATCACCTCGTCCGGATCTACACTTCTGGTGCAGCTGTTCCATCATCTTGGTCTGGGGCTGACTGCAAGTGTATGCATGGTTCAGGGATTGACCGACTATGCAGACAGAGCGATCGTTCTGGCACTGACAGCCGTACTTCTGGCACTGCTTCCTTCTTCCGTTAAAGCAGCAGTAAATAAGTAAGGAGAATATTCATGGAAAGATACAATAAGATTACAAATAAAAATCCGCGGGAAATCGTGCTGTTAAAAGGCAGACCCTGTGCCTGGGGAAAATGCCGTTTCTGTGATTATATTGAGGATAATTCACGGGATGTTCAGGAAATGAACGCTCTGAATCAGGAAGTCCTCTCCCATGTCACCGGAGAACTCGGTGTATTGGAAGTCATCAATTCGGGAAGCTGTTTTGAGCTTCCCGAAGAGACTCTGAAAATGATCAAAGAAATTATTGCGGAAAAGCAGATCCACCGTCTGTTTTTTGAATCCCACTGGATGTACCGGAAACATCTGCAGAAAATGCGGGATTATATGGGAATTCCCATTACTTTTAAAATTGGTGTGGAAACATTTGATAAAACCTTCCGGGAGGAGTATTTAAATAAGCATGCAGATTTTGACTCTCCGGAAGAAGTCCGCAAATACTTTGATTCACCCTGCCTGATGGTCGGCATCAAAGGCCAGACAAAAGAAATGATCGATTATGATATTCGGATGTTAAAGACACATTTTGAATTGGGCACTGTCAATGTGTTTACGAACAACAGCACGGACGTCAAACGGGATCAGGAACTGGTTGACTGGTTTATGCAAAAATATGCCGACCTTCTGGAAGATCCGTCTGTGGAAGTCCTGTATGAAAAAACCGATTTCGGTGTGGGGGATTGATTTGCTTTTGTTTTCCTGTTACTTTGCATTCCACTGTCCGATCACTTCATTGACAGTTGAAACGGTTACAAACACGTCCTTTTTTGTGGTGTGCAGATAGTTGAGAAGCAGCCGGTACTCCTGCTGTGCAAGAATCGTCACAAGTTCTGTACGGTGTTTTTCATCATAGGCGCCCTGGGCGACATAGAGGGTGGCACCGCGTTTCAGATCATGGATGATATAATTCTGTATTTCCTTATAATCATCAGAAATGATGCACACCCGTTTTCGCTTATTAAATCCATCAATAAAATAATCCACAGCCATACCGTTTGCATACGTTCCAAGCAGACTGACAATGAGTGTCGGTACGTCATACACCAGGATAGATGTCATTGCTGTTACAAATCCGGACAGCATGACAGCTTTTCCAAGTTCCATGTGTGCAAATTTATTGAGAATTTTTGCCACAATATCTAACCCGCCGGAAGAGGCATTGACATGAAACAACATGGCCTGTCCAAGCGCTACGATCAGAGTATACGTAACAAGATCAAATACCTGATTGCCTGTAACGGATTCTGTGACCGGAATCAATCGTTCAAAGATCCAGAGAAAGATTGGAAGCAGGATCGAAGTGTAAATTGTCTTCGCCCCAAAATCCTTCCCAATCAGCAAAAATCCGATCACAAGCAAAATGGCATTTAGAAAGAACGTAAGGATCGACATGGAAATCCCGGTGAGCTGGGAAAATACCAGCGCCAGACCGGAAATACTTCCCATGACGATTTTACTGGGAACCATAAAAAAATAAACGGCTGCCGATACAATCAGCATGGCAAATGTGATCACTGCAAATTCCCGGACTGTGTTTTTTAATTTCATGCTGTTACATCTCCTGCGTAAAAAATATTATAATTTCGTAAAACTCCACAAATTCTCAATCTGTGGTTCCAGTGTCGCATAATCCCAGGTACGGCTGCTTCGTTCTTTACTGTTTGGATCATGCACCTGAATCTTACCGTCTGCCATGCCTGTCAGCACGATAAAATGTCCGTCTGTTGTGAAATCGCCCTGCTTCATACTGCAGATGATCGGATGTCCTGCATTCAATTCTTCTGTGACAGAGCTTTCTGACAATGCAATCTCTGTTCCTGCTACTCCAAAATTCAAAGCGGCTTCCGTCATCAGACTCCAGCTGCTTCCGGAGCCTGCCACATAATATCCGTTGGCGCCTGCATAGGATGCGATCTTATACGGGGTAATACTGTTATCTCCGGTGAGTCCTGCAGCTACCATAGCAAGCGCTGTCGGACCACATCCACTGTTCGCTATGATTCCATCTCCATAATGAATATACCCCCACCGTTCATCCCACTGGATCAAGAGCGGAATCTCACCTTCTTTTACTTCTCCGATGGATTCAGCAGGTGCCTCATCTTTCTTCTCCGGATAATCTGCCACGAAATCTGTTGTCTCTGCATTTTTTGCCAGAAGCTCCAGCATACTCACCGGATAATTGCGGGAATCTGCAAGAATCTTTTGTACTTTTTTATCTTCTTTTGCACGATCAGAGAGTGTCTGCTGAAATTCTGCTGATAAGGTGCCGTCACTGCATACGAAATCATAGACCGGAGTCTGCGTATTTTCCGCTTCAGTTTTATCTTCCTTTTGAGCCGTATTATCAGTCTGCGTCTTTGTCTGCTTTTTTTTCTGCGAATCTTCTTTTGACAGCTGTCCTGCGATCCACCGTCCTGCAAGTGCCAGCAAAGCGAGCAAAATCAGGATACAGATCGTTCGTTCTACCAGAACGACCTTTTTTCTGTCAAATCTTCTTTTTCTTCTTTGGTATGCCATAGTTCAACCTCCGGTAACAGAATACCACATTCCTACAATGCTTTCCATACCTGAATTAATTCTTCTTTCATTTCCTTCGGTGTAATCTGCTTCTCAATCCCATTTAAAATCCTGCCGCTGTTGACTTCTGCCACCTCGATCTTGCCATAATCCATCCAGACAAAACAGGCAAAACAAAGGATGGAAAGTCCCAGACGAAACAAAAAAGAGTGATCCTCTGCTGCATCGTCCTCTGTGACAGAAGTTGTAAGATTTCCATATCTCGGATGAATCACAGGCGTGCTTCTGCCTGTCTCATGATAAAGTCTGCGTGTCTGTCTGAGCAGTTCTCTTCGGCGTGCATCTGATTCGTTCATAAAGGTTCCTCCTGTAAAAAAGACATATGACGGGCTTCTTACCCCCATCATATGTCTTTTTTTTAAGAACTAGAACTTATCTGTCTGCCAGTTCTTTTACGATATCTTCCCATGTGACACCGCGTTCCACCATGAGTACCATGGCATGATACAGAAAATCAGAAATCTCATATTTGATCTCTTCCGGGTTCGGATTCTTGGCAGCGATCACGATCTCTGTTGCTTCCTCTCCCACCTTTTTCAGAATCTTGTCAATCCCCTTATCAAACAGATAGTTGGTATAAGATCCTTCCTTCGGATGCTGCTTTCTGTCTGCAATCGTTGCATATACAGATTCAAAAACCTGAAGCGGATTTTTAGAATCGTACTCATTTCCTACAATCTGCCGATAAAAGCAGGTATGATTTCCGGTATGGCAGGCCACTCCGATCTGCTCTACCTTGGCCAGCAACGTATCGTTGTCACAGTCGGCTGACAGCGCCTTTACATACTGATAATGTCCGGAGGTTTCTCCTTTTACCCAGCGGCACTGTCTGCTTCTGCTGTAATAGGTCATTTTTCCAGATTTGAGTGTATGCTCAAATGCTTCTTCATTCATGTAGGCCATCATCAGAACCTCGTTGGTCTTATAATCCTGTACAACAACCGGAAGAAGTCCGTCCGTATTCAGCGTGAAATCAGAAAAACTCATCGTACTTTCCAGAGAAGTCATCTGAATTCCTTCAGAAATGCAATGATTTTTGAATGCATCGATATCAAGTGCAGGTTCGCTGATCAGCATACCGGAAACGCCCTTGACACCCTTGCATTTTAAGATTTTTAAAATCTCTTCCTGTTCCATTGTATCAGTCAGAACAACGCACGGAATCTCTGTGATATTCATCACAGAAAGCAGATCCAGGCGATGCATGAAAATAATCTCGGAACTGAATTTGTCGATCAGATGCTGCTGTTTGAACAAAGCATCAAAATCATTTAAAGATACTGCGATCCGTTCTTTTCCAAATCGTTTGGATACTTCTTCGATCAGTTCAAACGACAGCGGTTTGGAAAAATTCAGGATTGCCCGTTTTGCACCGGTGTACAGAATCTTTTTCACGTCTTCCTGTCTGCGTACATTTCCGCCTGCAACCATTGGAATACTGATGGCACGGTTTACTTTTTTCATCAGATCGATCGCTTCATCATGCTCGTCATCCGTATTGGACAGATCGAATACGATCAGCTCATCTGCCCCTTTGTCACAGTACTGCTTTGCAAGCCCGATCACATCGTCTGAGATGACTTCTTTATCATCAAACCATTTTATTGCTTTTCCCTTGTAAATAAAGATACAGGGGATCAATCTTTTATAACTCATCGTTTTGTTCTCCTTTATAAGCTGCCTTTCGTAGACCATACCCCGTTCATACGTGGTTCCTCCATGGTTGCCATATCCAGAGCCTTTCCAAATGCCTTGAACAAGGCTTCTGCCATATGGTGATTGTTCCCTCCGTCTACGATCTTTAAATGCAGGTTCATCGCTGCGCTGTAAGAGACTGCATAAAAGAATTCACGGATCATCTCTGTATCCAGAGTTCCCAGTTTTTCCACTGTAAACTCTGCCTGATAATTCAGGTAAGGGCGACCAGATAAGTCTACTGCACACATGGCGAGTGTCTCGTCCATAGGAAGCAGAAAGCTTCCGTAACGCTTGATCCCTTTTTTTTCTCCCAGTGCTGCTGCGATTGCCTGCCCCAGTACGATCCCGGTATCCTCGATCGTATGATGGGAATCCACCTCCAGATCTCCTGTTACGTGCACCTTCAGATCAAACAGACCATGTCTGGCAAATCCATTCAGCATATGATCAAAAAACGGAATTCCGGTTGCAATCTCATTTTCCCCGGTTCCATCCAGATTGATCGTCAGAGAAATGTCCGTCTCTTTTGTTTTTCGTTCGATTGTTGCTGCGCGCTGCTTCATTTTTAATCCCTCTTTTCAAAGCGGACATGGATGGAGTTTGCATGTGCCGTGAGCTGTTCTGCTTTTGCAAACTGCTCGATGTCCTGATGTACGGTCTCCAGTGCTTCTTTTGAGTAAGAAATAATGCTGGATTTTTTCAAAAAGTCATCTACAGACAACGGAGAGAAGAATTTGGCAGTCCCGTTTGTCGGAAGGACATGATTTGGTCCTGCAAAATAATCTCCAAGAGGCTCACTGCTGTATTCTCCGATAAAGATGGCACCCGCATTGCGAATCTTGGTCATCACGGTAAATGCATCTTTTGTCACGATTTCCAGATGCTCAGATGCGATTTCGTTTGCCGCGTCGATCGCGTCATCCAGTGTCTCGGCGATCAGAATATGCCCATAGTTATCCAGAGATTTCTGAATGATCTCACCTCTGGAGAGCTCTTTTACAAATCCGTCCACTTCCCGGGATACTTCTTCTGCCAGCTCTTCACTGGTCGTCACAAGAATTGCAGATGCCAGCTCATCATGTTCTGCCTGGGACAGAAGATCCGCTGCCACGTAACGTGGATTGGCAGTCTCGTCTGCAAGAACAAGGATCTCACTCGGTCCTGCGATCGAATCAATGCTGACATGACCGTACACTGCTTTTTTGGCAAGTGCTACATAGATATTGCCCGGTCCCACAATCTTATCCACTTTCGGGATGCTCTCGGTTCCATAAGCAAGTGCTGCGATTGCCTGTGCACCGCCCACTTTATAGACTGCATCCACACCCGCTTCCTTTGCCGCAACCAGCGTTGCCGGATTGACTTTACCGTCTTTTCCCGGCGGCGTGACCATAATGATCTCATCCACACCAGCCACTTTTGCGGGAACGATATTCATCAGAACAGAAGACGGATAAACAGCCTTTCCTCCCGGTACATACACACCAACCCTTTGAAGCGGCGTCACTTTCTGTCCTAGGATCGTACCGTCCGGTTTGCTGTCAAACCAACTGTACTGCATCTGTTTTGCATGATAGGATTCGATATTTTTCAGTGATTTTCGGATGACATTCAGAAGAGAGGAATCCACCTGGGAATAGGCTTTTTGAATCTCTTCTTCTGTTACCTGAATATTATCCGCATTAAGTGCTGCACCGTCAAATTTTTCCGTATAAGCGAACACGGCTTCGTCACGTCTGTTTTTTACTTCATCCAGAATCTCGCGGACACTTGCTTCATACGTTCCATAACTGTTGGGACTTCTTTTGAGCAGATCTTCGAGCAGATTTTTTCTGGTTGTTTCATCTAATCGTTCAATTCTCATACTGTTTCCCCCTCCAAAAGATTTCGGATCCTTCCAATCAGATCACGGATCCGGTCATTCTCCATCCGCATGCTGACTGGATTTACGATCATGCGCGCAGAAAGCGGACACACTTCTTCAAGCACCGTCAGTCCGTTTTCCTTTAAGGTGGATCCCGTCTCCACAATATCAACGATCACTTCAGAAAGCCCGACGATCGGTGCCAGCTCAATGGAGCCGTTCATCTTGATGATCTCTACGGTCTGATGCTTCTTATTATAAAAATAGTCCTTTGCGATCTTTGGGTATTTGGTTGCCACGCGGATCACCTCACGATGCTCCAAAAGCTCTTTGGCATCCTGTGGCCCGCATACACACATTCTGCAGGAGCCGAATCCAAGATCCAGTACCTCATGTACGTTGCGTCCTTCTTCCACGATCGTATCTTTGCCGACAACTCCGATATCTGCTGCTCCATATTCGACATAAGTCGGAACATCCGGCCCTTTTGCGAGGAAAAACTTTAATTTTAATTCTTCATTGACAAACACCAGTTTTCTGGAATCCTTCTCTTTCATTTCTTCACAGGTGATTCCAAGCTGTTCCAGCATCTCCAGTGTTTTACTTGCCAGGCGTCCCTTGGTCAGGGCAAAGGTTAAATATTTCATCTGTTCTCCCTCGCTTTCGCTTTTTTTCTGGCATTTACCTTCTTTTCTTCTCCGGTAGAGAGGTTTACCATGTCAATCGTCAGATTCTCGTTCAAATACAGCATGCTGACCGCATGTGTCCGTTTTCCGTAAGCGATAAAGGTCTCTTTTGAATCTTCCTCAGTCCGTTTCAAAAGTTCCATGTATTTTCCTTTTTCACGGAAATCTTTTGCCAGTGCAATGGCCCATTTTTCTGTGGCATCGGTATAGACGATGAGATTGTTGTGACCGGTCTCCACAGTGATCTTCTGTCTGGACAGAGCGTTTTGCAGCTCATCAATGATAATGGCAAATCCGATCGACGGCGTCTGCTTTCCAAACTTTTCCAGAAGATGGTCATAACGTCCGCCTGTCACAATGGCATCACCGGTTCCGTAAGTATAGGCCCGAAATACAATCCCGGTATAGTATCCATAATGACCGCTCATACTCAGATCAAAGGTCACATAATCATCAGCCCCATACAATGCAAGCAGTTTATAAATCTTCAAAAGCCGTCCCACCGCTTGTTTTGCCTGATCGGTAGGTGCATGCTCAACGGCCTTTTTCAGCACATCCACATCTCCTGCGAACTCCGGAAGCAGACGGAACGTCTCTTTTAATTCCGGGGAGGCATCCGCCTGCTCTAAGAGTTCCTCGACTCCAAAGAAATTCCGGTTTGCGATCAGATTATAGATTTCTTCCTGCTGCTCTTTTGAAAGTCCTGTAGCTTCCATGAGGCTCTGCAGAAAATCCACATGCCCGATATTCACCTGAAATTCTTTGAGTCCTACTTTTTTCAGACCATCTACGACCATGGCGATCATCTCGGCATCTGCTTCCACAGAATCGATTCCGATCAGCTCAGCACCAAGCTGTGTACTCTCTTTTAAGCGTCCCTGATAACTGCTGTGATTGATAAAGGTACTTCCCACATAACAAAGACGGATCGGAAAGTCTTCGGTCTCAAACAGGGTTGCTGCCGCTCTTGCGATCGAAGGAGTGATATCCGGCCGAAGTGCCAGTGTATCCCCCTCCCGGTCAAAAAACTTATACAGCTCTCTGGATGAAATCGTTCCGATCTCTTTGCGGAACACATCAAAATATTCAAAAGTCGGAGTCTGAATATCCTGATATCCGTAAAGATGCAGCACCTGATGAAGTTTATCCTGTACTGCCAGCTTTGCTCTGCATTCATTACTGTAAATATCTCGAACTCCTTCGGGAGTATGTAACTTTTGTTCCATAATTCATAACACCCTTTCACTTTACTATGCTAATACATTAAATCATTCTGTAATTATACGAACTTTCATTTCTTCTGTCAATCCCTGTCATCCAAATCTTTTTGAATATAATCCAGATACGGGACAAAACAATGATTTTTCAAAGCCATAAAATATTCCGGGGAAAGTTCTTCAAACCGGATACTTTTGCGCCCGCCGGACTGTGCCCGTTTCCAGAATTTCAAAAGTTCTTCAAATCTCATGTAATACAACGTTTCTTTCTGACTGTAATAAATAATCAGAAAAGAAATCCCCTGCTGTTTTTCATACTTCTCCATAAAAGAAACCTGATGCTCGTGAACATTCTGAAGCGGAAATGTATCTGCGGCACACTCTTTTGCGTCAAAACAAATGGGAATTCCCTGAACAGCTCCGATATAATCCACGGTGCTGACCTTGTCAAAATAGGCAAGTGTGATATGACGCCGTTCCTTGTCAATCCGAACCGGAGTGATCGGGGTCGGCACCTTCTGGATCAGCGCCAGTCCCATTTCTTCATACCGGGTATTTGTGTAATTGATCATATCTTCCAGGGTAGAACCACGAAGTCCCCTTGAATTCCAGGTTCCCATTACAACACCCCTTTTTCGGCTGCAATCCTGTAAAACTGTTTCGGAAGCGGCGCTGTAAACTCTTTCTTGGATACGTTGCATAAGGTTTGCGTACATACCGGAAACTGCAGTCTGGCAGCATGAAGAAGCTGTGACTGCAAGTGATATTTCTGCTCGTATTCCCGGTTGATCTGCGATGCTCCGTATTTGTGGTCTCCAATCAGCGGATGTCCGACCGAAGCCAGATGGGCACGAATCTGGTGGGTCTTTCCGGTGATCAGATGCACTTCTAAAAGCGTTACACCGTCATGGGACTTTATCGGACGGTATTCGGTGATGATCCGTGCACTTCCAGGTCTTTCCTGAAACAGTATTTCTACTTTGTTGGTGCGCTCGTCCTTAAAAAGCCATCCTTCTACCCGGCTCGGTTTTTCGATGATTCCCGCTGTCAGGCAGAGATAATATTTTCCAATGGTGCGGTCATGAAACATCTGGCTGAGTGACTGCAGTCCTGCCATGCTTTTCCCTGCCGCTACAATTCCGCTTGTATTGCGGTCCAGACGGTTGCAGATGGAAGGTCTGAATGTCCGGAGATCCTCCTCTGTAAGTGCATGGCTCTGGATCAGATAAGAAATCAGATGCTCCACCAAAGACTCGTCTGACCTTGCTGCTTTCTGGGAGAGCATCCCCACAGGCTTATTGATCAGAATAATATCCTCATCCTCATAGAGAATGTCCAGACTGACATTTGTATAGCCGGAAAACGTTTCCGAAAATTTTTGAATCGTTTCATCTGATAAAAATAATTTTACACAGTCGCCCTTTGCCAGCTTTTCATTGCCGGACGCCTTTTTCCCGTTCAGCGTAATATTTTTTTTCCGGAGCATTTTGTACAAAAAACTCTTCGGGGCTTTATTTAAGTATTTGCCAAGCAGCTTGTCAAACCGCTGCCCGGCTTCCTGTTCTGTAATCTTGATTTCCTGCATGTTTTGTAACTCCTCATTACATGGAGAGATTTAAAAGAAGCTGTCTGGTCTGCGCTTCTTCCTCTCCGTTTATTTTGGCATTTTCTACCATGGCGATCGATTCCAGTCCTTCGATCCTGGAGAGAAAAACCTTATAATCCTGATAAAATTTCACAGTGGAATACGAAAGACGATTCTGCGTCATCATATCCCTGATATGTTTGGAAAGGACGTTTAAATCGACCTTTTTGCTGTCTGTGTATCCAAATACCGTTCCGTTGGAGATCACCACACACTCCACCGGCATGATTTTTTCACGGGTTGTCAGGACAAGATCGTATACTCTGGTCGTATGCGGTGCTTTTGTATCAACCTCATGAACCAGCTTCTGATCTACAGAAGCATAAGGAAACCTGGTGATAACTCCCACCAGCGCTTTTGCGGCAGGAAGACAGCCAAGAATTGCCACCACTGTCAGAAGATTGCTTCTTGTTTTTGTCTGTACGTAGCCCAGTGTAAAAATGGCAGCTACGAGCAGAAAATAAATCACAGTCCGGATGATTTCTACTTTTTTCTTATAATCCAGATAACCTGGAGTTCCTTTTTCGATTCGCTTCATTTGTTCTTCTCTCCTACTTTTTTCCAATGGTCTGTACGTTTAAAATCCAACTGACCGGAACGATCCTGACCAGTATGTACAGTGCCCTCATCCAGAACCCGAAGATTGAGACTGCTTTTTTTCGTCTCGCATCCAGAAGTGCCTGTTTTACTACGTTTGGAGCCTTTGCCATTGTCATTTTTTTGAGCGGATTTTCAGGTTGCCCGCACCGCTCAAAAAATTCTGTGTCCACAGGTCCCGGGCAGACTGCAGTGACATAGATTCCTTTTTTCTTCCACTCTGCGCCAAGAGCTCTGGAAAAGCTGAGTACATAAGATTTGGTGGCTGCATAAACCGCAAACTGGGGCTGCGGAGCAAATGCCGCAGCAGATGCAATCTGCAGGATCCGACTTCCTTGTGACAGATAGGGCGCACACAAAAGCGTCATGTTTGTCAATGCCTCGCAGTTGAGACGCACCATCTCACTTTGTGCGGGCCACTCTTCTTTTGCGATATCCAAAACAGTACCACTTTTTCCGAAGCCTGCTGCATTCACCAGCATCCGGATATCGGGTCTTAGACGCTGCAGTGTATCTTTGACCGTTTGAAGAAACATCGGATCTGTCAGATCTCCTGCAAAGATGCGGACCGGAACCGAACAGGTCTTCGCGATCGCTTCCAGCCGGTCTTTTCTGCGTGAAATGATCCACAATTCATCCAGGTTCATATAGAAATGCGGAATCTGGCGGACAAACTCCCGCCCCATACCGGAGGATGCCCCGGTGATCACTGCAATTTTCATCTTCCACGCCTCTTTTCTGTCTTCTTTTTCTGTACATTCCGTATGGTTTTTTTCTTCTGTTTTGGTCTGCCCGTTTTGGCAGGCTGTTCCTTTTTCAATCTGCGCGGGCGGATCAGACAATTCTTTTCAAATCCGATCAGATCTGTTCTGCCGGCTTTTTTCAGCGCCTCTGCAACCAGATCATAGTTTTCCGGATTCCGATACTGGATCAACGCTCTCTGCAGGGCTTTCTCATGCGGATTTTTCGGAACATAGACCGGTTTCATTGTCCGCGGATCCACACCGGTATAGTACATACAGGTAGAAATTGTAGACGGAGTCGGATAGAAATCCTGCACCTGCTCCGGCATATATCCAAGATCTCTGCAGTATTCTGCCAGTTCCACTGCTTCTTTTAACGTCGATCCCGGATGAGAGGACATCAGATACGGCACCAGATATTGCTCTTTTCCGATTTTCTGGTTCATGGCATAAAACTTTTTCGTAAAGGTCTCATACACATTGTTGGCCGGTTTTCCCATCATAGAAAGAACCGGATCTGAAACGTGTTCCGGTGCCACCTTTAACTGTCCGCTGACATGATACTCACATAATTCTTTCAAAAACGTATCATCTGCGTCCGCCAGCAGATAGTCGAAACGAATTCCGGAACGGATAAAGACTTTCTTCACTTTCGGAACTTTTCTCAGCTTTCGCAGAAGTGCTACATAGTCTTTGTGATCTGCATTCAGGTTTTTGCAAGGTGTCGGGAACAGACACTGCTTTGTCTTACACACGCCTTTGGTCATCTGCTTTTCACAGGATGGATGCCGGAAATTTGCAGTCGGTCCGCCCACATCATGGATATATCCCTTAAAATCAGGATCCTGCGTGATCTCCTTTGCCTCCTGCAGCAGAGATTCGTGACTTCGTGTCTGTACGATCCGCCCCTGGTGGAAGGTCAGTGCGCAGAAGCTGCATCCGCCAAAACAGCCCCTGTTGCTGATCAGACTGAACTTGATCTCTGCGGTCGCCGGAACTCCTCCCAGTTTTTCATAATCCGGATGGGCACAGCGGGTAAACGGCAGTGCATAGACATCATCCATCTCCATCTGTGTCAGCGGTTTTGCCGGAGGGTTCTGTACCACATATAAATGTTCGGAATACGGTTCGACCAGACGTTTTCCGGAAAATGGATCCGTATTACAGTACTGGGTGTAAAAACTTCTGGCATAAGAAAGCCTGTCCGCTTTTAATTCTTCAAAAGACGGAAGCATCACGGCATCATAAACCGAATCCAGAGATTTTGTCTTGACTGTTGTCCCGCTGATGTAAGTGATATCTGACACGGCAATTCCTGCATCCAGGGCTTCCGCAATCTCTACGATCGAGTGTTCACCCATCCCGTAGGAAATCATATCTGCTCCGGAGTCCAGAAGGACGGAACGTTTCAGCCGGTCAGACCAGTAATCATAGTGTGCAAGCCTTCGAAGGCTCGCTTCAATTCCGCCGAGAATAACCGGCGTCTGTTTGTAGGTCTGACGGATCAGGTTTCCATAGACCACGGTTGCATAATCCGGACGCCTGCCCATCACTCCTCCGGGCGTATAGGCATCGGATTTTCTGCGCTTTTTGGAGACAGAATAGTGATTCACCATGGAATCCATATTGCCGGCAGATACTAAAAATGCAAGCCTTGGCTCTCCGTATATGGTCACACTGTCTTTGTCCTTCCAGTCCGGCTGGGAAATGATCCCGATCCGATAGCCTCTGGATTCCAGAAGTCTTGTGATCACAGCAGGACCAAAAGATGGATGATCGACATACGCATCCCCGGTAATATAGACAAAATCAACCCGGTCCCATCCTCTGTCTTTCATATCCTGTCTGCAAATTGGTAAAAACCTTTCTCTCATGTATTTATACTCCACATCTTTCATATGTTTTTGCTTGGATCTCATCATAACTGCGGATAAAATAGTCCGCCTTTTCTTTTTTCTCTTTTTCATCACTTGCCGAGAATGCATCATCCACTGCACACACTGTCATTCCCGCATTGCGCCCGGCTTCGATCCCCTTTGGAACATCTTCAAATACCAGACACTCTTCCGGCTGTACACCGAGGTCCTCTGCCACTTTCAGATAAACATCCGGTGCAGGCTTTCCTTTTTTCACTTCACATCCGGTGCGTACAGAAGAAAAATACTCCCGGATCTGCAGCGCGTCCAGAGCGGCAAGAGCCAGCTCCTTTGCATTGCTCGTAGCAATTCCCATCAGGATCTGCTCCTGTTTTAAAAATTCCAGAAATCCTTTTGCCCCCGGCTTTAGCTCCACTTGGGTCTGATACAGATGCAGTGTCATATCGATCCACTCCTTTTGCACATCTTCCAGCGAACAGGAGAGCTCTGGAAATACATCCAGAAAATACTGTGCGGTCTCTGTGTAGCTTTTTCCCTCCAATGCCTTGGCGAATCCGGGCGGCGGGGTCAGATGGTATTTCTTTAAAAAGATCCGGTCCACTTCCGGCCAGATCCACATGGAATCCGTCAGCGTCCCATCCATATCAAAAATTACTGCTTTTTTTCCACTGAGCATAGTGTATCCTTCTCTTTCTCTGTCAATTCCCGGTATTCGCCGGGCATCAAAGTTTCATCCAGCTGAAGCGGTCCCATACTGAGCCTCTTCAGATAAATGACTTTCTTACCGACTGCTTCAAACATCCGCTTCACCTGATGAAACTTCCCTTCGCAGATCGTCAGAAGAATCTCTGAAACTTCTCCCGACTTTACTACCTCCAACACTGCAGGAGCAGTCAGCTTTTTCTCATGGATATCCACGCCTTCTGCAAATTTACGGACATCTTCCTGCGTAACGATCCCCTGCACTTTCGCATAATACGTCTTATCTACATGCTTTTTCGGGGAAAGCAGCCGATGCGCCAGTTCCCCGTCATTGGTGATCAGCAGCAACCCTTCGGTATCTTTATCCAGACGTCCTACCGGAAACAGATCCTTTCTTTTGCGGGAAACAATCAGGTCGATCACCGTCTTTTCTCTGGCATCCTCTGTTGCCGAAATCACCCCGGCGGGCTTGTGCAGCATATAATATTCTTTTTTTGTGTAGCCGACGGTCTGACCGTCGAATACAACGGTTGTCTCTTCGGTATCGATCTTTGTTTCCGGCTTTTTCACACAAGCGCCATCCACAGACACTCTGCCTTTGGAAATCGCCCGCTTTACTTCTGTTCTTGTGCCCACTCCCATATCTGCGAGATATTTATCCAGTCTTATCTTCATCTCTTTTCATCCTTATGACTGCCAGCGCCAGCCCGGCAGATATTTGTTTTTCAGCGTCTGGTTTGCCAGTTTTCCGAATCCGAGCGGATATCCGTCCACACAGACCAGATACCATCCTTTCTCCTTGCGGGAGACAAGATCTTCTACATCCAGAGTCTCTCCTTTTAAATATTTGATCACACGTTCATCCTGTACGGACAAATCCAGAATATTGGCATACTCTTCTTTTTTCAGTGACATTGCAAACGCCTGACTCGGTTCAAACCGCTTTTTCTTAAGTTCTCCGAGCAGCAATCCGGTTCTTAAAAAGCGGACACCGTTCAGCTTTGGAAGTCCCTTCGGCATATAGTAGACTCTCTCTCCATGGATATCCAGTCTTGATGCTTCCGGTTTCCAGGAAACGTTCCGGAAAAACTCTTCCAGCTCTTCCGGCAGTTTTCCGCCTTTTTTAGAATCCTTTTCTTTCAGAGCAATCGGAGAGCCTTCCCCCTTTTTCAACAGTGCAAGATAATGTCCTTCCCCTTCCATTCGATGCGGAAAAATCCGGACTGTCTTTGCAAGATTTGGGTTTTTGCTGTCTGTCACTTCCGGCATTCCCGGTGCAAAGCCTTCATATCCTGCCATCTCACAAATCTCAAACTCCGGATATTCTTCCAGCAGATATTCGATGGTCTGCTCATTCTCTGACGGATCAAAGGTACAGGTAGAGTACAGCATCATTCCACCCGGACGCAGCATGGATGCCGCCTGCGTGATGATACTTCGCTGAATTTTTGAGAAAAACTCCGGACCATGCTCTTCCCATGCTTTGACCATCTTTTTATCTTTTCGAAACATTCCTTCTCCGGAACACGGAGCATCGATCAGGATCTTGTCAAAATATTCCGGAAAATACTCGGTCAGCTTGCCCGGCTCTTCGCTGAGCACCAGCATATTTCCGATTCCGAATAATTCAATATTCTTCAGCAGACCTTTGGCTCTGGAATTGCTGATGTCATTTGCCATCAGAACTCCTTTTCCCTGTAGCTTTGCCCCAAGCTCTGTCGCCTTTCCTCCGGGAGCGGCACATACATCCAGCACCCGGTCTCCCGGCTCGATCAAAAGCCGGTCTGCCGGTGTCATCGCGCTTGGCTCCTGCAGATAATACAGTCCTGCAAAATAGTACGGATGCTTTGCCGGCTGGATCTGATCTCCGTCATAATAAAATCCATTTGAGATCCATGGAACCGGACGCAGCGGCCATGGAGCGATTTTCAAGAAATCCTCCACGGAAATTTTGTTTGTATTAACACGGAGTCCGTAATGACGCGGCTCCTCATAGCATTTTAAATAATCCTCATATTCTTCACCCAAAAGGTGTTTCATCTTTTCTTCAAATGTATTTGGTAAATTCATATTCATTCCTCCACATGAACATGATTATACCATAATTCCTATAGTAAGACTACCTGGAATACACACATTTTATTCTGGCATTTTCTGCATACCGCAGCACCGGATACGGATTTACACTGATTTCTTCCGTTCCTTCTTTCAGATAAATTCCAAGGTGGAGATGCACCGGAAACTCCCCCGTTGTTCCCTCCTCTCCATATCCGCTGTCCCCCATATAGCCGAGCAGATCTCCTGCCTTTACCGGATCTCCCTTCTCAAGCTCCGCATAAGAATCCAGATGTGCATAATAAAAATACGCTCCCGTCGGTGCCGTGATCCCAATCCTCCAGCCGCCCTTTTCCAGCCAGCCTTTTTCGGTTACGACACCATCCGTCATGCTTACAACAGGATAATACCCGGGCGTATTTTTCTCTGCCATAATATCTGTCCCCTCATGCCCCCGTTTTCCTCCGTAATTTCGTTCAAACATCCAGGAATCAACATAAGAAATCTTATCCTCGGTATCATCCAGAGACTGCGGGATGGGGAAATATTTTACATCATTCCAGATTGCCCTGCATGATTGCACATAAGCATCCCAGCCCGTTTGGTTTCGCCATTGGCTGTACAGCTTCTGAAATCCGGAGGGTGAGACTTTTCCTGGAAATCTGCGGTTTTCAAAGTCTGTTGCCATCCAGTAGAGTCCCACGTCCCGTCCCGGATCTGCAGCCTGTTTCAAATAAACCTGCATGGTTTCAGAAACAGGCTGCCTGCGAAAATCAGGCTGAGATACCACCGGTTTTTGAAGTCTCTGAAATCCACTGACAGAAATCAAAACCCCGGTATTTAATACGGCAAAAAATGCCAGAAGAAAAATTCCCGCAAAATAGCTGATATATCTGTGACGCATAGAACTTTCTCCCGTTGGATGTTTCAAATTATCGTATGCCGGTTTCTTCTAAAACTTTCCACTGATAAATGTCCCATATCGTCATATACATATAACAACAAGTGAATCGGAGTTTTCCTATGAGAAAAAATCTGGCCGGAATCGGAGTTCTGATCTGTTTTGCCTTTATGCTTTTATTTCCAAAAGATGTATTTAATGGAGCCAGCAAAGGTCTGCTGCTATGGTTTCATACAGTCTTTCCCACACTGTTTCCCTTTTTGATCATCACAAACCTGCTGATGTCCACCAACTGCATCCGTCTGATTGCCCGCCTGTTCGGCCCTCTTCTGAACAAAATCTTCCGGGTCTCTCCAAACGGGAGCTTTGCGATCATTGCAGGCTTTCTCTGCGGATATCCTATGGGCGCCAAAATTTCCGCAGACCTGACACATACAAAACAGATTTCACCGCAGGAAGGAGCGTATCTACTCTCCTTTTGCAACAATACAAGTCCGGTCTTTATTTTCAATTTTGTAGTCTGGAAAACACTGGGAAAAAGCGAACTGATGATTCCGTCCATCCTGATCCTGACAGCTGCGCCCATTCTGGTCAGCTTTTTTACGAGAAGAACGTATTTGAAGGGAAAACAGGCATTTCAGGCTCCGGATTCAGGCTGGCAGAAAAATACGTTCTGGTCCTTTGACATTTTGGATCACTGCATTATGGACAGCTTTGAAGCAATCACAAAAGTGGGGGGCTATATGATTCTTTTCTCCGTGTTGATCGCACTGTCAGAAAACCTGGCATCCTGCTTTCCGGCGGTTCAAATTCTTCTGCCGGTTTTGGAAATCACAAACGGGATTCAGTTGATTGGAATGTCTGCCGTTTCTTTTCCTGTAAAATACATTTTGGCGCTCTCTCTGACAGCATTCGGAGGCATATGCGCTGCCGCCCAGACACAGTGCATGATACAAAAAGCCGGTTTTTCAATCTTTCCCTACATAACACAAAAGCTGGCTACCGCTCTGGTAACCAGCCTGCTTGGCATCTTATATCTTTTATGCTTCGCCTGAGAACTCCTGTCCTTCTTCCGGAGTCGGAGACTCTAATTCTGCACGATTCGTGCGGACAACATCATAACACTCCTGAAGGGAGTTGATCAGTCCGTCATATTTTGTCGTATAGCTGTCTAATGTATGACCGATAATACTCTCTGCATTGGCAAGCAGATCATCGGTATACTGGATCGCACCCATACGGATCTCATTTGCATCCATTGTTGCATTGTCGATGATCTCCTGAGCCTGTGCGGTCGCCTGTGTCACGATCTCATTTGCCTGTGCATATGCCTGCTGCATGATCTCATGCTCACTGACAAGCTCTGTTGTCTGTACCTGTGCTTCTTCGATCATCGCATCGGCTTTTGCTTTTGCATCCGCAAGGATCGCATCCCGGTTGCTGATGATCTTCTGATATCTCTTGATCTCATCCGGAGTCTTCATTCTGAGTTCTCTCAAAAGCTCATCCAGATGTTCTTTATTTACAATAATCTTTGTCGAGGATAACGGCTGAAACTTACAATCTTTGTCAATGTACTCTTCAATCTCCTCAATAATCTGTTCAATACGGCTGCTCATAGTTACACTCTCCTTTTTGCTTTCATCTTCGCTTCCAACTCTCCTGCTACCGCTTCTGGCACAAACTGTGATACATCTCCCCCATAAGCGGCAATCTCCCTGACGGTTGTAGAGCTTAAGTAAGAATATTCGATACTGGTAGTCAGAAACATCGTCTCCAGATCCGGCTCCAGTTTATGGTTCGTCTGCGACATCTGCAATTCATATTCAAAATCTGTAATTGCCCGAAGTCCTCTGATGATCACAAAGGCATCCATCTGACGGGCAAAATCTATCAAAAGTCCGTGAAATGGAACAATTCTGACATTTGTCAGATCTTTGGTCGCTTCCTCTAACATTTTAACACGTTCTTCTACAGAAAACAACGGCATTTTCGCATTATTATTCAGCACACCGACAACCAGTTCATCCACAATTTTACAGGATCTGCGGATAATATCTAAATGTCCGTATGTAACAGGGTCAAAACTGCCCGGATAAATGGCTCTTAACATATCATTTCCTTTCCAGCTTTCTCAATGAAAACATGCTTGTTCGTCTTGTATTCTTTCTCTTTGATCAGTGTGAAGCCCAAATCTTCCAGATAAGAAAAGTCCGTATGCTTTGATGCTTCCACAATGATCACGGTATCCTCATAAATCAGTTCGGAACCGGACAGATACGTAAGAACCTGTCTCTCCAGATCCTGATCATACGGAGGATCCATAAATACAAAATCAAACACTTTCTCGCCTTCCAGCTGATACAGAGCTGTCAGAACATCTTTCGTCATGGTCATCGCTTTCTCAGAAAGCTTTGTATAGTTTAAATTTTCTTTGACACAGGCCATCGCTTTTGGATTCTTTTCGACAAAAACAGCCTCTTTGGCGCCTCTGCTCAATGCCTCGATGCCAATTCCGCCACTTCCGGCAAACAAGTCCAGAAAAACGCTTCCGAAAACAGACGGCGCGATCATATTGAACAGTGTCTCTTTGATCCTGTCTGTTGTTGGTCTGGTCTCCATTCCGTCCAAAGTTTTTAACTGCAGTCTCTTTGCAGTTCCTGCGATCACTCTCATTGCGCACCTCCACTTTCTCAACTATGCTGAATTTTAGCAGAAAAAAGCACTCAGGTCAATCCCAAGTGCTTTTTTCCGCCTGATTTCGCATTGGCAACAGTGACTGCTTATTTACCGGCCATCTGTTTTTCCTGCTGCTCGATCATTTTCTTTACCATATAACCACCTACAGATCCGTTCTGTTTGGAAGTTAAGTCTCCGTTGTAACCGTCTGACAGCGGTACTCCAAGCTCGCTTGCTACCTCGTATTTGAATTTGTCCAGTGCTCCCTTTGCTTCTGGTACTGCTGCTCGATTAGATGAACGACTTGCCATGATAATTTCCTCCTTTTCGTAACTTCTTTTGTTACCTCTTTTTGTAGTTTTATAACCTAAGCCCGGGCCGCATCGACATGAAAGTTGCTGCATTGTGATGCGGCTCGTCTCATGTGTCTGCATTCCGTTCGCTTGTGTTACATCCATAGTATATGGAGGAATTTTATTTTTAATCTGGTAAGTTCTGGTATTTTTAAAGTGTCATTTCTAACATCACATCTGACAGATAGTGTTTTAAGCGATCGGCCAGCCGCCGGTTTCTTTCTGATTTCAGTCCGGGATCCGTCCGCAGCAGTTCTCCTGCAGCTTCGGCAGCTTGTTTTAGGATCAGAGAATCCTGGAACACATCTCCCAGTTTAAAATCCATCAGACCGCTCTGCCGGATTCCAAAGAGATCGCCCGGTCCCCGAAGTCTTAAATCTTCTCCCGCGATAAAAAATCCGTCATTGGACTGATTGAGGATACCCAGACGCTCTTTTGTTTCTTTTGATTTGGAAGGACTCATAAAAATACAGTAGGACTGATGTCCTCCTCTTCCTACCCGGCCGCGGAGCTGATGAAGCTGAGCGAGGCCAAAACGTTCTGCATTTTCGATCATCATAACTGTTGCATTCGGAACATCAATCCCGACTTCGATCACCGTCGTGGATACAAGGATCTGGATCTCATTTTTCCCGAATGCTTCCATGATCTCATCTTTTTGTGCCTGCTTCATTTTTCCGTGAAGACACCCTACTTTGACAGACTCACCCATGATATCCTGAAGCATCTGGGAATAATCGGTTACATTTTCTGCTTCCAGCGCTTCACTCTCCTCGACCATCGGACAGATCACATAACACTGTCTGCCTGATTGCACTTGCTTTTTCATAAATGTATACGCTGTATTCCGATATCCGGTATCCACCACACAATTTTTGATCGGAAGTCTGTTTTTCGGCAATTCATCGATGACTGAAATATCCAGATCTCCGTAGAGGATGATTGCCAGTGTCCGCGGGATCGGGGTGGCGCTCATGACCAGAATGTGAGGCAACACTCCTTTTCCTGCCAGCGTCTCTCTTTGTTTGACTCCAAAACGATGCTGCTCATCTGTTACCACCAGCGCCAGATTCTGATACTGCACTTTTTCTTGAATCAGTGCATGAGTTCCGATCACAATATCTGCCTCTCCCGCTTCAATTCTGGCATAAGCCTCCCGTTTTGCCTTTGCTGTCATGGAACCGGTAAGGAGCTCCGTTTTCAACGGGATTCCGTATGCTTCCAGCATTCCGCTGATATTTTCATAATGTTGTCTGGCAAGCACTTCTGTGGGTGCCATCATCGCGCTCTGATATCCATTTAAGCCGGTATACATCAAAGCAAGAAGTGCCACAATCGTTTTTCCGGATCCCACATCACCCTGTACCAGCCTTGACATGACAGATTCTCCGGAGATATCCCGCAAAATCTCCTGCCATACTTTCTTCTGTGCGCCTGTCAGTTCATAGGGAAGTGCGTAAAGAAATTCGTCCACCTTCGGCTGATCACAGAATCCATAATGATTCTTGGCACGGTCTTCCCGTTCCTTGATCATTCGCAGGGAAAGCACGAAAATCAAAAATTCTTCAAATACAAAGCGCTTTCTTGCCTCATAGAATTCTTCTTTTGTCTCTGGAAAATGGATTCCTTCCATTGCAGTTCTTCGATCCAGAAGGTGATATCGGCAGATCAGCTCTTCCGGAAGAAATTCCCGGATTCCTTCCACCTGCTCCAATGCCTGAGCGACCGCTTTTTTTACCGCATTATTGGTCAGTCCTGCCGTCAGGGCATAAACGGGCTGCATTGTATTTCTTTTTTCCTCGTAAGAGGCACTGGGATAGAAAATCTCCGGATGCTCCATCACCAGTGCGTCCTTTTTGCGCACAATCCTTCCGCGCAGAGTGATCACGCCTCCCCGTCCCAGTGTATTGCGAAGAAACGGCATCCGAAACCAGATCACTTTCAAAGTGCCGGTCATGTCTTTCAGATAGAGTGTGGTGATCTGCATTTTTTTATTCTGACTGACCTGGATCCTCCCGAAGATCGCGCCGGTGACAGTGACTGTCTTTCCCTCCTGGATCTCTCCAATGGAAATCGGATCTTCATAGATATCATAGGTCCTCGGATAATACGCAAGCAGGTCCCCAATGGTATGGACACCTGCTTTTATAAATAATTGTTCTGTTTTTTCACCAACGCCTTTTAAGACGCTGATTCTTTCAGATTCTCTCATAAATGAAACAACTTCCTATTCTACAGATAATACGTAGTAGTAGATCGGCTGTCCGCCGCAGTGGAAATCAACATCTACATCCGGATAGATCTCTTCAATCTCGCCTGCAAAACGCTCTGCATCTTCTTCCAGAACATCCTGTCCGTAATACAGACTGATCAGTTCTGTATCATCATCCACAAGCTGAGAAAGCATCTCTTTTGTCGTCTGCTCTACAGACTGACCGACAGAAAGGATTCCGGCATCACCGATTCCCATGATATCTCCTTCATGGATTTCTTTATCGTCAATATGGGTATCACGCACAGCGTACGTAACCTGCCCTGTCTTTACATTCTTGATCTCTTCCAGCATGGTCTCCATGTTGGTATCGACGTCCTCTTCCGGCATATAGTTGATGATCGCTGTAATTCCCTGTGGAACTGTCTTTGTCGGAATCACGATGATATCCTTGTCCTTTGTCAGATCTTTTGCCTGATTTGCTGCCAGGACAATGTTCTTGTTGTTTGGCAGAATGAAGATGTGATCTGCATTGACCGCATCGATCGCAGTGAGCATATCCTCTGTACTTGGGTTCATCGTCTGACCTCCTTCGATCAGATAATCCACACCAAGTTCTCTGAAAATCTCGTTCATCCCTTCTCCGATGGATACTGCAATAAACCCAACCGGCTTGCGAGGCGCTTTTTTCGCCTGTTCTGCTGCAACTTTTTCCGCATCACGGATCAGCTTTTCCTGATGCTCTTCTCTCATGTTGTCAACCTTCATACGGGACAACTGTCCGTATGTGAGTCCTTTTTCAAAGGCCAGTCCCGGATGATTTGTATGAACGTGGATCTTCACAATGTCTTCATCCGCCACACATACGATGGAATCTCCAATGGACTCCAGGTAGGATTTAAACTCCATTTCATCTGCTTCTGTAAAGGCCTTATCTGTCATAATGATAAATTCTGTACAATATCCGAACTTGATGTCCGCTTCAGCCTGCGCACCTGCTTTGGTCATCTTTGTTCCTGCACTTGCTTCGATCGCACTGTAATCGATCTCTTTGCCAAGAAATGCATCATAGGCGCCATGTAACACTTCCAGAAGTCCCTGTCCGCCGGAATCCACTACGCCGGCTTCTTTCAGTACAGGAAGCATCTCCGGTGTCTGATCCAGCACTTCTTTGGCATATGCCAGAACTGCCGGCAAAAACTCTTCCAGATCATCTGTCACCTCTGCCATCTCAGCTGCTTTCTGAGCGATTCCTTTTGCAACTGTCAGGATCGTACCTTCTTTCGGTTTCATGACCGCCTTGTAAGCAGTTGCTCTTGCACGCTCACATGCCTGTGCAAGTACAATCGTATCGATCTCTTTTTCTTCCCGGATCGTCTTTGTAAATCCTCTCAGAAGCTGAGAAAGGATTACTCCCGAGTTTCCTCTGGCTCCTCGAAGAGAACCGGAAGAAATCGCTTTTGCCAGAGATTCCATATCCGGTCTCTCCATGGCGCTGACTTCCTTTGCAGCTGACATGATCGTCAAAGTCATATTCGTTCCTGTATCTCCATCCGGTACAGGGAATACATTCAGTTCATTGATGAATTCTTTTTTTGCCTCCAGATTTGCCGCTCCCGCCAGAAACATTTTTGCGAGCAGCTCTGCATTGATCGTTTTTGTTGCCACAGCAAATATCCTCCTTAATCTATCACTCTGACACCTTCAACGAAGATGTTGATCTTATCTACGGTCATCCCGGTGAATTCTTCCACTTTATATTTGACGTTGTTCATCAAATTATCAGAAACAGAAAGAATATTTACTCCATATGCAACGATCACATGGAAATCCAGAACCAGGATATTGTCATCTGAAATATCCACATGGATCCCATGGGTCAGACTTTCTCTTTTTAACAGCCGCACAAGACCATCTTTCATGTTCACGGCAGCCATACCTACAATTCCAAAACATTCTACAGCAACAGAGCCTGCGTATTTAGCAATAACTTCCGGGCTAATTGTGATAATCCCAAGCTCTGTACTCATACTACCTTTCATCATATATTACCTCCAATTCTTAATGGATCTTCGCACAATTAACATTCGTATTATACTCTCATTATCCGGATTTTACAATATCGATTCATAAAGTGCTGTCAAAACATTCAAAATCTCGTCCTCTGACATGGCCGAACTGTCCAGGCACAGATCGTACTGGGACATCTCTTCCCACTTCTTGTCTGTATAGTAGTTATAATAGAATTTTCGCTGTTTATCGACCTTTTTGATCAGAGAAAGCGCCTCTTTTTCTTCCAGAGAGGTACGCTCCATCACTGTCTGAAGCCTGTAGTCCAATGGTGCATGAATAAAAATACTCCGGGATGTCGGGCGGGATTTCAGGATATCATTGGCGCATCGTCCTACAATGATACAATCCTCCGTATCTGCCAGACGTGTGATGATCTGTGCCTGTGTGTAGAACAGCACATCGTTCATCGGTTCAAACCGAAAACGGCTTTCCATCTGCGCCGGATCTTCTACCGGGTAACGCCATGGATTCGCTCTTTTTTCATCTACTTTGACCAGCTCATCATAAGAAATATCATTCTGTTCACTGGCAAGCTTGATCAGTTCTTTGTCATAATAATGAATTCCCAGCTTTTCGGATAACTTCTTTGCAATTCTGCGTCCGTTGCTGCCATACTGTCTTCCGATTGTAATGATACGTCTGCTCATAATCATTCCCCGCTTTCTGCCTGTCATCAAGGCGTTTGAAGTTATTTGAAGTTACTTTAATTTTATCATGAAATGAAATTGATGTGAACAAAAAAACCGATAGAATTCACAAAAAATCCCATATATTGATCTTTACAAAAAAGAATTTCAAAAAAAGACTTGCATTCAGAGGGGGTTTCTGCTAGAATAACAGTGTTGTGAGTCTGTATAAGACTATTTCAGATTGTTAGGAGGTGCAATGATGGCTAAATGTGCTATTTGTGAAAAGGGTGCTCACTTCGGAAACAACGTAAGTCACTCTCATAGAAAAACACCAAAAATGTGGAAATCAAATGTGAAATCCGTTAGAGTGAAAACAGAAGGCGGAGCTAAGAAAATGTACGTTTGTACTTCTTGTTTAAAATCAGGATGCGTTGAGCGTGCATAATCTGTTATATGACGACACGGAATAAAAAGGCTTGATATTTACTTTGTAAATATGGAGTCTTTTTTTCATGCTTTACTCGCCAGAAAAAACAGATGCCCAGCCGGACACCTGCTCTTCATTTACAAAACAGACAATATCCTATTAAAAGCAACGCAGTAATGATCGCAATCCCCCATGGAATACTCGATAACAGGAGCATGATCAGCATTCCCACTGCGACGAAAATCAGCGCAAATCCGATCACCCGTTTCAAAATACATCACACCCACCGGCCCTCTTACTGCAAATATATGACAGATATTTCAAAATAATACTCTGATTTTATACGTTTTCTTCTTTTTCAGCAGAATCTAAAATCTCTGCCACATCTGCTTCTGTTACTTTATCTTCTTTTTTCTCTGTAAAACGGTCCACCAGATCCGGTACCATATCCAGAATTTTTGTCATCGTATCCTGATTTCTCACATTTACAAGCTTGGTCGTTCCATTCTTGATCACAAGAACTGCACTCGGGGTAATCTTTCCACCGATTCCACCCATTCCTTTTTCGCGTTTTTCAGCACGAAAAGAACCGGCTCCGATTCCAAAGGAAACATCTACAAGCGGAAGAATGATCGTATCACCCACATGAATTGCGTCACCGACAACCGTCTTAGATGAGATCACTCCATCCATTCCCTGAAACAATGCTTCCACAGTCGATTTAAAATTGTTGTTATTCTCTGCCATTTGCTGTTTTCCTCCTTTGGCTTTTTGGTTGTATTCTAAAAGCGTAATTTTCTGATATGGGAAATCGTCGTGCGGATATTCTTGTTCCACAGCAGATTCCATAGAACAATCACAAAATAAACGGCATGCACCCTCCCCTTGATCATGGCCTTTCCTTTGAGCACTTTCTCGTCAAAATTCGGAGTGATCTCCACACATTCTCCGATAAACGGATAGATAAGACTCGCTCCCGCCAGAACATATCCTGTGACAGAAGGGTCTGAAAACCCGAATTCCAGATCTGCCTCACACTTTGACGGCTTCAAAAAGCAAAACAAACGTCGAAGCTCTGTGAGGCATTTCATAAAAGCTGACCGATGAATTTCATCCGTAAGAAACTCCATCAATCTTTCCTTTTTTTCTGCCAGTGATTTGAGCATATCACAAATTTTATGAAAAGTACATTTTATCTGTTCCGCTTTTTGAGAAATCCGCTCTCCAAGTCCCGGTCTTGAATCCTGTTTCTTTTTGTTTTCGGTTTTCTTATGTTCTGTTATTTTCTTTTGTATTGGTTCCGGCTGTTTTTTAAGTTGTTCTGAAGGCTCTTTTTTCTGTATACTTTTTTCAGAAGGCGGAGACTTCAGCGTTTCTCTACTCTGAGAGTTCTTCTCTTCTGCCCGGGAAACAGGTAGGGCCGCCTGTTCGGGCTGATCCGCCAGAAACCGCTTCCATGCGATTCGAAACTTCCATTTTAACGCTCCGCCTTGGTACGACACCTCTCCTTTTACAAGGGAACACAGCCAGGAAAACTTCAGTAAGGCGAACAGGTTTTCCCATTCACCTTCCCCCAGGACATCTCCCCGATATCTGACCGGTACAAACAGAAAGATACCTGCCAACAGGATCAGTATTCCCAATATTACCAGTAATATCCAGCCTATGATTTTTAAAATCAACAGAAGTATATGTATCATATGATTCTACACACTGCCTTCCCCAGATTGTTTCTGATTATTTAAGATGAACTCTCTTAGTCTGACATCATTTGTTTTTTGGTACACATCCTGCACGATTTCTTCTGTCAGCTCCAGTGCCCCTTCGTATCCATCCGCGAGACCGACTACGAACAGCCCAGCGTCCTCAAAAATATGCTGCTTCAGCAACAATACAGAGAAAAATTCCAGTGGATTTTGTTTTCCCTGGGCTAACACGATCAGATAAAGATCCTTTCGAAACCGTTTCTTTTTCAAGCCCTCAATAATCCTTTTTTCACGTTTTTTCAGAGAACGGCTTACATACAATTCTCTATAAAACTCCATATTCATGCAGTCTGTCATCCCCTTTATGCTTGTTCTTTTCTATTGATAATAATAAGAATCCAACACCTGCTTTGCAATTGGAACTGCTTTTGCACCGGCATTTCCGTCATAGCCCTCGATGATCACACTGATGACCAGTTCCGGGTTGTCCAGATTCGTAAAGCCTACGAACCAGGAATGTGTTTTTTCCCCATCTGTCATGCTGTATTCTGCAGTTCCTGTTTTTCCCGCCACGGAATAAGACTGTCCGGAAAGCATCGTGGCAGTCCCTTCATCCACAACTGCCCGCATATAGTCTTTCAACTGTGATGCTTCCTCCGATGTCATCAGTTTTTTATAACTTTTCGGTACATTTTTCCGAATCTCGGTTCCTTTATAGTTTGTGACTTTATCAACCAGATATGGTTCCATTAAAGTTCCGCCATTTGCGATCGCCTGTGTGATCAGTGCCATGTGATACGGGCTGACCAATGTGTTTCCCTGTCCCATAGCTGTCATCATCATCTCTCCGTCACTGGTATTCTCATCCACTACAAACGAGCTTTTTGAATAATCCAGCACGGATGGCAGTTTTTTGTTAAACAGAAGCTCTTCGGCCGTCGCACGGTAAGAATTCCGATCCAGCATCAGACCAATGTTTGCAAAGGAAGAGTTGCAGGAGTTTGCAAAAGAACTGCGCAAGTCTTCCAATCCATGTACCGTACTGTCAAAACATCGGATCGTGATGTCTTCATAAGTGATCGATCCTTCACAATTATAGCTGTAATTTTGATAGTCCGGATGTTCTCGCATATATTCCAGTGCAGTCACGATCTTAAAGGTAGATCCCGGAGCATATGCCCCTTGAGTCACCCGGTTCAGAAGCGGACTGTAAGTACTGTCTGCATTTAAGGCTTCCCAATCCTGCGCGATTGTATTCGGATCATAGGACGGTCCGGACACCATGGCAAGAATTTTTCCGGTGCTGGCCTCCATAACCATGATCGCGCCCCGATTTTCTCCCAATGCATTGTATGCCGCCTGCTGAAGCCCCGCATCCAATGTAGTTACGACCGTATCGCCATGATTTTTTTCATCCTTAAATTCGTTGAGAAATTTTTCCGCAAAAAATGCATTGGACGTCAGAAGTTCTGAGTTTTCGATGGATTCCAGTCCGCTTTTTCCTGCGGTCTCATTGCTGTAGCCAACAACATGGGCAAATGCTGCCCCGTACGGATAGACTCTGTTTTCTGTTCCGCCCTCTCCGACCTGTGTCTCGGCAAGAACTTCTCCGTCTCTGTCCGTAATGCTTCCCCGGATGATCCGGTCTGCAAAGGCATCCTGTCTTACATTATACGGACTGTTGACGATTGTCTTTGCCCGGAACACATTAAAATAGACAATATAGGAGATCAGGGCAAGAAACAGCGTAACAAACAAATAGGTCATCTTAGCGAACTCTTTGTTTCGGAACTTCTTCGAAGCCTGGCTCTTTGGTTGTCTTTTTCTTCTTTGTGGTTCTTCTCTTCGTGCCATTTCTTAACTCTCTTTCTCTCTTTCTTTCCAGATTTTCTTCCTCATCTTCTCTTAAAATATACAGACCCTGTATGATGCCGAACATGATCATCGTACTTAAAATTGAGCTTCCTCCGTAGCTGACAAGAGGAAGAGTTACGCCCGTAGAAGGGATAAATTTTGTCACTCCGCCGATATTTAAAAATACCTGGAAAATATAACAGGTTCCAAGTCCCAGTGCTACCAGTTTGTAGAACTGATTGCGGAGTGCCAGAGCAATGTTTAAAAACATCACATAACAGCTGACACACACCAGAATCAGACACAGGGAAAGAATCAGTCCCATTTCTTCCGAAATCGCAGCAAAGATAAAGTCTGTATCAGCTACAGGAATCTCATCCGGAAGTCCCTGAAACAGCCCCATTCCAAACCAGCTTCCTGTGCCAATGGCAAACAAAGACTGCGCTACCTGATATCCGCCGTCACTATAGGTTGCAAACGGATCTTTCCATGCAGCTACACGTACCTGAATGTGCGCAAATAAATGGTATGCCAGTACGGCAGCGACCGAACCGCCTCCGAGACCGGCTGCCACATAAAGAGGCTGTCTCGTTGCCGTGTACAGCATGACCAGATACACTACGAATAAAATCAATGCCGTACCAAGGTCTGTAGAAAGCACGAGGATCAGCACATGAGCTGCTGCCAGTGCTGTTGTAATCACAATGTTCTTAAACTCCAAAGAACGATTTAAATTTGCCGCTACAAAAAATACAAATAAAATTTTCACAAACTCGGACGGCTGTATTCCGAATCCGGCGATCGTAAATCCAAGCTTTGCTCCACCGGAAACCTCTGCCAGAACGGCAACCAGAACCAACGCCAGAATCCCGGCTCCTGCATACATATAGCCCCAGTCTTTTAAACGATCCAGCTTACGGATCACAACCGGTACCACCAAACCGATCACAACTCCTACTGCGGCGAAGATCAGCTGCTTGATCGCATTTTCTTCTTCCAGTCTGGTCAGCATGATCATCCCGATACAAAGAAGCATGCACATATTATTAACGATCAGCTTGGACACCTTCGGATATAAAATCCGGTACAACAGAATCACAGCCAGAAGAAAACCCGCGCTGGCTGCATAAAGAGTCAGTATTTTGGGATCATCCTTCTTCAGATACATGACCACATATGCTGTCAGCTGAAGTAAAAACATCAGCACATTCTGCCGGATCAGGATCCATTTCTGCTCGCTCTCATAATTATGTGCGAAAATAGAGAAACACGAAAACGTGTAAATTCCCATTAAAAGGATCATAAGATATTTTGATAATTCTACTATGATGTTAACCACAATTTCACCTGCTTTTATGTTATTCCGCGTCTGAAATGACCGCGCGTAAATTCTTCTCCTGACATTCCCGATACCGCATTCCGGGTATTCACAGCAAGAGCCGCATTCAAGATGCGAGTCACCTCGCTGCCTGTCTCTGTCGAAAACTGCACACGGATGCTTCTTGGATGCATCCTCATCCACTCTTCTCTTTCATCAAACAACGATAAAGGAGCGGAATTGTAAACAATATTATAGCAAAATCCGCAGTGATTTTTCACCGGGAACTGTTTTCCTCTGCGATCCGTCAGTGTTATCGTGACCGGGTGGTGTGTACAGCCGTTTGTTGTCTTCACCACACACTGCGCAGATGTCATAACCGGAATTCTTCCATAGATTACAAGTTCACTTTCCTCAAGTCCCAGAACATTCAGCTCCTCTGCATTTAATTCCATCGGAGCTGTAAACAGTTCTACACCGTTCCTTTTCCAGAATTGCCGGCTGTATTGATTGAATACATACAGATTATGATCCAGAAGGATCGTCCTGTCAAATCCGTGTTGTTTTAAAAACTGAAAACTCTCACAGTTTCTGATCAATACACCGTCCTGTGCGATTTCCAGAAACCGATCATAATGTTGTTCAAATTTTCGAACTGCATCAGCCCGGAAAATATGGGGCATTGCCAGAAAAATCTTGGCACTGCTTCTTTTCGCTTTTTTACAGAGGTGCTGCAGTCTCGCATCTTCAAATAAATCCTGCACTACATTACTGTCAATATAAATCCGTTCTGCTGCCTCTGAATCCAGCACACTTTCCAGCTGTTCCAAAGTCTCTGTCAGAACACTCAGCAGTACACCTTCCGTTTTCTTTTCTTCTGAGTTTTGTTTCAGAAGAGGTTGTTCCGTGGATGTCCGGCGGAACTTCCCGCATATCTCCAGTTCTAATTTTTCTAATGCCTGCCTTCTTAATTCATTGAGCTGCTGCATTGGAAGAAACACCTTTCCTTCCAGATCAATCTCCAGATGTTCAAATACAAATTCTGTGGCTCCCGTCTTAGAAAGTTGCTTTTGGATTCTGGACACCTCCATCGGCTGATTCTGTGCCTCCTGCACAGTCTGCTCGGAATAAACGGTAACGCTTATATCTTCTGTCCAGACTGTCAGCATTGCCGGTTCTCCCACTGCCGCACGCAGGTATCCGGATATCTGCTCTTTCGTTGCCCCTTCCAGATACTGTTCTTTCATCTCCGTCATCAGTTTCTGGTTACGGATTCGATTTAGAATCTGTCCTTTTTGATATTGTTCCTTTTTGGGAACCAGAATCACAGTCTTTGTTCCCTTTGGAATCTCTTTTCCAAAAGAGTAATTCTCACGCTGCAGATTCAACTCCAGGAGATCTCCCTTGTGGATATCCGCTAAAGTCTCCACCGTCAGTTCTCTTCCTTTCTGTGAGAGCACACGTGCCGCAGGTACTCCTGCATGGTTCGGGCGGGAAATGGCGATCATATCCCGGCCGTTTCGTTCTTTATAATAACCCTGGCTGAATCCGCCCCGATTATACAGATCCATCAGCGCTTCCCGGTCTGCCTGTTCTACCCGATATCCACTTTTTCCCTTTTTTAGATACAAATCTGTATACTTCCGGTAAATCGATGTCACGGCCGCTACATACTCGGGACGCTTCATTCTTCCCTCAATCTTAAATGAATAGACGCCCGCCTCGATCAGCTCCGGAATCAAATCCAGAGTACAAATGTCTTTTGGACTGAGCACGTATTCTTTTTTGCTGCTCTGATCCACACTGTACGGGAGACGGCACGGCTGGGCACACTGCCCTCTGTTTCCACTGCGTCCTCCGATCAGGCTGCTGAGCAGGCACTGGCCGGAATAGCAGTAACACAATGCCCCATGGACAAAGCACTCAATCTCCATCCCTGTTGCACGATAAATCTCCTGAATCTCTTCCAGAGAAATCTCCCTTGCCGGGACCACTCTTGTCACTCCCTGACTTTGTAAAAACTGCGCTGCCTTGACATTAACTGAGGACATCTGTGTACTTGCATGAATCTCCAGATCCGGAAAATCATGCCGGATTAATTCAAGCACTCCGACATCCTGTACGATCACCGCATCTAAGCCATGCAGATACAAGGGTTCCAAATAGTCATGAAGTGTCTCGATCTCCCGGTCTTTCAGAAGTGTATTGACTGTAAGATACACTTTTCTTCCATGGAAGTGTGCATAATCAATGGCCTGCTTTAATGTCTCTTCTGTAAAATTGTCTGCGAATGCGCGAGCTCCGAATCTGGGACCTCCTGCATAGACGGCATCCGCACCCGCATGGATCGCAGCCAGAAAGCTCTCATAGGATCCTGCCGGAGATAAAATCTCTACCTGTGGTTTTTTCTTTTCTTCTATCAATCAATAACTCCTTTTTCTATTTACATAAAAAGAGGGCCAAACAAAAGCTGCTTGCTTCTGCAGTCTCTTGGGCACCCTCATTCTTTTACTTTCTGCGATTCTTCATCTCTGTTTCCAGCTTCACGATCTGCATCTGAAGATCGTTGTTTTCCTCTTTCATCTTAGCGAGCTCTTTTTCCGCATTCTCCAACTTGATCTGTACGGAAATTAATTCATGCTTTAAGTCATACATCTCTTTATCTTTCAGTTCGATGTCACTCTCCAGTGAATCTCCCTGCTTCTTTGCCTTAAAATAATCATCTGCAATATTCAGTGCCAAAAGTACATTTCTGGTGTCTGCACTCTGCTTGCGGTAACCTTCGCTGTTGGCACATTCTGTTATCTTATGGTTCAGATAGGAAGATACTTTCTGCAGATACTCTTCACCCTCAAATCCACTTAGCGTATAGACTTTTCCTCCAATTAAAACTTCTGTAAAATGTTTTGCTGAACTCATAGCATCCTCCTTGGCATTTCTTATCTGTTATTATAAACTATCTGCAAACAAAAACCAACTGTTTTTTGAAGTTTCTGTGTGACCGCTCACCTTGAAACCGGAGGAAGAATTCCAAGATGCCGGTATGCCAGATCTGTCACAACTCTTCCTCTCGGTGTACGCTGGATAAATCCACACTTCAGCAGATATGGTTCGTATACATCCTCCAGTGTTCCGGAATCTTCTGAAATGCTGGCTGCAAGCGTATCCAGCCCCACCGGACCTCCCTGAAACTTTTCAATCATGACCTGCAGGATCATCCGGTCTCCGTGGTCCAGTCCATAACGGTCCACATCCAGAAGATCCAGTGCATAATTTGCTACTTCTTCCGTGATCACACCGTCATATTTGACCTGTGCAAAATCACGCACCCGCTTTAGCAGACGGTTGGCAAGCCGCGGAGTTCCTCTGGAGCGTTTGGCAAGCTCAAGCGCTCCTTTTGTATCAATCTCGACATTGAGCACTCTGGCCGAACGCTTGATGATCGTCATCAACTCTTCTTCTGTATAAAACTCAAGACGATTCACAACTCCAAAACGATCCCGCAGGGGTGCGGTGAGCATCCCTGCTCTCGTAGTCGCTCCCACCAGGGTAAACTTCGGAAGATCCAGACGGATCGAACGTGCGGTCGCGCCCTTTCCGATCATAATATCAATCGCATAGTCTTCCATCGCCGGATACAGCACTTCCTCCACCTGCCGGTTCAATCGGTGAATCTCATCCACAAACAGCACATCATGCTCCTGCAGATTATTCAAAATAGCAGCCATCTCTCCCGGCTTTTCAATCGCCGGCCCGGAAGTCACCTTGAGATTCACCCCCATTTCATTGGCGATGATTCCTGCAAGCGTCGTCTTTCCGAGTCCCGGCGGTCCATAGAACAATACATGGTCTAACGCCTCGTCTCTTTCTTTTGCCGCCCGGATATAAACTTCCAGCATCTTCTTCGCTTTTGCCTGTCCTATGTAGTCCGAAAGAAGCTGCGGCCGCAGATGATTCTCTATCTTCGCATCTTCTTCCAGATTTTCTGTTGTGATAATTCGTCTTCCCATATGCTTCCTCTACTATATCTATAACATTTTTTTCAATGCTTCTTTGAGTACGTCTTCCACAGAGGTATACTCTGTCACCTGGCGTACTGCCTTCAGACTCTCGGCATTGCCATATCCAAGAGCCACTAAAGCCTGTACTGCCTCTGTCTGGATATCACCGTTTCGCCCATCTGATGGAATCTCTGCGGCGGCTGCGCTTCGCGGCTCTAACATCTCCTTAAGATCCAGCTTGTCTTTCAATTCGATGATCAGCTTCTCGGCTGTCTTCTTTCCAATCCCGGGTGCTGCACAGATTGCCTTGGCGTCACCTGACAATACCGCAAACTTGAGTTCATCCGCCGAGAGACAGGATAAGATATTCAGTCCGCCTTTTGGCCCGATTCCGCTCACGCCGATGACCAGTCGGAACACTTCAAGATCGTCTCTTGTCAGAAATCCAAACAGCTGCATCGCATCTTCCCGCACATTCAGATACGTGTGAATCTTTACTTCACATCCAATCGGCCCCAAAAGACTCAGGGACTGCTCCGGCATATAAATTCCGTATCCTACTCCCTGTACATCTACGATTGCCTTGTCCCGTTCCAAGCCTGCCAGTTCTCCTCTAATATATGAAATCATAGCTTCTGTTTCCTTTTCTTCTATACTTATTCTGCTTTTTTCAAAAAAGCAGTCCTTTTGAGTACTTCACTGGATACAATTCCAATCAGAAGCCCCGTTACCAGCCCCGATATGAGCAAAACCGGGAAATAGTACCCGACCTGATAGGTCTCTACGATCATCATCGCGAGCAACAGCTGCCCGATGTTATGAAATACACCTCCTGCGATGCTGACTCCCTGGATACTGAAACCACCGGTCTTACGAAGCAACACCATGATGGCGAGACTGAAAACGCCCCCTGCCATACTGTAGAGAATCATACTCAGATTCCCAAACAAAAATCCGGACAGCAGAATTCTGGTTACAGATAAAAGAAACGCTTCTTTTCCTCCATATGTATACAAAACAATGACGATTACCAGATTTGCCAGCCCCAGTTTTATCCCAGGGATTCCAAAAGAAATCGGGATCAAGGTCTCCACATAGCTCAAAATAAGCGCCAGCGAAGTAAACACACCAAAATATGCTGTCTTATTCTTCATCTGTCCTCTCCTGTTTTTAAATGTTAATTCACGATTCCATCCAGTTCACTCTCTTTACTGCCCTGTACACTCACTACGACCTGATTCGGAAGACAGATGATACTCTCTCCCGTCCTGGAGATTGCCTTCTGGTGTACGCAGAGCTGATCCGGACAGTCTGCCCACTCCATCTTCGCCTGTCCATTCTGAATACGCAGACGATTCCCATCCTGAATCTCTATCGTCTGATCCTTTGCCAGTGAATACGTACCATACACTTCTCCGTCTACGGTGACAACTGCCTCCTGTGCCTCTTTTCCTGTCAGCAAAAAAAATCCCGCACACACTGCTGCTACCAAAAGTATGCATCCAATCAAAATATAATCTCGTTTTTTCATAGTTGTATCCTTTCAGAGTTTTATCATAGCACACTGCACTCAGGAATGCAACCATTCATTCGACCATATGTTCGGGTTGCATTCTTTTACAAAAATCTCCGGATCGGGATGGTAATCACCCGGAGCACTGCATAAAAAATCTTTTTCTCGGTGGACATTTCACGCGGATGATAATTCTCTTCATAATGATATTCTCCGCTGTCCGTCATTGTTCTGCTATAGGTTTTGTCGCGATCGATTTCTTCTCTTAATTCTGCTGACAGTGCTTCTGAATCAATCGCAAGCATCAATTCCGTATCCTGATACGTACTGCGCATATCCAGGTTGTAGGAACCTACGATACTGAGTCTGTCATCAATGAGCACTGCTTTGGTATGATTGGAATGAGGCCCCAGATATTCGTGCACCTGCACACCGGTTGCCCAGATTTTTTCTTTTTGGTTCAAATAATCTGTACACCCCCACGGATTGGCTCCGCTTGACACATCATTGGTAATAATCTCCACATTCGTTCCCTGTTCACAAGTATTTTTCAGATCTGCATACATCTCTTTTCCGCAGATAATATAAGGCGTGCAAATGACTGTATTTTTCCCTGTCTGAAGCAGCTGGTTGACAGAATACCACATATGAGGCTCTTTGTTTTTTGCTTCAATCGGATTGGAAAGAAGGGTTACCTTTGCAGTCTCTACCGTCCGCGCTTCCCAATCCCAGGTTTTTAAAATGTCCGGATATAACGCTTCAAGTTTCGGATATCGTTCTTCCAGTTCTTTCAGACTGTTCTGTACACGGTCAGTCTTCTTTTTACAGCGGTATTCTTTACTGTCCGAAAGCTCCCACACGCGTTCAAAATATGCCTTCAGCTGTTTTAAAGAGGCACTTTCTCCTTCCTTTGCATAGATAAAAATCTCTTTGTCAATATTCTGATGCTTTCCATAATCTCCCAAAAACAGATTGGTCGTATTTCTTCCGCCCAAAAGGTACATCGAAGAATCTGTGATCACGTATTTATCATGGAGTCTTGCCTGCATCGTCCACGGCTTCAACAGATTAACCGGATTGTACACTTTCACTTCTATATTATCTGTAGAGGCGAGTGCCTGAAAATACGGATCTCCCAGCATATCTAAAAATCCACTGATTCCATCTACGATCAGACGAACATGCACATTCCTGTGTGCTGCCTCGATCAGCGCACTCATCACATCTTTTCCTCCGGTATCCGCATTAAAATCAAAAGTCGATACGATCACTTCTTCTTTCGCTTCCCGGATCATTTTCAATCGATATTCCAAAGCTTCTGTATTATCCGTAATGTAAGCCGCCCGTTCTTTTCCCGGCTCCTCAGAATAACATTCCTGTGGATCAAACTGTTTCTTATAATGATCCGATACTTTTTTATGCTGAACATAAGGAATCGTCAGTGCTGCGATATACAAAAGAACTGCGATCAGACAAAATCTTCCCCAGCGTATTTTTTTCTTTCCTGTTTTTAAATCGTATGTTCTCACCTCTGCCACCTCTCTGTTTCCCCATAGTTAAGAGGTAGTATAGTTCGCTCCTGCCCAAAAGTCAAGTACGCTATTTTGTTGTATTTTACGGGAAATTTCGTTATAATAAGCGAAACACTCAAACACAAGGAGATTTCTTTATGAACCAGATCAAATCGATTAGAAAATTATGCTTTATTCCGCTGCTCTTTCTGCTTCTTTTTTCTCTCAGTGGCTGTGCCTCATCTGCAGAACCGCTCCAGATGAACGGGATGTATTTTGATACAATCGTTACGATCCGCATATGGGATACTTCCGATCGCTCTGTTCTGGAAGAATGCGAAAAGCTTTGTCAAAAATATGAAAATCTGTTCAGCCGGACCATTGATACCAGTGATGTTTCCAGGATCAATCAGGCAAACGGACAGCCTGTGACTGTAGATCAGGAAACAGCTGATCTGATCAAAACCGCACTGCACTATGGGGATTTATCAGATGGGAAATTTGATATCACCATTGCTCCGTTAAGTGAGCTCTGGAATTTCGGACATAATGACGGACAGATTCCAGATCCAGCTGCCATTGAGGAAGCCAGAAGTCATGTGAATTACAAAAACGTCAAAGTGGACGGTACTACCGTTCAGCTTCTGGATCCAAAGGCTGCCATCGATCTTGGAGCGATTGCAAAGGGCTATATTGCAGATCAGCTGAAAGAGTATCTGGAAAGCGCCGGGATTAAACACGGACTGATTTCCCTTGGCGGAAATACCGTGGCAATCGGGGAAAAGCCGGATGGGTCACCTTTTAAGATCGGCGTTCAAAAACCCTTTGCCGAGCAAAATGATATCCTTACAAGTCTTGATATCAGAAATCAATCTGTGGTTTCTTCCGGAACCTACGAGCGCTATTTTGAAAAAGACGGAAAAATTTACCATCACATTTTAAATCCGTTTACCGGATATCCTTACGAGACTCATCTGCAGCAGGTTACGATCATCTCGGATGCTTCTGTAGATGGAGACGCCTTAAGTACCACTTGTTTTGCACTTGGTCTGGAAGAGGGATCAAAACTGATCAAATCACTGGACGAAATCGAAGCTATTTTCGTGACAGATGACGGAAACATCCATCGGGTGGGGTGATATCACTCCCACCCCAAATGTGTTCTTTTTACAATCATTCTTGGCATGAACTTTAAAATCCCATTTCTGTCCACATTGGTCAGAAATGGGATTTTCTTGATCTGTCAGATCATTCATTCAAAAAACTGGAATTTGCCTTTCTGTGATAGTTTGTCACTGATCACCTATCAGCAGCCATATAATGATCGTCGGTATGATTGCGGTAAGCAAGGGCGAAAACATCAATGCCTTCTTTGTATTCTTCAATTTTTGAGATACATATATGTGGAAGGAAAACCATATTCCACTTAATAAAAATCCTATAATAAAAACAATTGGATAAAGCATTTATAAACTCCGTTTATAAAAAGTCCAAAAACTCCGAATTTTCTCCATAATGGCTCTATGTAATGCTTATTCATTTCCAGTGCTTTAACTGTGAAAGATATATGTTAAATTGAGCTCGCCTGTCATCCACTCCCAGATTATCAGGATTCGGCATATGTTCCACAAGATAATCCAATAAAGACTCTCTTGACTGATATACAAACTTCCCCTCTGCATAACACCACTTACAATAATCTTCGTTGTAGCTTCCATCTTTCTCCCGGCTGATGAATGCATCTTCATTTAAGGGCATTCCACAGCATTGACAAATGAGCTGACGAGGAGAGCCCAGAAGCGTATTGACGGAAACTTCAAACTCCTGTGATAACAGTTTTAATGTATCTGTATTAGGTTGTGTCTCTCCTGTTTCCCAACGACTGACAGCCTGTCTGGTAACCATCACACGTTTCGCCATTTGCTCCTGTGTGAGACTATTTTTCTCGCGCAGCTTTTTAAGCACATCTTTCATTTCCATATTAGTTCCCTCCTTTGTGTAATATCTTATCTCTATTATGAAGCCTCTCTATGGTTTTAACAAGCAACCTGCAGTTGCTAAGAAGTTCTTGTAATCACACATCAGGAGTCGCTTTTACCGGATTCAGCAGCTTCCATCTGTTTTTTCACATCTACAAGGCTAATCCACACTCAAACGCTAACAGCATGTATTTCTCAGCATTCGTAAGTCCATACAATTCCAGATCTCGAATTTCCCATTTTTCCGAACTGAGACTATCCGCCCCATACAGAAATTGTATAAATGGAATCTGCCGGTATTGTGAAACTGCCAGCATAGATGCACATTCCATTTCAACCGCAAGACAGCCTTCCTGCCTGCGTTCCTCAATCGCTGGAATGGTTTCTCTGTAAATTGCATCCGAGGTCCATGTTTTTCCTTTTACATAGGAATACCCACAGAATTCCAATACATTCTGCAGTACCCGAATGGAATGTTCCGACGCTTTAATTTCCTCTGATGGAGCTATGTAATGATAGCTTGTTCCTTCATCACGGACTGCAGAAACCGGAATAATCATGTTATCCTTCACTTTCTCATCATCCAACACACCGCAGGAACCAAACATTACAAACTTCTTTGCACCCATGGCAACAACTTCCTCAAATCCTGCCACACACGCCGGTGCCCCTACTCTGGATAAATAAAATGCAATATCCTGATTTTTGTAATAAGTTTTATAAACAGGCAAAGCTCCATTGGCCGTATATAGTTCTGCAATCTTCTCTACACTTTTCAAGGAAGCAAACTTCTGAATAATATTTTCCGAAAATGTGGAAACACAGATTTCCGGAAAACCCTCTATTTTTTTCGTGGTATCAAAAGGCGTAAAAAGTGCCGGTTCTGTTATTGTATTTTTTTGAAAAATGGTTCCCATAGTGACACTCCCTTCTTGTCATTCTCATGAAAAGATCTAAAATCATTGCATAATATGCGCTGTAATAATCGTATAGCTATATGCGTTGACTGTTATTTTAAGGATTCAACACAAAATACGAATCATACTTTGTTCCATCATGCCCTACCAGTTTTTCCGCCGAAAGCTCAAACCCCAGATTTTTCAACGCTTGAATACGTTCCGTAGCTGCTGGAATTGCTTTTGTGGCAATTTTACTACAATGGAATAAACGATATGCAGGCGCGATAATCAAACTTAATATTTTTATAATCTTATCAGACATTTCATAGTCGCTCCGAATATCAAGCCTAAGCAATCCACAATCTGTAAAATAATCTGCGGCATCTCTGTGAAAAAGTTCTATTGTACCTATTGCTTCATGCGTTTCTTTTGATATAATCGTCCACCGCACAAATCCCTGTCGATTATACTCAAAAAGCCAATAATCAATAGCCTGCTGCATTCTGTTTTCAGTTGTATAATAAAAATCATCTCCGCCACAATTATCACTATTAAAGAAAGAGACAGCCTCTTTATCTGAATAAACTTTTAGTAAATCCAGTCTATCCTCCTGTCTGACCATTCTCAAAATATAGTCATTATTCTCAAATTCAGGACAACTTCTATAAATCTCTTCCATACTGGTCTTCCTCCGTAAATTCCGATTGAGATTTCACCTGTTTTAGGAAATTTAATAACTGTTATATTTTGTTATTAAATTCACTGTAAACCTTTGAAAACGCTGGATTTGTCGCAGGTGAGCTTTCCCTTATTGTTTCCCTTGTGTTATATCTTCCCATATAAGTTTACGAACTCTGATAAGGGAAAATACAAGGGCAAAAAAAATCTGATAACACATTATAACATAAAATGAAAATGACATGGTGAACTGATTGAAATGCTTCTATATTTTTATTGATTTGAAGGAGACACAACATGAATACCATTTACGCAAAATACAACATGTATCACAACAGCATTGACATTTATACATCTGCCGGATATATGTTACGCATTGACTGTAATAAGGCAGAGGATGGACTAAAAGCCACTCCCCGCTCACAGTATTCGTTATATGCACTTGCTGCTTTCCAATGGGGCAGTGGAATCAATAATCTGTCTTCCGATTACTTTTTCAATCTCTAAATAGTTCATAGCGATATCTCCTCATATTTACTCAAGAACCAATAACAGTGCCATTTTGAACTGCTTTGTTGCACTTACTGAGTGCTTTCCAAACTTATCAAACTTAAAAGTTTCTCCTGCGTGGATCACCTGCTCCTGTCCCTCATATCCAATCACAGCCTCTCCATCAAGTGCCATCACAAGGGCTTCTCCCGGAGCTGCATGCTCTGAAAGACCTGTTCCTGCATCAAAACTCATAACAACAAATTTCATCTTGTCATTATGCGCCAAATCCATATTTACAATCTTTCCTTCCTGATATGGAAGTAACTCTGCTAACTTAAATACTTCTCCCGCCTTGATTACCTCGTTCATAATAGTCTCCTTTCGAAATTCAATCTCTTTATATATAGAATCTTTTATTGCACTAACTCCAACCGACCGTTGAATAGGTGTTAGAATACTTTCTCCAGGCAAAAAATTGATATCCCTGTGCCATTCTCATGATAGATTTGCTTCGAGATGGTACACCCTGGCACTGTTCTGTTTTCTCTTACAAAATCTATAATTTTTCCAGCTTGTTCTTTCATCGTTTCCACCTCTCTTTCTCTTCTTTACATCTATTATTTTATCCATAGGCCTCTTGTTTTTCTGTTGCTGTAGCAACAATATCGATGATATGATAAAATTTCATTTGAAAGGATGGTAATAAGCATATGAAGAAACTAGATGATTATCAGAAGTATTTTCCGATACTATCGAAAGCAAAGCTATTTGAAGGAATTCCTCTTGAACACTATCCGCAAATTTTCAACTTCCTCCAGGCCTCAATTCTCTCTTTTGAAAAAGACGAATTAATTCAACACCTAGGAGAACCTTTGTTATATTCCGGAATTGTGCTTGATGGAACAGTTGAAGGATCATTTATCAATGAAAACTACAGCAAAATCAATATGAATCATTTTGAACGTGGTCGATCATTTGCAGAAGCCCTGGCATGCGTGCAAACACCATACAGTCCAATACAGCTAAAAGCATTGACTAACTGCACCATTATGTTAATTAATCTTAAAGGTATTATAAGCGGTTCTTCCTGTCCATGCTCTTACCAACTGAATTTAACCACTAACATGCTCAAAATACTTGCCTCACAAAATGTTTTTTCAAATCTAAAACTAAGAATTGCAAATCAGAAATCTTTAAGAGATCGAATTCTAATCTATTTGCATAGTTTAGCGCCAGACTCAGAAGGGTATCTCCATGTTCCCTTTACACAGACAGCACTTGCAGAATTCTTAGGTGTAAACCGAAGTGCACTGTCCAGAGAACTTGGTCGTATGCAAGATGAAAATCTTATAGAAGTTAACGATAAAAAAATGAAACTTTTACTATAGAAAAAAGGGGATGCGCCCATCCCCTTTGCCAAATACGCTGTATGCGATTTCACAACAATTTTATTCCAATGCCTCTTCCAGCACTGATTTCAGTGTTTCAGCTGATTTGTGTAATGCCTTGATTTCATCTTCAGATAGTGAAATGGGAACCTTTGATATAAATCCTTCTGCACCTACAATACTTGGCATAGACAGAACTACATCCTTGATTCCGTATTCTCCATCCATCATTGTTGAAATTTGAAGTATCGAACGTTCATCTCTGATTATAGCTTCACATATTCTCTTTACCGACATTGCTATTCCATAATAAGTAGCACCCTTCCTTTGAATAATTTCATAGGCGCTGTTTTTTACTTTCTCCGCAATTTCTGACGTAGCTCCTTCATGGTCATGATGCCCTCTCATCTCGCAGAAATCATGGAGTGGAATACCTGACACGTTGGCACTTGACCAAGCGGCAATCTCACTGTCTCCATGTTCTCCAACAATAAACGCATGAACACTTCGACTATCTACTTCCAGATGCTCCCCGAGACGTTCTTTTAGTCTTGCTGTATCCAGAACCGTTCCTGATCCAATCACACGATTCGGTGCATATCCTTGCCCTCCTTATTGTTCAAAATGCTCTTTTGCAAACTGCATATCCTGTACTACTTCAACCGTTCCAAGATAATTGCCTTTCTTATCTCTTACTGCCATATATGTTACAAGGAATGGTTTTCCATTCTTCTCCATCCAAACTGGAACTCTGTCACGCTTATTATTTCTAAAATCATCTAAAATTGCTCGCACCATCGCTTCTATCTTAGGTGGATGGCAAGAAAATACTTCCCTGTCAATCGCCATCTGAGGGCGTTTGAACACCTTTGGTCCTTCGTTGAAGAAGCGATTGATATTATTATCATCCACAAATGTAATCTCGATAGGCAATGTATTGAGAAGTGCTTCCAGCTGTGGAACTGTCATATGACCACCACCTAATATGATTTCTCCATCGCTTAGAGCCGCCTCTGTTCTTGCTTTTTTATCAGCACTATATTTTTCTGCCTCATCCCAGATCATTTCTACTCCAAATACAGGTGCATAGTCCTTAGCATCCTCGTAAATGCCATACCACTCTTCCCTGCTGAAATTCACTGCGCAGATAGGGTATAAAATATTATTTTCTTTATAGATCATCTCATCTGCTCGTTTGAGAACTGTCTGAAGTCGGTTCATCCATTCTTCATCATAATCTGATATTTTATCAAGTGCAGCTAGCTCATCACGAATTTCATCATCCACTGTCCACATCACATCCGAAGGTCCTGAGATCTCATAGCGTACCTTTAATACCGGATAGACAAGATCTCCTTTTTCTGCATAATGAATAGAAATCTGTCGAAGCTCAGATAGCTTCTCTCCTACATCATTCCCAGACTCAATATCTCCTTGAATTTCATGAATCAATGCGGCTATCTTCTCGTTTTCAAGAGCCCATCGATACATCGGATGTCCAACAGTTTCTCTAAGAGTCTTTGCTGCAGCATGCTTCTGATTGTATGCATCCGGCATCAGTTTCTTAGATGTCTCCTCTTTCTTAAGTGACTCTTCTACTGCTTTTTCTGCATTTGCAATCTTTTCTTCCTTTGTTGCACCGTGAAATAAGGCACTGTGAACATCGCACAATTTCTGCACTTCTGTGATTGGTGTGCCTTCCTTAATTAGCTCCTGCTCAGCTTTCATAATTTCAGATGCCTCTACCTCTGAAAAATTCTCTACGAAGTCTTTGCGCACACTCTCTAAGTCTTCGCCTTCTCCAAGTCGCTTTAAATAGCTCTTTATCTTTTCTCTTGTATTTTCCTGAAAAGCCCCATCTTCACTGCTGGTCTCGTCTCCTGCATTATTCTTTCCAAGTGCAAAGATATTTGGCATCTTCCCAATAAGTTCAAACCCATTACTCATAAGTGCCGGCACAACCTTCATCATGGATATGTTTCTCATCTTAGCTCCCTTTGGAATTGTTGTGATGCGTCCCACAGAGTTAAGCATTGCAGGCTTTGTAATCTCTGAAAATCCTAAATCCTTTAAAACATCTACAAGCTCAGGATATTCCTGAACCAATTCAAATACTGGTTTGTTTAAGTCTAATTTCTTTGCCATATAAACATCCACACCTTTCTATCTTTCCTTGTTACAAAATAGAATAACCTAAATTCCCTAAAATAATCTGTTGCTCCAGCAACATTTCTCAATGTCTCTGTTGTGTGTCCAGCACCTCCGACAATAACATTTTTCTTTGCCACTTCGTTCTGAATGGCTTCAGCAAGAATATCACCACCAGCTATAATGCTTCCTCCAAATAAAACCATTACATCAGCCTGATTGATTCCAATTTTTTTCTAATACATTTTGTGTAAATTCTTCTATATCACGCTTGCCACAAAATTCTCCCAAAATATTAATTGCTTTTGCTTTTTACATAACTCACCTCATAAAATTCCGATTTTTTACTTTTGGGAACATAGTTGATTGAGCAATAAACTGCTACATTATAATTACTTCCATATACAATTAAAGCATTCATATGCAATTTGCTCCATTCATTACATTTTAACAATTTTTCTTACTGTATTTGCCGTCCGGATCGTAATTCTGTCACTGATCTTTGAACTGGCAGTTTTTGACCACCAATTTGTTTTTTGATAATCTTTGCGGCTAAAAGACCAGAAAATCACATTTTTATAATGATAGATTTTTTCGTACTCTTCTTTTGGATTTCCAACTTCATTATAAAAACTGTCATAAGATATGTTCGGAAACATAAAAATAAGATTATCATAGATCTCCTTGTTGCTGTCTCCCCACCATTCTGGAGCATTTTTCAATATGTCTTCCAACTCTTCCTGCGAAACAACAAAAACGGGAATGTCCAACCCAAATCGTTTATTTATCATGGATCTTATTTCATTTGAAAGTCCCTCTTTGTCATCAATGTCCGCGCAGAAAACAACATTGCCGCTATTAAGATATGTAGAAACTGCTGTATATCCAAGTTCTGCAAAACCCGCTTTTAATTCAGACATCGCTATTTTGTTTTTGCCACTGATATTGATTCCTCTTAATAATGCAACATATCTTTTCATACGACCATTCCTCTCTGACATTTTTTGTTTTCTCAATATATTGTATAAATTTTACCATATCACAGACTTTTTGTGTAGTTGTTTCATTTTGATCCTTTTTTGTTCCATAAGAGAAAGCTCCTTTCAGTTCTTAACTCAATTTGAAAGCTGATAATCATAAATAAAGAAATTCATTACTGCCTGCTGTCCTTTAATGTTAAATACGTGTTTCTTTTCTAAACGTCTTTTCATTCCTTGGTGTTCATAAAAACCATAATTACAACTTGTGTCTGTAAACAAATAAAATTCTTTCAGCTTTTCCTGCTTCATGTAATTGAGTGCTGATTGAAAAAGCATTTTTCCAATCCCTTTTCCTCTGCACGAAGAACTTACGGCAAATAAGGCAAGTTCTGCCGGATAAGTCTTGTTATTTTCGTTTAGTAATTGCTTATCTATTCCATTGACGTTACCAAAGATTTTTGAAACATTTCGCCCCTCTTTTGAACTGTATAATGATAGTATTGATTTTATCTGCAACAGCCTGTTTGAAAGAGGACTTTTATGTTTGGTAATATTATTCGCCAGTATAATACCTGCCACATTTCCGTCAACTACCGCTACTCTTGAAAAAGTATAGTTTGTTAAGCAACTGCTTAGAAATACTCTTGCTAATTTGACCGCCGTTTTTGATGTACTAAAATCATCATAATGCCAAGTTTCTCTGATGATAGTTTCCAAAGCTTTAAAATCTTGTTTTTGATATTCTCTTAATTCTATTTGCATTGTTCTTCTCCTTGTTTTCATCATTTATATCATGTATGATAAAGTATACAGTAACTGTAATGTCAATAAGGAGATATACGAAAATGAGAAAAGAAATTAAAAGGCTAACAACCGCACAATTCGCAAAACTACACGAAGTAAATAAACGTACATTACATTATTATGATGAAATCGGTCTTTTCCGTCCGCTTACCAAGGCTGAAAATGGATATCGCTATTATGATATTTCACAAAGCATAGATTTTGAATATATTCGTATGCTGAAAGAATTAAATATGAGTATTGAAGAAATTGAAGCATATCGAAAAAATCCTACACCTGCCAACTTCTTAAAAATTGTGAATGAGAAAGAAAAAGAAATTGATAAGCAAATTCAAAAGCTGAAAGATATTAAAACTGTAATGCAAAGGAAGAAAGCGAAAATCGCTTTTTGTGAAACTTTGCAAGAGCAGGAAATCAGAATTGAAGAATGCAAATCAGAAAGGCTTTTAGTCTATCCTTATGATTTCTCAAAAGATGATATATCAGAAATTTTTTCCCACTTGAAAGATATATGGGGAATCGAACAAATACGCATGGGAATGGGAAGTCTTATTTCGCTTGATAATGTATATAAGATGAACTTTGATAAATATGAGGGGATATATACGATTGCCTTGAACAAGAAGTCTGTTCCAAATAGTCTTATAAAACCAAAAGGAAAATATCTTTGCGGTTATCAAAAGGGTACATGGGATAAATTGCCAGCACTGTATCAACAGATGTTGGATTATGCCAATAAAAATAATTTACAACTTACTGGCTACGCTTACGAAGTTGGTTTGAACGATTTTGTAATTTCTGATGAAGCCGATTATATTACAAAAATTGTGATTAAGATTCAAGAAATCTCTTGATTTTGCAGGTGGTAAAATATAACAAAAACTCCCCGATCGGGGAGTTTTACATGATAAATCCTATTCTGCAGTCTGTCTCGGAATAATAATCTTTCTCGGACATTTTTCTGCACACACACCACAGTTTGTACATTTGTCTGCATCAATATGAGCCAGACCGTTCAACACAGTGATCGCACCGGCTTCACAGCTTCTCTCACAAAGCTTACATCCGATACAGCCCACTTTACAGACGCTCATCAATGCCTTTCCCTTGTCATGGGAGCTGCATTGCACGAATGTCTTCTGCTTATATGGAATCAGCTCAATCAGCTTTTTCGGACAGGCTTCGATGCATTTTCCACATGCTTTACATGCTTCTTTGTCTACAACCGCAATCCCGTTCTCCACGTGAATGGCATCAAACGGACAGGCCTTCACACAGCTTCCGAATCCAAGACATCCATAAGAACATCCTTTTTGTCCTCCGTCCTGCATCAGATTCGCCATCGTACAGTCTTTAATTCCGTAATATTCATATACATTTGATGCATTCTCGCAGGTTCCGGCACATTTCACAAATGCAACCTTTCGTTCCTGACTTCCTGCGCTCTGTCCCATGATTGCTCCGATCTTCTCAGCGACAGGTGCGCCTCCGACCGGACATCCGCCAACTTCGGCTTCTCCCTTTACGATCGCAGCTGCAAGACCGGAACAGCCTGCATATCCACAGCCACCACAGTTATTTCCCGGAAGCTCTGCCAGAATGGCTTCTTCTCTTTCATCTACTTCTACTGCAAACTTTTTGCCGGATACTCCAAGAAAGACGCCGATAGACAGTCCGGTTCCTCCGACAATCGCCGCAGCGATCAAAATTCCTGATATCATCTCTTATGTCCTCCTTAAATCAATCCCGAGAATCCGAAAAACGCAATCGCCATCAATCCGGCTGTTACCAGCACGATCGGAGTTCCCTGAAAGGATTCCGGAACATCATTGTACTCGATTTTTTCACGGATTCCAGCCATCAGTACGATTGCAATCAGGAATCCGACTGCTGTTGCAACTCCGTTGACAACGCCCGCACCAATGCTATAAGATTTCTGCACATTTGTCAGTGCAACTCCGAGTACCGCACAGTTGGTTGTAATCAGAGGCAGGTAAACTCCCAGCGCCTGATACAGCGGCGGCATTGCTTTTTTCAGAAACATTTCTACAAACTGCACCAGTGCCGCAATAACAAGGATAAACACAATCGTCTGCAGATATTCGAAATGCAGCGGCACTAAAATAAACTGGTAGATCAGCCCCGTTACAAACGAAGAAATCGTGATAACAAAGACAACGGCTCCTCCCATACCGGCTGCTGTTTTTACATTTTTTGATACTCCAAGGAATGGACAGATTCCAAGGAACTGGCTCAGTACAACGTTGTTTACAAGCGCTGAGCCAACTGCGATCAATAATAATTCTTTCATCGTCCGCTCCTCCTACTCTTTTGTTCCGGCGCTGCCACACCCTGCACAGGACGCGCATCCTCCGGCACATCCGTCATTATTGTTTACCGGTTTTCCTTTTTTCTGTGCACGGTTCTTAATCTTGTTCTGCAATGCTGTCAGACCCGCAAGAACAAAAAATGCACCCGGTGCCAGAATAAAGATCGTAATCGGCTCATATGTATCCGGAAGTACCTGGAAATTAAAGATTTTTCCGGAACCGATCAGCTCTCTAACAATTCCGATGGAAGTCAGGCCGGCTGTAAATCCAAGTCCCATTCCGATTCCGTCAAAAACAGACGGCAGTACCGGATTTTTGGATGCATAACTCTCGGCTCTTCCCAGAATGATACAGTTTACTACGATCAGAGGAATATAAAGTCCCAGTGAATCATACAGACTTGGAACAAACCCTTCCAGCAAAAACTGTACAATCGTTACAAAAGATGCCACAACAACGATAAATGCAGGCATACGTACGGAATCCGGAATGATCTTACGCAGCATGGAGATCAGCATATTGGACAGCACCAGTACTACGGTTGTAGAAAGTCCCATTCCGATTCCGTTGATTGCAGAAGTCGTCACCGCAAGCGTCGGACACATTCCGAGCATCAGAACAAAGGTTGGATTTTCTTTGATCAGACCATTGTAAAGTCTCTCTGTACATCTATTCATTGATCATGCCTCCTAACTCATTCTGGAAAGTATTCTGAAAATATACCAGCGCGGAATCGACTGCATTGGTCACAGCGTTGGTCGTGATCGTTGCACCACTGATGGCGTCAATCTTGTCATCACCCTTCTCGCCGTTTTTCGTATAGGTAAATTTCTCTACATTTTTATCTTTGAACTGATCTTTAAACTCGCTCTCATCTGCTTTCATTCCAAGACCTGCGGTCTCACTGATCGAGAGCATCTCCACACCTTTTACAGTTCCGTCATTTAAAATTCCGACAGATAAGCTCAAATCTCCGGCATATGCCTCATGAGAAGTTACAGAGATCACATATCCGATCACACTGCCGTTGTTATCCATTGCCTGCGCTACTTCTGTGATATCTGCATCATATCCTGCATCCTGAAGGATAGAAGCAGCTGATTGTTCGTCAAAATCTGCATATGCTTCGAAGGAATCCGCCTCCGGAAGCACTTTCTGGTATGCTGCCTGTTTATCCGCTTCTTTCGCTTTTGCGATCGGCGCTTTTGTCACCTCATAGACCAGTCCCAGAAGACATCCTGCCACAAGGGTGATCACTGTCAGGATACATGTATTTTTTATCATCTTATTCATTAGCGTTCCCCTCCTTTTCCAAATGGTCTTGGAAGAGTGATCTTTTCGATCAGCGGTACCAAAAGGTTACTGATGATAATTGCATAGGAAACACCCTCTGCAGAACCTCCGAACAAACGGAAGATTCCGGTCAGAAGTCCAAGACAGACTCCGTATACAATCTGTCCGGTCTTTGTGATCGGAGAAGTCACATAATCGGTTGCCATAAACCATGCTCCCAGCATCAGTCCGCCTCCGCAGAGATGAGCGGTAATGTACTGCGGATCAAAGCCATGACCGCCGAACAGAGTGATAAAGATTACAAATGTTACGATATAAGTTCCCGGAATCCGAAGATCGATCACGCCCATCAGGATCAAGAACATGGCACCGATCATAATCGCGATCACAGAAGTCTCTCCGATTGTTCCGCGGATATTTCCCATCATCATATCAAACGTATTCACAGCCTCACCGGCTCTTAAATTTGCCAGCGGTGTCGGTCCTGTCACTCCATCATATACAAAGTATGTCATTTTCCCTGTAAACGAGATTAAAAGAAAACAACGCGCTCCCAGTGCCGGGTTCATAAAATTCTGTCCAAGACCGCCGAACAGCTGCTTTACAACGATGATCGCAAACACAGAGCCAAGCGCTCCCATCCAGAGCGGCAATGTAGGCGGAAGGTTCAAGGCCAGTAACAGACCTGTCACAACCGCACTGAAATCCTGAATTGTCACAGGTTTGTGCATCAGTTTCTCATAAATATATTCTGCGAGTACTGCGGAAGCTGTAGTCACCAGAACCAGAAGCCACGCATTCTCATGTCTGAAATTATAAATGCCAAAAAAAGTCGCAGGAAGCAGCGCGATCACTACAAAAAGCATGATATTGCTGCTCTTCACTCGATCCCTTATATGCGGGGAAGGAGATACATTGAAGTTTGCACTCACGATTTTGTCCTCACTTTCTTACTTTCTTTTGTTTGCCAGTGCAATCTTTCTCATAGAACCGATCGCCTGTTTTAGATTTCTTTTTGCCGGACAGACAAAACTGCAGGAACCACATTCCACACATTCCAGTCCGTTCATCTTCACAAATCCTTCTTCGTTGTGACGCTCTGAAAGATCTGCCAGTCTGGAAGGAATGATCCTGCTCGGACATACTTCCACACAACGTCCGCAGTTGATGCAGGCAGTCTCTTTTGCTTCTGCTGCCTCATCCTTTTGAAACGCCAGAATCGAAGAAGATGTCTTTGTCACCGGCGCATCCAGTGTGACCATGGCAAATCCCATCATCGGACCTCCTGAAATCAGTTTCTGAGGTTCTGTTATAAATCCTCCGGCGGCATCCACCAGTTCTCTGTGGTTCATTCCGATTGGAACTCTAAAGTTTCCCGGATTCTGAATATCATCACCACTGACTGTGACTACACGCTCCATCAGAGGCTTTCCAAAACGTACCGCCTGATTGATCGCGATCAGAGTCTCCACATTATCTACTATACATCCTGCATCTGCCGGCAACATTGCCGCATGAATGGCACGCTTTGTCGTGGCATAGATCAACTGACGCTCTGCACCCTGCGGATATTTCGTCTCCAGTACTTTCACGCTCATACGGGATTTTCCGGCAATCGCCTCTTTTAATTTCTCTACGCAGTCTTTTTTATTGTCCTCCACTGCAAAAATTCCTTCTGCATTCGGGAATAAAGACAGCACCACTTCCATTCCGCTGACAATCTCCCTTGTACATTCCATCATACGACGGTAATCTGCTGTAATATACGGCTCACATTCCGCACCGTTCGCAATGATGTACTCAATCTTATCGGCTTCCTTTGGAGAAAGCTTTACCTTTGTCGGGAATCCTGCACCACCCATTCCCACAACACCGGCTTCACTGATTCTCTCGATAATTTCTTCTTTTGTGAGTTCTTTCAGAGAAGTAATCGGGGTGTATTCCACTTCCTCATATGTACCATCGTTTTCCAGTACGATACAATTTACCTTACTTCCCGCCGGATTGTATCTCATTTCGATTGCTTTTACAGTTCCTGCCACGGATGCGTAAACCGGCGCAGATACAAATCCGCCTGCTTCCGCAATCTTCTGTCCTTTTAAGACATGGTCGCCTTTTTTCACCAATGGAACTGCAGGCGCACCGATATGCTGAGACAGCGGATACACCAGTTCACCCAGAGGCAAGAGCTCTTTGATCGGCTGATCTTTAGCAAGCGCTTTTCCGTCTTTTGGGTGGATTCCACCTTTAAATGTTAAAAGTCCCATCTAATTTTCCTTCCTTTCTTTTGCTGCACTAGATTTTATTATAGCAAAAAGTTCTTCGCAAAAAAAGAGGCGAAGCCATTAAACTCCACCTCTCTATGTGTTTCATTCTACTCTTCTGTTTCTTCAACAGTGTCTGGCTCAAGTGCTTTCATGCTCAGGCTGATCTTCTTCTCTGCTTCGTTCAGATCTACCACTTTTGCAGTGATTTCCTGTCCAATAGAAAGAACATCAGATGGTTTTTCTACATGTGCTCTTGAAATCTGAGAAACATGCAGTAATGCATCTACTCCAGGCGCCAGTTCAACGAATGCACCAAAATCTGTCATACGTGCAACTTTTCCTGTAACCTCAGAACCAACTGCGAAGTCTTCAGCAGCGTGTGCCCATGGATTTGTCTCAGGGAATTTTAAGCTCAGTGCGATCTTTGTATCGTTGATGTCTTTCACAAGAACTTTTACCTGATCTCCAACCTGGAATACCTTCTTCGGATTCTCAACTCTTCCCCATGACATTTCAGAAATGTGAAGAAGTCCGTCTACTCCGCCAAGGTCGATAAATGCACCGAAATCTGTTACGTTCTTAACAGTTCCTTCTACTGTATCTCCAACCTGCAGTTTTGCAAACAGTTCTTTCTGTTTTTCTGCTCTCTCTGCTACAAGAAGCTGTCTTCTGTCACCGATCACGCGGTTTCTTCTTGGGTTGAATTCGCTGATCACAAACTCAATCTCCTGTCCTTCGTATTTGCTCAGATCTTTTTCATAAGAATCTGATACGAGGCTTGCCGGAATAAATACACGTGCACCTTCTACAGTTGCGCACAGTCCTCCGCCAAGGATCTGAGTTACTGTTGCTTTTAAAACTTCTTTGTTCTCGAATGCTTCGCGCAGTCTTTCGTTTCCTTTTTCTGCTGCGAGTCTCTTATATGTCAGTAACACCTGACCTTCTCCATCATTGACTTTCAATACTTTTACAGTCATAGAATCACCAACAGAAACAACTGTTGTCAGGTCCAGAGACTGATCGTTGGAGTATTCACTCTTTGTGATGATACCGTCTGCTTTGTATCCGATATTCAGGATGATCTCATCTGGTTTCACATCAATTACAGTTCCCTCTACTACCTCTCCGTTGTGAATTGTTTTAAATGATTCTTCTAACATTTGTTCAAAAGATAATTCTGACATTATTTTGAACCTCCTCAATTATATTATTGGGCGTGGATGCCCCTGCTGTAATACCTACTGTTTCCACTGACCCTAATTGATTCAAATCCAAATCGTCAAGTGTCTGTATATAGTACGTATCCTTACATGCTCCCTTGCATATTTCAAATAACTTCTGGGTATTGGAACTATGTTTGTCACCAATCACTATCATAGCATCCACCTCTTCCGCAATGCTCCTGGCTTCCGTCTGGCGTTCCCTGGTCGCACCGCAGATTGTATTTAAAACACTTACATCATAACTCTTTTTCGAAATAATTTCAACTAAATCTTGAAATTTATTGTAATTAAATGTCGTTTGGGCGACAACACATACGGCTCTTGCCGAATCCAGTACAAGGGAAGCGGCATCTTCTTTTGTTTCCACCACAAAAACCTGTTCTCCTGCCCAGCCGCGGATTCCTTCCACCTCCGGATGCTTCGGATTCCCGATAATGACGATCTGTTTTCCGGCTGCACTTTCCCGGCTTACAATGCGATGGATCTTCTTCACAAATGGACAGGTTGCATCCACGATCTGGATCTTCTTTTTCTCCAGCTTCTCGTAGATATATTTTGCCACTCCGTGAGAACGGATAATGACCGTTCCCTCTGTAAGCTGTTCCAGCTCCTGCTCCGTACGAAGGACGATCACGCCCTGATTTTCCAGATCTTTTACGACTTCTTCATTGTGAATGATCGGTCCGTAAGTGTAGATTGGTGCTGCATCCGAATTTTTTGCCTGTTCATAAACTGTTTCTACCGCCCGTTTTACACCGAAGCAAAAACCGGCAGTCTTTGCACGTTTTACATTCATCCTCTGCCTCCGCCATTTATTTGCACTGTCTGCAGATGGCATGAACTACTTCCTCGATGCTCATGTCAGAACTGTCTATCAAAATCGCATCCTCTGCCTGCTTTAAAGGCGCAGTTTCACGGCTCATGTCACGCTCATCCCGCTTCTTTATATCTTCAGCAATCTCCTCATAGCTGCAGGAAATCCCTTTTTCTGTCAGTTCTTTGTACCGTCGGTCTGCCCTTGTTTTTACACTGGCCGTCAGATAGATCTTGACATCTGCATTTGGGAGGATATTGGTTCCGATATCTCTTCCGTCCATGATCACATCCGCTTCTTTGGCCAGGTTTCTCTGCAGGTCCAGAAGCCTTGCACGTACCTCCCGAACTGCAGAACTGACAGAAGCCATATTTCCGACTGCTTCCTCGCGGAGTCTGTCTGTGACATTGGATCCGTTTAAATAAACCTGCTGGATCCCGTCCTCATAACAGATGCTCACATCCGCATTTTGTGCCGCAAGACGGATTTTTTCTGTATCCTGCGGGGAAATCCCCTCCTGCAGAAAATAAACCGCCATTGCCCGGTACATCGCTCCGGTATCTACGTAAATATATCCTTTTTCTTTTGCGACCAGCTTCGCAATGGTACTTTTCCCTGCTCCTGCCGGTCCGTCAATCGCCACATTATATCCCATATTGCTTCTCCTTTTCTTTCCTGCTCTATTCGTTAAGGAATGGAAATTCCCGCAAGATATGCCGTAGACCAGGCAATCTGCAGATTAAATCCGCCTGTCAGTGCATCCAGGTCCAGAACTTCTCCCACAAAATACAGTCCGGAAATCTTTTTTGACTCCATCGTTCCCGGATCGATCTCTTTGACATTTACTCCGCCTTTTGTGATGATCGCCTCTTTGTAGCTGCGAAGTCCGCTTAAAGTCATCTCAAAATGTTTGATCAGATGTGCGAATCGCTGTCTCTCTTCTCTTGAAATCTCATTGACTTTCTTCTCTTCCGAAATACCGGAAAGCTCCAGCATAACTGGTTTTAATTTGGATGGGAACAAATGATCCACCGCATTTTTAAACTGTTTGTTTTTATGCTCCTCAAATTCGCGAAGCACACGGGCATCCAGCTGTTCTGCCGTCAAAGCAGGTTTCAGATCGATCACCAGACGCAGTTCTTTTTCAGAAAGCCTCTTTCCGATCACGCTGCTGGCACTTAGCATCAGTGGTCCGCTGACTCCGTAATGGGTAAAAAGCATCTCACCGAAATCTTCATACAGCTTCTTCTTTCCATCATAGACCGCTGCGCTTACATTGCGAAGAGAGAGCCCCTGCAGTTCCTTTGCATACCATTCCCTGACTTCCATCGGAACCAGAGCCGGATATAGTTTTGTAATCTGATGTCCGTTTTCTTTTGCGAACCGGTATCCGTCACCGGTAGATCCTGTCGCCGGGTAAGAGATTCCTCCTGTCGCGACAATACAGGCATCTCCTGTCTTTCGCTGTCCGCCTTTTAAGACGATTGCCTGGAACTTCCCGTCTCTTTCCTCTATCTTTTCCACCTCTGTTTCCAGACAGATATGGACACCCAGAGTCTCCAGTTTTCGCTTCAGTCCCGCGATCACATCGGAAGAATGGTCAGATAACGGAAACACACGATTGCCCCGTTCTATTTTTGTTCTGACACCAAGCTCTTCAAAAAAATCAATCACCTGATCATTTGTAAAGGTGTAAAAACTGCTGTATAAAAACTTTGGATTGCTCATCACGGAAGCAAACAGGGTTTCCATGTCCCCTGCATTCGTAATATTGCAGCGTCCCTTCCCGGTGATGAATAATTTTCTTCCCAGACGGTCATTTTTCTCATACAGCCACACATCATGACCGTTTTCTCCGGCAGCGACTGCAGCCATCATTCCGGCCGCGCCGCCCCCGATTATCAGCACTTTACTCATCTTTATTCTCCTCGCTTTTTCCAGAAGAAGACTCTGTCAGCGTATCATCCACCTGATTCAATTCATCTTTACTGTATACCTGATATTCGCCCCAGATCTGCTCCAGTGTTTCCAGTGTATTGACTACTTCTTTCTGCTTTTTCATACAGAGAGCCACCACCAGCGCATTGATCACACTCAAAGGGGCCACCAGCGAATCCACGATCGAAGCCATGTCACTTCTGGCGATCAGATTACAGGAAGAATACAGATTCATAGGTGAGTGCACACTGTCTGTCAGTGTGATCACCTTTGCTTTCCGGTTGCTCGCAAACTCCAGCGCTTTGAGCGTGCGCATAGAATATCTCGGGAAACTGATCCCAATGATCACATCCTCTTCGTTGATCCGGATCAGCTGTTCAAAAATCTCACTGGAACTGTTGGTGTTGACAGCAGTAACATTTTCACATACCAGATTCAGATAAAAGCATAAAAAGGAGGCCAGCGGTGCGCAGCTGCGTATTCCCACTACATAAATACGTTTAGCACTGAGAATCGTATCAATCGCAAGTTCAAATGCTTTCTGATCAATCCCGGCCAATGTCAGTTTTATCTTTTCAATATCTGACTGAAGCACCGTTTCCAGAATCTCCGACTGACTGATCCGCCCATAGGTAACCTCCATCCTCTGAATGGAATTCAATTTGTTGCGCACCAGTTCTTCCAGTGCTTTCTGGAAACCGGGATATCCTTTGTATCCAAGCTGTGTGGCAAAACGTACAACTGTGGATTCACTGACTCCTACCACTTCTCCGAGACGAGCTGCTGTCAGAAATACAGCCTTATCATAGTTTTCCGTCACATAATCCGCAAGCCGTTTCTGGCCTTTGCTCATTTTTTTGTATTTTTCTTCCATGCGGATCAATAATTCGTTTGTACTATTTTCACTCACACTTCATTTCCTCTTCTTCCTCTTTGTTTTTCATTCTGCTATTTTACAGGACGGGTGTATTCCTTCAGCCATTCTTTCTCTTCTGCTTCCAGATATGGACTGATCTTCTCATATACGCTCTGATGATATGCATTGAGCAGCTGCTTTTCTTCCTCTGTCATCAATTCCGGACGCAGCGCATCCAGATCAATCGGAACAAAGGTAAGCGGCTCAAAATACAAAAACTGTCCATATTCGTTCTTTTCTCCTGCACGCACAAGCAGCTCATTTTCAATGCGGATTCCATGGGAACCTTCTATATAAATTCCCGGCTCGTTTGTGATCACCATTCCCGGCTCAATCTCGCACATGGCATCCCTTGTTGCCTTCCAGCGGAATCCGATCGGCGCCTCGTGAATATTTCCAAGATATCCCACGCCATGTCCGGTTCCATGATTATAGTTTAAGTTTCTGCGCCAGAATGGTTCTCTGGCTGCATAATCCAGAACCATGCCGCTGCATCCGGCAAGAAACTTTGCGTCAGCAAGACGCAGCATACTGCAGGCTACCATTGTAAAGTCTTCTTTCTGTTTTTCGTCAACCTCACCGATCGCCACCGTACGTGTGATATCTGTGGATCCATCATAATAATTTCCGCCGGTATCTGTCAAAAACAGTCCGCCTTCTTTCAATTCCACATTCGTCTCCGGTGTAGAAGAATAATGCACGATCGCCGCATGCTGTCCATAGGCACAGATCGGATCAAAGCTCGGCCAGAGATATCCTTCCTGCTCTTTTCTGAAGTTCTCCAGCTTCTCAGATGCGCTCAGCTCTGTAATCGTCTCTTTGCCAGCATGCTTCTTCAGCCAGTACATAAATTTTGTATGCGCCACGCCGTCTTTGATGTGACCTCTTCTGATATTCTCGATCTCAGCTGCATTTTTCACGCACTTCATCAGCACTTCCGGATTTTCTTCCTTTACAATACGGACAGCTTTCGGAATGTTGCGATACAATGCATAATTCACTCTCTGTGGATCCAGAAGAATTGAAGCCCCCTCCGGAAGAGATTTTACATCTTCATAGATTGCATTGTATGGATGCAGATGTACCTGGCACTCCTCAAAATGCTTTAAGATATTCTCATCAAACTTTCTTTCATCTGCATATAATTCCACAGAATCCATGGTGATCAGCGCATAAGAAAGCAGAAGCGGAAAATACTCCACATCCTGTCCGCGCACATTCAGCAGCCAGTCAATATCATCCAGGCTGGTCAGAAGATGATAGCCTGTATTTTCTTTCTCCATTCTCTCTCTGACTCGTTTCAGTTTCGATGCCGTAGATTCTCCTGTATAGGTCTCTTCCAGATAAAATGCCGGTTTTTCAGACAGCGCCGGTCTCTCTTCCCAGATCTCATCAATCAGATCACAGCCATAGTACACCTGTCCGTGCTTCTCTTTCGCGATCTCTTCGTACTGTTCTCCTTCTGTAATCCCGATGGTTCTTCCGTCAAATCCGATATTTTCAGATTCTCCCAGTACAGATTCAATATATTCTGCGATCGTCGGCACTCCCGGTTCTCCCATCTTCTGCAGACGGATCCCGCTTCCCTGAAGCTGGCTTTCTGCCTGAAGGAAATATCTTCCGTCCGTCCAGAGACAGCTTTCTTCTTTTGTGATGACAGCAGTCCCTGCAGAGCCTGTAAATCCTGTGATAAATGCTCTGGATTTAAAGTGTTCACCTACATATTCACTCTGGTGATAATCTGCTGTCGGAATCATATAAACAGAAATATGGTGTTCTTCCATTTTCTGACGTAATCGTTCTATTCTATCTTTGATACACATAAAATCGTCCTCCTTTGCCACGGGTAATTATATCACTAAAACAGATTCTGCACAAGGAATTGAATTTTTATTTCTTTTCCAGACAACAAAAAAGGACCGGAAAACTTTCATCTTCCAATCCTTTTCTTTCATTTTATTATACCGGATATGCTCCGTCTTCTGTATCTGCTACTTTTGCATCTACTTTTGTCTGCTGAGCATCTCTGTATTTGAAGAAGTCTGTTGCAACCTGTGGGAACAATGCATATGTCAGCACATCCTCATCCTGCTGGCTGTACTGTGCACACTCTTTGCGGAGTGTATCCAGCTCGTTTGGAATCAGATCGGCTGGGCGGCATGTGATCACTTCTGCATCTTCTCCGATTACTTTTTTCTGTACTTCCGGATTAAACGGTTTTGCTGTTGCTCCATATTTTCCAGACAGTACATCTTTTGTCTCTTTTGTTGCCATCTTGTAGCGTTCTCCCATCAGCACGTTGAATACTGCCTGAGTACCAACGATCTGAGAAGAAGGTGTAACAAGCGGCGGCTCTCCAAGGTCTTTACGCACACGCGGTACTTCTTCCAGAACCTCATAGAATTTATCTTCTGCTCCCTGCTCTTTTAACTGAGATGTCAGGTTTGAAAGCATTCCTCCCGGTACCTGGTACAGAAGTGTCTTGATATTCACACCAAGGTTCTTCGGATTGAGCAGTCCGGACTCAAGTGCTTCGTCTCTGATCGGTCTGAAGTAATCAGCGATCTCTGCAAGCAGGTTCTGATCCAGTCCTGTATCATATGGAGTCCCTTTGAATGTCTCTACCATCACTTCTGTTGCCGGCTGAGAAGTTCCAAGTGCAAATGGTGACATTGCTGTATCAATGATGTCAGCACCAGCCTCTACAGATTTCAGGTATGTCATAGAAGCAACTCCTGATGTATAGTGTGTATGCATCTCGATTGGAATCTCAACTGCTTCTTTTAATGCTGTTACAAGTTCTGTTGCCTGATATGGGCAAAGAAGACCTGCCATATCTTTTACACAGATAGAATTTGCTCCCATGTCTTCAATTCTTTTTGCGAGATCTACCCAATATTCCAGAGTATATGCATCACCCAATGTATAGGACATTGCAACCTGTGCATGGGCGTTTTCTTTATTCGCTGCTGTAACTGCTGTCTGCAGATTTCTCATATCATTCATACAGTCAAAGATACGAATGATGTCAATTCCGTTTGCAGCAGATTTCTGTACGAAATACTCTACCACGTCATCTGCGTATGGACGGTATCCCAGAATGTTCTGTCCGCGGAATAACATCTGCAGTTTTGTGTTCTTGAATCCGTCACGGAATTTACGAAGTCTCTCCCATGGATCTTCGTGCAGGAAACGGAGTGATGCATCAAATGTAGCTCCTCCCCAGCACTCTACTGCATGATATCCGACTTTATCCATTTTATCCACGATCGGCATCATCTGCTCTGTTGTCATTCTTGTCGCAATCAGAGACTGATGCGCATCACGCAGAATTGTTTCTGTAATTTTAATTGGTTTTTTTGCAATTTCTGCCATTTTTACTGTCCTCCATTATTATTTCACACCAAAGATCGCCATAAATGTTCCGGCTGCCACCGCAGTACCGATAACTCCGGCAACGTTCGGTCCCATCGCATGCATCAGCAGGAAGTTTGTAGGATCTGCTTCTGCTCCGACTTTCTGAGAAACACGGGCTGCCATAGGAACCGCAGACACACCCGCAGAACCGATCAGAGGATTTACCTTGCCCTTTGTTGCCCAGCACATCAGTTTACCGAACAATACTCCGGCTGCTGTACCGAATGCAAACGCGATCAGTCCCAGTGCAACGATTTTCAGTGTATCCATGTTCAGGAATGCTTCTGCACTTGTTGTAGCACCTACAGATGTACCAAGCAGGATTACTACGATATACATCAAAGCATTGGATGCTGTCTCTGTCAGCTGTCTTACAACACCTGATTCTTTAAACAGGTTACCAAGCATCAGCATACCTACCAGAGGAGCTGTTGTAGGAAGAATCGTACATACTACGATCGTAACGATGATCGGGAAGAGGATTCTCTCCAGTTTGGAAACTGGTCTTAACTGCTCCATCTTGATCTTACGCTCTTCTTCTGTTGTAAGAAGCTTCATAATCGGCGGCTGAATGATCGGAACCAGTGACATATAAGAATATGCCGCTACCGCGATCGGTCCTAAGATTGCTGTCTGCTGTAATTTTCCTGCGAGGAAAATAGAAGTCGGGCCGTCAGCACCACCGATGATAGAAATCGCTGCAGCCGCTTTGTCAGAGAATCCCATTGCCATTGCTCCAAGGTATGCGGCGAAAATACCAAACTGTGCTGCCGCACCCAGAAGGAAACTCTTCGGGTTCGCGATCAATGGTCCAAAGTCTGTCATCGCACCGACACCAAGGAATATCAGAGACGGCAGGATTGACCACTCATCCAGAACATAGAAATAATACAGAAGTCCGCCTGTTCCGTTCGCCGAATCTTCTGCATGAAGCATGATATCCGGATAAATATTAACCAGAAGCATACCAAATGCAATCGGAACTAACAGCAGCGGTTCAAAGCCGTGTCTAATCGCCAGATAAAGGAAAAAGCAGGCAACTGCGATCATAATCAGGTTTCCGAACGTCAGGTTCATAAACGCAGTCTGCTCTACCAGGTTCCCCAGCGTATTTGAAATATATTCCATTTGTCAAAACCTCCTAGTTTAATGTGGCTAATACTGCTCCTGACTCTACTGCGTCGCCTACTGCCACATCAATGCTAGCAACTGTACCATCTTCCGGAGCTACTACAGGGATTTCCATTTTCATAGCTTCTACTGTTACAATGGCATCTCCTGCTTTTACAGCCTGTCCTACGCTTGCGTCAATACTGAATACTTTTCCAGCTGCTCCCGCTTTTACCTGGATACTTCCTGCTCCTGCCGGTGCTGCTGCTTTCGGAGCCGCTGCCGGTGCTGCCTTTGGAGCTGCAACTGGTGCTGCCGCTGCAACCGGTGCAGTACCTGCTCCCTTTTCTTCTACTGTCACATCATATACATTTCCATTTACAGTAATTGTATAATTTTTCATTTTAAAATCCTCCTGATTAATTCCATTTGTTCCATTTATTCGATTTTCTTCTCTTGATCGAGCGAACTACAAATCCGTCTGCAGAAGTTCCTTCTGCCGCTGCGATCGCTGCTGAGATCACTGCTACAAGCTCTGCATCATCTGAAGCTTCTTCTGCTGCCGGTTCTGCAACTGGTACAGGAGCCGGAGCCGGTGCTTTTGCCGGTTCTGCAGTTTTTTTGTTCTTAAATTTCTTCTCAAGTTCCGGAATAAATCTGAACAGAGAAATAATGAATGAAATAAAGATCAAAACAACGAATACAGTTCCCATTCCAAGAATGGTGTTCAGTCCCGCTTTTTTCAGAATCTCCGCAGTAGAATAATGTGCATTGATCGTCAAGCTGTCCATCTGCTGTTCTTCATCGAATGTAAATTCAATGTCTGCAGTCTTATTCTCATACTCTGCTTCTGTAGAAACTACGATTCCGGAGCTTGTCATCTCTGTCTCGAATTCTCCATAGCTTTTGAATGCTCCGCATTCTGCCTCTCCCGCTTTCCAGGCTTCAATCATGGAAAGGAAATTCTCAGAATCTACAGGAAGTCCTGTATTCAGAAGCATCAGATCCAGCTGCAGTTCGGACATCTCTTCATACTGGTCAAAAACTTCATCCGGTGTCTGACTGAAGCTGCTGACAATCGCCTCTGAATAAGCCACCATGGACTCTTTTTCATTACTTGTTGTCGTATCTGCCTCGCTGCCGCATCCTGAAACACCTAAGGTAAGAGCACAGGCAAGTACGATTAAACTTAATTTTTTCTTCACTTTGCCTCACCTCACTAAACCGTACCGTGTTTTTTTGCCGGACGATCCTCTCTCTTTGTGAACAGCATCTCAAATGCTCCGATCACATATTTTCTTGTATCGGCTGCATCAATGATTGCATCCACATATCCTCTTCTTGCCGCGGAAACCGGGCTGGACTGCAGCTCTTTGTATTCTGCTGCCTTTTCTTTCAATGTCTCTGCGTTTGCATCTGCATACATGATCTTTGCTGCCATAGAAGCATCCATCATTCCGATCTCAGCTGTCGGCCATGCGTATACCAGATCTGCCCCGATAGATTTGCTGTTCATCGCAATATATGCGCTTCCGTAAGCTTTTCCTACGATCACATTAACCTTTGGTACAGATGCATTCGCGAATGCGTAAGTCAGTTTTGCAACTGCACGTGCCATATCCTTCTCAGCTTCCAGAGTTGCTTCAAATCCTGTCACGTTTGTCAGGGATAATACCGGAATCGAGAAAGCATCACAGAAATTGATAAAATCTGCTGCTTTTTTACATCCGTCAACTGTCAGAACCTGTTCATAGGACTCTGCATTTCCTTCTGCATCATATACTTTGGAACGGTTTGCAACAGCTCCCACTGTCATTCCGTTCAGACGGATAAATCCTGTTACCATTTCTTTTGCATATTCTCTCTTGGTTTCAAAGAAAATATTGTTGTCAGAAATTGTGGCAAGTGCAATTCCTGTATCTTCCGCAGCATTGGCAAGATCTGCGCAGACACGGTTCAGGTCGTCTGTACATTCGTCATAGGATGCATCATCCTCAAAGTTTGCAGGGAGCATGCAGATCAGAGAACGGATCTGCCCTAAGATCTCTTCTTCTGTTCCTGTCACATCGACAAGCCCTGCTGTCTTGCTCTGATATTCAGCACTCGCTGTGTCACATTTGGAATCAATGTTTCCTTCCAGAGCATTTGGTGAATTAACGAACAATTTTCCTTCTTTATTTTCCATGAATGTGAAATCCGTCAGTCCCGGCACGACTGCAAGACCACCGCCACACATACCAAAAACAGCTGTGATCTGAGGGATCACACCGGATGCCATTGCCTGTTTAAAGTACAGGCTTCCAAATGCCTCCAGCGCGTCTGTCGCTTCCTGAAGACGAAGACCTGCACAGTCGATCAGACCGATGACCGGCGCTCCCATCTTCATTGCCATGTCATAGATGTTTGCAATCTTCTTTGCATGCATCTCGCCGATCGCACCTTTTAAAACAGATGCATCCTGGCTGTAGACATAGACAAGATTTCCGTCAATCACTCCATAGCCGGTAATGACCCCGTCAGCCGGAGTTTCTTTTTCCTGCAGGTTGAAATCTGTATTTCTTGCTGTAACTGCACCACCGATTTCAACAAAGCTGCCCTCATCAAGCACTGTGGCAATTCTTCTGCTTGCTGAGTTTTCTGTTGCATTGTTGCTCATATTCTAGCCCTCCATATTATAAAATGTGTTTAAATATAAACCAAAATTTTTGCCTATTCTAGTATATATTACTTAGCGAAAAAATTCAATTGAATTTCTGTTTTTTGTTATTTCTTTGCCATTTTCTTTTATTTTTTCCGAATTTTTATAAAAAAAGACATATTTCCTGACTTTGGAAATATGTCTTTGTTTTTTACTTCTGATTACGGAATTGCACCGGAGTGACCTGATACATCTTTTTAAAGATCCGGTTGAAATGTTCTACGTTCTGATATCCCACAGTCTCTGCGATACTCTCTACAGTTGCATTGCCTTCCCTGAGCATCGTGCAGGCTTTTTTCATCCGGACATTTTTCAGGATGTCTCCGAATGTCATTCCTGATTTTTCCTTGATATATTTGGAAAGGTATGGTTTCGACAGGAAAAACTTTTCGGACAGCTCATCCAGTGTCACATGCTTATAGTTTGCATAGATATAATTCGTGATCTCCAAGAGTCTTGCATCCTTGCATTCCTGCTGATTTCGGAGTTCTTCGATCTTATTGACTGCCACCACCAGGGCTTCTACAGAAGCTTTGATGATATCGGCATCAATGCCGACTCCCCAGTAGCGCTTTTTATTGCAGATCACGCCCACATAAGCGACCGCTTTGGATGAAGACCCTTTTGTCATGGAATGTTCTTCATAAAATGCCAGCTCATAATCGATGTCAAAATAGTGCTTAATAGCATTGCTCACCGCATCCAGACGTCCATTTCCCATTCCGTTGATCACACGGTCGCTTCCCGCATGATGGATCGTCGCCTCCGCAAGGATTCCGTCTTCCTGTTTAAAGTGACATTCATCTACTGTAAAGATTGTTTTTACGTGAATATAATGATCTTCAAATATATGGTATACCCAGTCTGGCGTCAGTTCTTTATGCGCTTTATCCGACACATCCTTTACAAGATAGCCGACCTCTTCTCTCATTTTCTGCGGAAGGCTGATTCCAAAGCTCTGTTTTAAAATATAGTTGACTCCGCCTTTTCCGGACTGACTGTTGATACGGATCACATCGGTCTCGTAGCGGCGTCCCACATCTTTTGGATCCAGAGGAAGGTAAGGAACCGACCATGTCTGGCACTGCTTCTCTTCTCTCCATGCCATTCCTTTTGCGATCGCATCCTGGTGAGAACCGGAAAACGCGGTAAATACCAGTTCTCCGGCATATGGCTGTCTCGGAGAAACCTGCATTCTGGTAAGTCTCTCATAGGTCTCACTGATCTCACTCATGTTGGAAAAATCCAAGCCCGGATCCACTCCCTGTGAATACATATTCATAGCAACCGTGATAATATCCACATTTCCGGTCCGTTCGCCGTTTCCAAACAGCGTTCCCTCGATCCGGTCCGCTCCTGCCAGAATTCCAAGCTCTGCGTCACTGACGCCGGATCCTCTGTCGTTATGCGGATGAAGCGATAACAATACATGTTCTCTGTTATATAAGTGCTTGCTCATATATTCCACCTGACTTGCGAACACATGCGGCATCGCGTTTTCCACGGTTGTCGGAAGATTGATGATCACTTTTCGCTCCCTGGACGGCTCCCACACTCTGAGAACTGCATTGCACACTTCCAGCGCATAATCCACCTCGGTTCCCTGGAAACTTTCCGGGCTGTACTCAAACGTGAAATTCCCTTCTGTCTCCTTTGCCAGCTCATTCAGAAGAATGGCTCCGTCTACCGCAATTTTTTTGATTTCTTCTTTATTCTTTTTAAACACTTGTTCTCTCTGTGCGACAGAAGTTGAATTATACAGATGAATGACCGCATGCGGCGCTCCTTTGACCGCTTCAAAGGTCCGTTTGATAATATGCTCTCTCGCCTGTGTCAGAACCTGGATCGTTACATCCTCAGGGATCATATTCTGCTCGATCAATGTACGCAGAAATTGATATTCTGTCTCAGACGCTGCCGGAAATCCCACTTCGATCTGCTTGAAGCCGACATCCAGAAGCATCTGGAAGAATTCTATTTTTTCCTCCAGACTCATAGGCTCGATCAATGCCTGATTCCCATCCCGCAGATCCACGCTGCACCAGACGGGCGGTTTTTCAATATGGTCTTTCTTCACCCAGTCATAGCACGGCACCGGCGGCATAAAATAGCTTCTTTCATATTTTTCAAAATTCTTCATCGCAAGCACTCCTTATATTACATCAATTTACTTGTCTTTTTTTATTTCGTTTATACTATCATACTCTTCCATTCGATACCAGTGACATTTTTAATCACTTGCCTTGATTTATTTTAATATATTTTCTCTTTTAAGAAATATTTTGCTGCTATTTTCTTCCAGCACCATGAAAAATCAATTTTTCCCACAGACCTTTGGATTACTACCGGAAGTCTGGCAAGAGTTTCTCCGTTGACCCGATATTCTATCGTTCCCACTTCTGTCCCTTCCCGGACAGGAGCCGGTAATACTGCCGGAATGTTCCTTCTTACCTGAACAGATTCCCAGTCTGCCAGCAGAAACGAAAGATTTGACTGCTCTGACAGTGCTTCTGCATATGTATACGCCTCTTTCTGATTGGAATCCGGAATCCCATCCGTCACCCGGATTTTAAATTTTTGCCCGGCGCCTTTCATACTCTGATATTCAAAATGTTCCAGACCGTACTCCATCAGTTTTTTTGTATCCTCCCATTTATAGCTCCGATTGTTCGGCCAGCCGCACGCCAGAAGTGCTACGATAAAGGTTCGCTTTTCTCTTTTTAATGCCCCCACGTAGCAATATCCTGCCTCCCCGGTAAATCCGGTTTTTCCAGATACAGCGCCTTCCATCATCGTAAGAAACGCGTTGTGATTGATGCAGGAATACGTCTGCGTCTGCTCCAGATCCGAAAACTGATAGGAAGACACGCCTGTAATTTCCAGAAATTCCTTCCGCTTTGGAGACTCCATCACACAATAGCGCATAATCCTTGCCAGTTCTTCTGCCGTGGTCCGATGGCTCCCGCCGTCATCTGCCCCGTCCAGACCATTGGGTGTGACAAAATGGGTATGGCTAAGTCCCAGTTCTCTTGCTTTCTGGTTCATCTCATCCGCAAACTGCTCCACGCTTCCAGCCAGATGTTCTGCCAGCATCACCGCTGTATCGTTATGTGATTCCAGCATCAGAGAATATAAAAGATCCTTAAGCTTAAATTTCTGTCCTTCCACTGTCCCCAGTCGGACTCTGGGCTGGGCTGCCGCATTGGCACTGACTGACACACTCTCATCCGGGTCTGCACGTTCCAATGCAAGAATGCAGGTCATGATCTTGGTTGTACTCGCCATAGGACGCTCTGTTTCGGCATTTTTTGCAAACAAAATACGCCCGCTGTCTGCATCCATCAAAACTGCCGACCGGGCGTATAACTGTCCTGGAGTATTCTCCCCGTATGCGATTTTTGTCTGTTCTTCCTCCGCATATACACACGAAACCGGAAACAGACCATTTACTGCAATCAGAAGACAAAAGCCCAGGATCAGCCCGACCCGATATGTTCGTCCTCTTTCCCTTCTTTTCTCATGCATTGCTTTTTTATTCTCCAGACATTCTTTGCTATATCCTATGTCCGAAGATTTTTAATCAGAACTACAGGTTTAACTTTAACTGTACCTCATCCTCTGCTTCTTCTTTAAAATGTGCTACCTGCTCCGGATTCGGCGCAGGAAGTTCATCCAGAGAATGTACACTGAATCTGCGCAGAAACTCTTCTGTGGTTCCAAATAAAAGCGGTTTTCCCGGCGCATCCATACGCCCCACTTCCTCAACCAGATCATATTCTACCAGCTTGCTGACTGCATGATCCGATTTGACGCCACGGATTTTTTCGATTTCCAGTTTTGTAACCGGCTGCTTGTAGGCGATGATCGAAAGCGTTTCCAAAAGTACATCCGTAAGAACCTGTTTTTTCGGCTGCTTTGCTACCCGGATCAAATATTCATACATCTCTTTTTTCGTGCACATCTGAAACGAAGCTTCCAGTTCGATGATCCGGATTCCCCGATCTTCTTTCTCATACCGGTCCATCATCTGGCGGATTATTTTTTTTGTCGTTTCTTCGTCATGTCCGATCGCCTGTGCAAGTTTTTTCAGCTCCACAGAGCCTCCCATTGCAAACAAAATTGCTTCTATGGCTGCCTGCAGTTTTTTTTGCTCCATTCTTTCTCTTTCCTTCCTGTTTCTCCTGACATGCTCTTATGCTCTGTTATATCTGGGAATCGATCAGGATCTCCCCGCAGATTTCTTCCTGATAAACACGGATCATGCCCGTCTTCATCAACTCCAGCACTGCCAGAAATGTCACCACAATATGCATCTTGCTCCTCTGTTTTTCAAGAAGCATACGAAAACTGAATTTTTTATGTGTCCTTGCATAAGTCTCCACATACAAAAGCTTGTCCGGAAGCGGTACTTCTTCTTTCTCGATCTTACCGAACTTACTCCGCACCGGATCGATCTTCTCTTCCTGCCTGCGCATCACTTCCCGGAAAATCTTCCTCAGCTGTACCAGCGTCACGTCCCCTAAAAGCTGATCCAGATCTACCGCAGGAACATAACTTTTCACCTCCTTGGGAATATCTGCCTCCCGGTAAAAATACTGGTCTGCATCTACCTGACGATCCCGCAGCTCGTAGGACATATATTTGTACATTTTATACTGTAAAAGCTGTTCTACCAGCTCTGCTCTCGGATCTTCCTCTTCGCCCTCTTCATTGATCTCTTTCGGGAGCAGCATCCGGCATTTGATATCCAGAAGTGTTGCCGCCATCACGAGAAATTCACTCATGACGTTTAAATCTTCCCGCTCCATCTGCCGGATATATTCCATATACTGGCTGGTGATCTCTACGATCGGAATGTCATAGATATCAATCTTATTTTTCTCGATCAAATGTAACAGCAGATCCAACGGACCTTCAAAAACCTGCAATTTTACCGGTATCCCCATCTGTTTTATTTCTCCCATCTACCGTCTGTTATTTCACACTGTGTTTCATTATACGGGAAATCCTTCAAATTCTCAACTGTCTTTTTCGCCCCGCAGATGAATCACGATCATCTCTGCCTCATTCAAAAAACGAAGATTGATCGTATGAGTGCCAAGCCCACGGCTTACAATGATCGTCTGCTCTCCTTCTGTTGTCATCTCCCCGGAATATTTCGGAAACGGAATCGCCTGAGGCGTGATCAGACCTCCGATTCCCGGCAGACGGATAATCCCGCCGTGAAGATGCCCGGAAAGCACCAGATCTGCTCCCCATTTTTTATATGCGTCAAAATAAACCGGATTGTGCGCCAGAAGAATCTCATAATCCGCAGCTTCTTTTTCAATACATGCTGTTACATCCTGCTCTGTGACCCGGTATTTTTTGAATTTTGTATAAGTTGCAAGGGGCAGTTCCAGAGCCGAAATCCGGATCCTGCAGTCATCCTCCTTAAGCAGGACACTGCTATTTTCCAGAAAATGCACGCCGCATTCTTCTAATTGCTTTTGATACGCCTGATAAACCTCCCCATAGACTTCCGGTTTTCTCTTCATCCGCTGCTCGTGATTTCCGCAGGCATAATAAACCGGAGCGATCGCAGGCAGTTTTGAAACAAATTTCAGAGCCGGAGCAACGGAACACCCTTTCTTTCCGACCAGCATATCCCCGCCGATCAGAATCAGATCCGGCCTCGCTTTGCAGATCGCATCCAGCAAACGTTCATTTCCGACTCCATATTCTTTATTGTGCAGATCGCTTAAAAACACGATCTTCTTTTCCTTTTTCAGCCCGTTCAGCCTGCGGGATACAACACCGTCCTCTGTCACCTTGAAATACTGCTGCTCCCGGTACGCTTCCAGCAGACAAAGAACTGCCGCCACTGTCAGAACAAAGACCACTAAGATCACTGCTTTCATGGCATTCTCCTTTTTGTCATTTTTTCTTCTTATCCTATCATTTTTTTGGATGCAGTTCAACATAAGGAAAGGTGCAGCACTTCGCTACACCCTGATTTTTTGCATCACTTTTTTCAGATAATCCAGAAATTCTGCTTTTTTACAGCTTTCTTTTGCCAGAATCTCCACTCTTCCGATTTCTTTTTCTCCCAGCTTATAGACAAGTTCGCCTACTTTCTGTCCTTTTTTCACCGGAGCTTTTACAGACTGCTTCATCTGTGTCTTCTTTGTCACCCCTGCCAGATTTGCTCCGCTTGTGTCCAGATAGCGGAACGTATCCGCATACTCACAGAGAATCTGCTCTTTGACACCACCCTGCACTTCGACCGGCTTTAACTTCGGCGGATCATTGTCTTCGTATACCTGGCATTTTCCGAATCCATAATTCAGAAGCTTCGTCGCATCCTGAAACCGCTGTTTCGAATTTTCTCCGCCCAGGATCACTGCGATCAGTTCCATCCCGTCTTTTTCAGCTGTGGCAGACACGCAGAATTTTGCTTCATCGGTGGAACCTGTCTTTAAACCTGTGGCATACGGATACTGCCGTACCAGTTTGTTCGTGTTGGACAATCCAAATTCAGAAGTCCCCTTTTTTGTGGTATGGGTGATCGTATCCATCCAGATCATGCAGTAATCATGAATCTTCGGATATTTTTCGATCAATTCTCTGGACATCAGAGCAATATCTCTTGCCGTTGTCAAATGTCCCTCGGTATCCAGTCCGTTACAGTTTTGAAACGTTGTATTTTTCATGCCGAGCCCTGCCGCCCGTTCATTCATCATCTTTACAAAAGCCTCTTCACTGCCCGCTATGTACTCTGCCATGGCGGTACAGGCATCATTGGCACTGGCTACGGAAATACATTTTAACATCGTATCCACACTCTGCGTTTCTCCGGGTTCTAAAAACACCTGAGAACCGCCCATGGACGCTGCATATTCCGAGGTTGACACCTCATCTTCCAACGCAATTTTTCCATCCTCCAGTGCATCAAAGACCAAAAGCATAGTCATGATCTTCGTGACACTGGCCGGCGCGCGTCTTGTATCTGCATCTTTTTCATACAACACAGCGCCTGTAGACGCTTCCATCAAAACGGCACTTGGTGCCTGTACTTCCACCTCTGCCTCTTGCTGCCCTTCTGTTTTCTGAGCTGCATCCGGCTCTTCTGCCAGAGTCTGAATCCCGGGCACAACAGCCACAGAGAGACTCAGTACTGCACTTAGTAACACTGCGAGAACACGTTTCATTTCGATTCTCCATTCCCTGATCTGGTCTGTTACTATTTATTATATCCACTTCGCTTTCTTATAATACCAGAAAAATGCCAGAGAACTTAAACTCCATGTCAGCGGATATACCCAGTATACCACCTGAATGCTGTGAGTGAGCGGAATCATCACGGAAAGGAAAGACACCCGGATCACGCACCAGCACATCATCATAATGACCATGGACACCATCGTCTTCCCCGCACCGCGCAGAATTGCTGCAATGGAATGTGAAAATGCAAGCAGACAGTAAAATAACGCTGCTGTTCTGGCTTTTTCCACACCAAACCGAATGATCTCAGGAGAAGAGTCAAATGCCGCGATCAGCTGTGGTGCCAGAAGAAATACCACGACACCAATCAGTTCTGCCAATATAACTGCTGCGAGAATTCCAAATCGCGCCCCTTTTCTCGTGCGCTCCTCCTGCTTTGCACCCAGATTCTGTCCTACAAATGTCGTCAGTGCCATAGTAAAGCTGTTGATGGGCAGAAAACCGAACCCTTCCACCTTTGTGTAGGCCCCATAGCCCGCCATTGCCATCTCTCCGAATGCATTGATATTGGACTGCACGATTACGTTTGCAAACGCAATGATAGAGTTCTGCACTCCGGAAGGCAGTCCGATCTTGATGATCTGGACAAGGATTCCTTTGTCAAAACGGATTTTTCGAATCTTCAATCCATAGCTTTCCTTTGTCCGCAGCAGCTGCCAGAAACAAAGGAGTGCACTCACAATCTGAGAGATCACGGTTGCAACCGCCGCACCTCCCACTCCTGTATGAAATCCTGTGATAAACAACAGATCCAGCACCAGATTGATCACAGACGATACGATCAGATAATACAAAGGATGTCTGCTGTCTCCCACAGCCTGCAGAATTCCCACCAGGACATTGTACATCACAAATCCTAAAGATCCCGCAAAATAAATCTGTAGATATGTCACCGATTCCCTCATTACACTTTCGGGCGTATCCATCCACCGCAGGATCTGCGGAGAAAGTGCCACTCCGACGCCGGTCATCAAAACTCCTGCCACCAGACCAAATGCAACTGTGGTGTGTACCGCGCGCTGCAGATTTTTCTCATCTCCTGCACCAAAAAACCGGGCAACAATCACCCCCGCTCCCGCTGAGATTCCACTCAAAAATCCAATCAGCATAAAGATCAGACTTCCGGATGAGCTGACTGCGGCCAGTGCACTGCTCCCCAGGAAATTTCCAACGATCAGAGAATCCACGGTGTTATATAATTGCTGAAATAAATTGCCCAGAAAAATCGGCATCGCAAAAAAAGTCATCTGTTTCCAGATCGATCCGCTTGTCATAGGCGCTGCTGTTTTTGTCATAAAATCCCCCCTGTTGTTTCTTTCTTATCCTATCGCCTTTTATAAAATTACAAATAATTTTTCCAGTCCAAATTTGCCTTCATCCTGCAGCATCTGCTCCATTTTGCACTTGTTGAAATCCGAATGCTCCACTTCTCTTGCATACCGGCGTGCCGCCTCTGCAACATCCGAAAACTCCAGCGTTCCATTTTTCAAAAATACACCTTTTGCCAGCGCCCGGATCAAAATACAACCTGCCACTGCAAATTTTAGTTTCCCATATGCCTGTTCATCGTAGACTGCCCCGCAAAAGTAAGTAAATACAAAATAAACCATCAGCTGTTCCATGATCTTCTCCGTAAACACGGATTCGAACTCTTTTCTTTGCTCTGCTGACAGCTCTGATTCCAACAACATATTTTTTGCTTCTTTGACATATCCCTTCCAGTCGTCTCTGAGCACTTCCAGATGATTCAGGATCACAAACAGATTGCCGCAAACCTCCTGCTGCGTTTTTGCCTCTGTATCCAGATTGTCCAGTTTTTCCTGAAACCAGGTCCAGACACGTTCCTTCTCGTAACGCTTTAGAAGCCCATCAATCTCAAACAGGGCATTTTTGTCGATCCTCTCCTGCAGATCATGCGCCAGTGCCAGCACGATTGCCATTCTCAGCCGGACTGGATACTCCCGATTCTGAAGAATCTGAAAGATCAGAGTTCTCGCGTCTTCCAGTTTGGTAAACAAGAAGAAATCAAAATCCTCATAAGTCTCTTCCCGATCCGGATTTTCCGCCTCCAGAAAACGGACCGGCTCTTCGCAGCCCAGGATCAGGTTTGCTGCTTCCGGACAGGATAAAGACAGGGAAATCTCCCGCAGTCCTTCAAATTCTTCCACATGCCTCGGATACAGCCTGCAGGTCTTGCAGAACATCCCGGATCCGTTGCCTTCTATGTACAGATCACACAGATTTTCTTCATTGAGAAAGGCACAGCGCTTCTCATATTGGCGAAACGCGCCTTCCTCCCAGTCAATTTCATTGTGCAGGCGGCTGCCAAGCCGCCCTTTTGTCTGTCTGTATTTTTTCAGCGAAGCGGGATCGATCATAATCTGCCACCCTGCGCAGCAAGTATCCGGACAGTCCCCGCCGATACATGCAAACTTCTTATAGTAGTGCGGAATGATATACTGCATGTTGTACTCCTTTTTTATGTCACTATTTTTCAGTCGAGAAACACATACTGTTTCAATCGTTCAAACGCTTCTTTCACACGACTGTGCGGCAGCGCCAGATTCATCCGGATATGGCACGCTCCGTGGAACGGACGACCATCCTGCCAGATCACGCCCACTTCCACGCCTGCCCTCTGCAGCTCCTCAATGGTCTGGTGATGCGCCTCGCACCAGTCTGTGCAGTCTAAAAAGAGCATGTACGTCCCCTGCGGTCTGGACACGGAAACACCCGGAAATTCTCGCCTGATAAACTCCATGGCATAGGAAATGTTCGTATCCAGCACGGTGCGAAGCTCGTCCACCCACTCCATTCCTTCTTTCGAATATGCCGCGATCAGCGCATGCATGGACAACACATTCATAGAATTGTAATGGGTCATTTTCCCTTCCATACATACCCGGTCTCTCAAATACGAATTATAAATGATATGATACGAACCGATCAATCCTGCCAGATTAAATGTCTTGGACGGAGCGTAAAGCGCAATGGTTCTGTTTTTTGCATCCTCGGACACAGACTGTGTCGGGATATGCTGATATCCCGGAAGTGTCAGATCTGACCAGATCTCATCTGAGATCACATACACATCATGCTTCTGATAGATTTCCATTGCCTTTTCAATCTCCCAGCGCTCCCAGACACGTCCGGTCGGATTGTGCGGCGAACAAAAAACTGCCGCATGGATCTTGTTTTGCACAATTTTTTCTTCCATATCTTCGTAATCAATCCGCCAGATTCCTTCTTCATCCAACACCAGTGGATTCAGAACGATGTTCCATCCATTGTCCTCAATACAATGTGTAAATCCGATATACGTCGGAGACTGCAGCAAAACAGAATCCCCATTGGAACACAGTACTTTCAAAGCCGAAACCACACCGCCGAGCACACCGTTCTCATAGCCGATGCACTCTTTTGTCAGATCGTTCACGCCATTACGTGTCTTCTGCCAGTTGATGATCCCGTCATAATATGCCGCCGACGGATCAAAATAACCGTATGCCGGATGCTTTGTCCTCTGGATGATCGCCTCCGGAATTGCCGGAAGCGCCGGAAAATTCATATCCGCTACCCACATCGGGATCAGATCAAACCCTTCCCGAATTTTCGCACCTGCAAAAAAATCATTGCCTGTATTGTTTCCGGCAGGCGCATCTACTGCGATGGCATCCTTTCCCCGCCGGTCCATAATCGTTGTAAAATCATACTGCATGATATCAAACCTCTTTTCCTGAAATCCGGCTCCCCACAAAAAGGGAAGGATGTTCCAAACTGGAGGCATCCTTCCATCCGGGTGCAACGAATCTTATTGTTTCTTCTATTCTAGCAAGTCAACGTGAGAAAATCAACACCCCTCTTTCGGTCCGGCAATCACCGCTGTCTATCGACCTCTTCCAGTTCATACGGCTGAAACAGTTTGATCGTTCCGTATTCTCCGTCAAATCCCGGAATCCGCTCTACCTCGCCGTTTCGCAGACGCTCAATTCCCTCTGCGATCAGAAATCCGGACTTTTGCCGGATTTCCTCCAACGGCACAGTTCTCAGAATCTCAAATTCCGGTCCGATCATCCGCAGCATCTGCTCATATTCTTTTTGTACCTTCTTACTTCGGGAAGAAACACCCACGCATGCCGAGATGACTTCCGGAAGTGGAACCAGACTTTCAAATCCATTGGCGCCTTCTTTTACAAAACCTTCCGCCCTGTCCGCCAGCTGTTCAATCCGATGAGAGACACCAATAGTGATTTTTCTTCCACACACCGGACATTTCCCCTGATATGTTTCTGTCTCCATCGGTGTCAGACAAAGATTGCACTTCCGATGCCCATCCATATGGTATTTTCCTTCCTCCGGGAAAAATTCAATAGTGCCTGACAGACCGTTGCCGTTTTGAATGGCACCTCTCAGACCTTCATAGGACCAGTCGATATCCAGAAGAGTGGCCTCTCTTCCCAGTTTTGCCGGAGAATGCGCATCGGAATTGGAAATCAGCTGAAACCGGTCCAGCATGGACACCCGCCAGTTCATCGGCGGATCCGAGGATAATCCCGTCTCTACTGCATGAATGTGAGAACTCAAATCCCCGAAGCACTCATCCACCGTATCAAATCCGGAAAATGCTCCGAACATGGAAAAATGCGGTGTCCAGATGTGTGCCGGAACGTACATGCCATCTGGTGTTGTCTCCAGCATGATTTCCAGTAAATCCCGGCAATCCAACCCAAGAATCGGCCGCCCGTCCGAATGCAGATTTCCGATCACTTCCAGTTTCTCCGAAAGATTCTCTGCCTCTTTTAGCCCGGGAAGGATCAAAAGACTGTGAACCTTCCGCACCTTATCGTATTTCTTATAGATAGAACTGATCTCTCCGGTGATCACGAATCGGGGAATCATGTGATCCGGCGTATTCCCATCCTGAATCCTGTATTCTTTTTTCAGCACATAAAATCCGTCTTCTGCGGGCTTTAATTTTTCTTTTAACTCTTCTCTCCATGCCGGATGCGTAAAATCCCCGCTCCCGATCAGATGGATGCCTTTTCTGCGCGCCCACAGATCCAGATACTCCGGCGTACACTCTTTGCTGGTGGCTCTGGAATATCTGGAATGGGTGTGTAAGTCTGCAATATACATGTCTGATAACCTCTTTTCTATGTCTGTTATTCCTGACTTTTTTCTCTATAAAAAAATATAACACAATCGGGCAATTCCGTCAGCAAAATTGCTTGCATTTTCCATATCCAGGTAATATAATAATTTGGTGCAGATATTCTTATCGGCAATCGTCAGATTTCCGTCCGGGCAGACTGATTTTTTCTTGCCATCTGCTTTTTTTATGTATATTTTTACTCTCTTTCATTCTCTGAAAGGGAGATTCTATAAATCGAAGGAGGTTCTTATGAATTCCCGTACTTACTATGATATTCTCGGTGTTTCCCGGGAAGCTACATTACAGGAAATCACAAGTGCAAAAAATGCGCTTGCTAAAGTATATCACCCGGATGCCAATATGAATCAGGGCATCGACACCACTGCGTGTATGCAGGAAATACTGGAGGCGTACCGGGTACTTTCCAATCCCGAATCCCGGCACGAATATGACAAAGAATTAGGCGGCGGACAAATCCGTGTCTTCCGTACCTTTACCGTTGGTCCCGAGGATGATGAACAGGCTGCTCCGTTTGTCGTATATTGGAACGCTGCCTGTCGTCTGCAGGAAACCGTAGATCTTGCGATGGAATTTTTGGAGAACAACTCCCAGAAGAAAAAACGTACGTTTCTGTTCTTCCGCCGGAAAGATGCTGCTTCTGAGGCAGAAAAACAAAAACATCTGAACAAACTGTCTGTGCGCGCCATGCAGTATATCACTGTCCTAAAAGAAGCCGGCATCCCATCCCAGTACTGGACCGAAGATGCAATGAACTGGGTACTGATCCGTTGGAGCCACCGTCAGAATATGGACTATCGCGTACTCTTCAATCGTTACGAAAAACATCTGAATCAGGATCTCTCCAATTCCGAACGTCATAAACTTCATGTCCACGGAAAACAATTCCACAACAATCTAAAAAAACTGCTCAGCTGCGCTCTATAGGCGCAGCAGGCAGTCCTGCAGTAAGGCTTCACAGCCTTCTTTCACATCTTCGTATGTCCTGTCAAAATTCCCGGTATACCACGGATCCGCAATATCCTGCCCTGTCCGCTCTGTAAAATCAAGCAGTTTCGACACTTTTCCTTTCGGATCGCCGCCCAGAATCCGCATCATGTTTCGAATATTCATAGAATCCATCCCGATCAGATAATCAAATTCGTCATATTCCCGCTTTTCTAACTGACGTGCGCGGTGATCTCCGCATGGGATACCGACTTCTTTTAACTTCCGCCTGGTGCCGTGATGGACCGGATTACCGATCTCCTCGCGGCTGGTAGCTGCGGAATCAATGTAGAACTGATCGATGAGGCCGTGTCTGTTGATCAGGTTCTGGAAAACGTATTGCGCCATGGTGCTGCGGCAGATGTTGCCGTGGCAAACAAATAGTACTTTTATCATACTCTTCAAATCCCTTCATAACCCTGTAAAGCCCTATGTTTTCAAGACTTTACAGAGTTTATATTTTTGTTTGGTCCTTATACAAGTCTTTATAATCCTATGTAAATCTACATATTTTTTTCGCCAAATGATGTAAAATGTGATGTAAATCAATTTCTATTTTTGCATTTTACATCATCGCTTTTTGAACTTTTTTCTATACATATTTACTCAAATTTCTCATATTTATGGGCTTCTTGATAATTATACCATACATTTAATATTAATCCTCAAAAAATCTGATGCAAATTCAAATGATGTAAATTGTTCAAAATACATCAATTGAGCTTCGTAATTCTTTTTACTTCTGCTCTCGCATCCTCAAATTTTAAGTGAGTATATGTATTCAGAGTTACGGATATATCAGAATGTCCCATCAAATACTGTAACGTTTTTGGGTTCATTCCACTCTTAGCCATATTAGAGCAGTAAGTATGACGGCAAACATGCGGTGTAATAATAGGCATCTGTTCCTTATAAATGCGATTGTATTTTTCTCGGATATGTTGAAAATATTTCTCCCAGTGTAATGCAACCATCGGTTTATTATTTTTGTCTAAATATAAAAATCCAAGTTTACCATCTATAACGGGTTCTGCCTTTACTTTTTTCCGCATTTCTACTATTTTTTTAAAGCATTCATATACATCGTCAGTCATAGGTATCGTTCTTTCACCCGCTGTAGTCTTTGTATTGATAACCTTATATACCATCTGGCTATTTCTTTGCAACTGATGATCTATAGTAATGGTTCTGTCTCTCAAGTTGATATCTGACAGCGTCAATCCTACAAATTCGCTGATTCTCATTCCTGTATGGAATAAAATATATATCCCTTCATAATAACGCGAAAAATGTTTATCATTCTTGATGAATTCTAAGAATTTTTTTTGCTGCTTTCTTGTTATGGCATCTCGGGTAACGCTATCATTAACTACTACCGTCGCCAACTGAAATTCAAAAGGGTTTTTTAATAAAATATCATCGTCTACTGCCATTTGAAAAGCAGGTCGAACAACTCCACGCACTGAATGTATCGTACTATATCCTCTGCCATCTACCTGCTGAAGCTTGATTAACCATGCTTTTGCATCTGACTTTTTTACCTCATTTATTTTCAGTTGTCCAAAAGGCTCCTTTTTTATGATATTTATTACAAAATTATAGTTATTTCTGGTATTATCTTTAACACCTGTTTTCTGTCCTATATATTTTTGTACTAGCTGTAGAACCGTCATATTCTGCCCTGTAATAATGAGCTCTTGTTCTAATTTTCGCTCAATTTCTTTTATTTTTTCTCTAAGTGAAACATCCTCTCTCTTTCCCGCTGGAACTTTATCTGTTGTTACCAATTTCCAGCTATAGATTACCTTTCTCTCCCCAAATGAATTCGTATACTGGTAAATGTATTGCCCATTTTTCTTTTGGCTTTCTCCTGTTTTCAGAATTCTTCCTTTATTATCTCTTCTCTTTTCGGACATATATTCTCCTTTCATAATCCAAAAAGAGCCTTGAAATGATATTCAAATATTATCATATCAAAGCCCCTTGTTTCAATGACTCTTATAAACTTTCTGCATGTTCTAAAAATTCTTCTAGCTTCTTACGTTTTATTAATCTTTTAGAACCTATCCAAAGAACATATTCACATCCATCTTCGTCTGTTAACTGCCTCAATTTGTTTATTCCTATATTAGTAAAAGCTGCCGCTTCTTCCAAAGTAAGGTTTGCTTTTTCCCAAATTGGAACATTTTGATGTTTCTGGTTCATACATCCTCCTTTCCTATAAATCTCTACTGACAAATCCTCAAAATACAAGAACCAGAAAAACAAGTATTTTTTATATCTGTCATTGCCACGCTAGGGAGACTTTGCGTACTATTGTGCTAAGTTCTACACTAAATATAAACAGACTTTTAAGCCTATTCTGTATTTTCTAATAAACTTTTCAATACTTTCTCAAAATATATATTGTTCTGCTATAAGCAGAGTAAAAGTATCGTAGTTTGAATTTCTTTGAGTAAAAATTCTGCCATAAATTATCATTACGTATGTTTCTTTTTCAAACACTCTAACTAATTTTTTGTTCGCCCCATTGAATCTGAAGTTTTCCTTCCTGATCCACACTGGTTGTCATCAAAAGGGAAAATATCTGGGGATTGATGCCGAATCTTTCATATAGTTCTCCGTTTTCTAGCAATTGATTTTTCATAAACAGGTTAAGTTTCTCCTTCGCCAGTATCATCTTTAGCAGGTTCACTTCAATGGAATTTTCATAAATTAAAAATACCACCTGCTTAAAATTTCTGGACGTATACCGGATAAACCGAAAATAATACTGTTCCATAGCCGCATGATTGTAATGAAGCTCTGGTAGGATAATTTTATCCACATCATCTATATTCATAGATTCTGACAAGCTTTGCTGCGTAGAAAGTAATATCCCATTTTCTGTCTTTCTTAGTTTTTCTACAATCCTCTGCCGCTGCTTGCATGGAACTTTATCCCCTGTGATATAAAAGATCTGCCTTTCTGGAAATGCCTGCTTTAAATATCGGTAATAGGAATCTGCCACTTCTATTCTGCGTACTCCAATCGCAACCTTCTCATACTTCCATATCTGCAAAAGACGGATTGCTTTTTTTACCTTCGTAGGTATTTCATTGCTATCGTATTCGTATGCAAGAGAAGGATCTGCACATATCTTCAGAAGGAGCAGCAGTTGCTGCAAAATCCGAAACATGGAATCCTTTCGTGCATTGCCGCAAGCTGAAAAATACTTCCTGCGGATTTTATCAAACTCTTTTACTGCTATTCGATACACTTCTTTTTCCCTTTCGCTAAAAGAACAGGTTCCCTGGTAAATCTTATAAATTTTCCTTCCTACCACTTCTTTAAAATTTTTTGTTATGACTGTTTTTTCTAATAATTCATCTAAAAATGATGCATTATAAATATCCTGATTTGCCTTCTCCAGACCAAATACTGTAATCTTCTTGGGTAAATAGGAATAAGAAAACAGTTCATACCCTCTTTTATAAGCTGGAAATGGCTGATTCAAAAAGAAGTTCCTATTTTTTTCCATCTGTCCGTTTTTGAATCGGTAGATCCATTCATTCTTTGCCAGATAATGAATAGAGTTGTTATAAAGCAGTTCTAATTGAGGTGCTGCTTCTACCACGTTATTTCTTGTCAGTGTTCCTGTTGCCAGCACTTTATATCTGCATTTTCGAAAAACAGAAAGCATTGCTTTTGTACGTTTTGAACTTCCGTTGGTAATTGCATCACTTTCATCAAAAATCAACATGACTTTCTGACAGCGGATACGTAACAGTTTTTTCATCTCCCTTTTTAATTCCGTAAGCAGATTGATAGTCAAGAGCACAATCTGTCCTCTCTGTACCCTTTTTATGTCCTCCCTCTTCCGAATACGGTAAAAATCAATCTGATAGTCTTCCAATATTTCTTCCCATGTATTATTGATTGCCAGGGCTGTGCCGACAATGAATATATTCCGGACAGGATTATATTTCATTCTGTACTGCGCCATTGCCAGTGTACAAAGGCTTTTTCCAGTTCCCATAGAAAACTGTAGGGCAGCGTATCGTTTCTGCAGCAGTTTATTCACTTCTTTTTTCTGTACAGCATTCAAATATTTGACCTCCCCTGTCATTTGACTTGTTACATGCCAATTTTCCAGATATTCTGCAATTTTGTCATCCTGCTTCATTTTCTCAAAAGGTGTTTCCTGCAATGCAAATTCTCGCCGTTTCTTCTTTAAGAACTGCTCAAATCCAGGAACTTCTCTTTTGGATAATACAAAAGAATTGATAGAACCCAAATTCATATCGGTCCCATTTTCCCGATAATCCTTTTCTTTAAATCCATAAGTTGTCTTTACAACCCGGATTTCATTCCTGTATGTCATATTCGCAGAAGATAAAATCCCCTTTAATTTCCGTAAAACATCTTCCGGCTGTATTTTAATTTTTTCCCACTCCTGCCAGGAAAGTTCCTCCGGTTTCGTCTGCTTCAGGTATTTCTGCAAAATCGCTTCTGCCAGTCCAGCTTTATGAGTGATATTTCGATTTCTTTTGATATCAAACAAAAGTTTCATCGTTTTTTCCTGAAATACCTGTTTCTGCTTTGCCTCTAAATCTGTATTCTGACATTCAAAATAAATATTTGCAGCATTTTTTCTCCGTTCCTGAAGAACCGGTAACACATGAGTTTGATAAATTTCTTGGGGATGTTTCAGAACCTCTTGCTTTGTGGTATAGGGTCTTTCTGTTACATACTGACTCTTTTTCTGCAAAATCATTGCTTTTGTCCGAAAAGATGTCACACCATACTCTTTGAATGCATCTGCCGGCAAAGAAAATTGTACAATCAAATTAAACATGTGATTGATTTCTTCAATATCCCCTTTATTTGAAAAATCATCTGAAAGGAAACTTTCCGGGACCAGCAAAACCAAAAGACCCCCGTTTTTCAGTACCTGATATGCTTTTTTGCAGTAATACATCTGGGAAGATACCGGTGCTTCTTTTGTTCCCCATTCCAGATGAAAGGGCGGATTTCCAAACACAATATCTCCGCTTAAAACAGGGGAATACTGCCGGATATCGCCATATTGCAGGTTTGCCTTCGGGTAGAGGTACTGGGCAATCTTCACCGCTTTCATATCAATTTCTGTTCCATAGATATTACTTTCTGTAGGAAGATAATTAAAAAAATCTCCTTTACCATAAGTCAAATCATAAATTATATCCTTCGGTTCCGGTTTGACGCAGGCAACAAGAAATTCACATATTTCCGCTGGTGTAAAAAACTGTCCCTGCTCTATTTCTTTTTTCGCTTCTGTATAAGCATGAAAATTTTGAAAGTCTTTCCTGTCCAGTCCATGCAGCCCACCATTTCCCATATATGCATTAAAAATATCCTCTGGTGTGATTCCATATAGTTCTGCTTCATGGTTTTCCACTAGATACAAAATTTTCGCATTCAATCTTTGCCTTTGCTCCATTGGTATTTGAAGTCCCTTATCTCTTTTGTATTTTCCCATTAGGCCGCCTCCTTATAGCCGAGATACTCTTTGGCAAAAGACAATGCATGTACACCACTGGCAAAAACAATATCCCATCTGCCATTTTTAAAATACTTAAATTTAACAACTTTCTTTCCAAGCGCAGGGTGTTCATCAAAAATCCCTTCTTTCTCCTTTTTCCCGCTATATGAAAAACTTACAAATCTTTCCAGCCAGCCATCATAAATAGAAACCTGTTCTTTACTGGAGTCAAAAAAAGTCAATGCCCGTAAAAGTGCTTTATATTTTTCACTATCCGGACAGATTTCGTATTCTCCCCAAAGATCTGTTTTGCTGCATAACAGGTTTTGAATGGACAGTTTTTTACTTTGCAATTTATATTTTGCATAGGTCACTCCTGCTTTTGCATCTGTTTTAATCTCCTGCTCCACTTTCTCCTGAAAACTAAAACCGCCCAGATAAGAAAAAATATCATCCAAAATCAACGGATACTCAATTCTGGCAAACAAAACTTCATGAAGATTTTCTTCTTTCTGTTTACAGCATTTCTTCCTTTCTTCCCGATAAATTTGCTTCTCTTCTTCTGTTAAAGAAGAAATCCGCTTATGTAATACGGGTTCTGCCAGAGTCTGCAGAGAAATATAGCGTTCATACGAATGTTTCTGTATGGTAAGACCATATTTCCGGTTAAAGAAGGAAATAATGGTTCTGATAAAATGATTATGTACCTTTTCCATCAGTTCTGTTTGTTTCTTTTTATCCATACAAATCAGGTTCTGTTGGTACACCCTGTCTGCATATTTCTGTACCTTTCCATAAAAGGTCAGTTCCTGCTGGTGCAGTGTTTCCATATCTACAAACATACTTAAAAAATGATTTCTGGTACTGTCATATAATTTTTGCTGTATCTGACAAAATTGCTGGTCTTCTTTGGACAGCCTGGTCTTATTTTGGATTTTGACACGTTGTAATTTTTCCAATACATCATTCATATCTCTGTTCCTTTCTCTTCATAAGAAAAGGCAGAAGAATGTTCTAATCCTTCTGCCTGTGTTTCTATTCTCTTAAAATTTTTATATTCCTATGCAGCCTTTTTTTCTTCTTCTCCTTTTAGAAGCCTTAATTTTTCTTCTGCATAATGAACAAATTCTACCATTTCCTGCGGATAACGAATCCGCCCTTTCCCCTGACATTGCACAATCTTCCCTCTTCTCCAGTCAACCGTAAAAAAGGGCTTATCCGGATCGGTCTTTTTCCGGATAAAATACACATCACATTCCCGATTGGCAATATGAGGGATATAACTTCCTACACAATGTCCTAACGCCTGTCCTTCTTTTTGGATTTCCTGATAATTTCCAGGAACTTTTAAGATATAGTCCTGATTCTGAATTTGTTTCCCCAGTAGTTTTATATCTTTCTTCAAAAGTTGGTTCACAGTTCTTCTTTCTTTTGCCTGTTTTTTTTCTTTCCATCTTATCTTGTTGTTTTTGATACTCCCGGAAAGTCTTGTCGTGAACATCTTTAAAATTTTTTGGAAACAGAACGTATCGGCTTTTCAGATCATATTCCAATTTTTCTGCCCACTCAATATAATCTTTCCAGCTTCTTATATACGTCTGATAACATTTCATTTCTGCATGACTGATACCAGATACATCACCGGACAACTTATATGCCTTTCCTTTTTCTTCTTTTTCAATCTGCTTTGCCAGATAATTCACAATTTTCCGAATAGATGCATACTGGTTTAATTCCAAGAAATCTCTATTACTCTCAAAAATTTTACAATATGCAAAAATTTCCTGTTCCGACAAATGGATTTTTAATTTTTCCATTTTCTGTAAAACGCCCCATTCTCTTATCCCCATATTATACTTACTTAGGATAGAGCAATATCGTGAATTTATTCCTAAGAAATGTCTTGTATTCGTTTCCTTTGTTTCTTCCCATTCGTTTGGAAGCTGATATAGGCATTCCAAAGCGATATAAAACATATTCTGCTTCACGAACTGTTCAAGCAATGGGAATTTTAAATATGTCTTCAGATAATATACAACCGGCAGCTCTACAAAACGATTATTTTTGACAAAATAATCTAAGGAGCAATATTCAAATGGTGTTCCTTTAAAAACATTTTTCAAATTATATGGATACACCATTCCAGGCATTTGGGTTATCGTCTGATATGCTTTTATCGTATAATCCAAATGATATCTGTAGTGAAAATACGGATCTATATATTTCTCTTTCCATACATTCTTATGAGCCAAACAGCTATAAACCGGGTAATAAAAATGGAATTTTTCCTGAAATACAGCCCGATAGTCTTCATGATAGGATAATGTATATTCTCCCGTACCATGCGCAGCATAAGATTTTCTAACTTCAAAATGACGTAGTATGATTCTATCTGATGCTTTTTCAATTTTAACTGCTTCTGAATAATCAGAAAAATATCCTGATTTTCCTTTTGCTTTAAAAATTGATTTCCGCTTGCAAATGGGACACACATATTCTTTGTTATGCCTTGGTATAGATCTCTCCAATTGATATTTCGATTTACAATGACTACATGTGCAATCTATCATCTTTCTTCTGGAATACTGATAGAAAATATATTGACTTTCTTTTAACACCTCGTATTCCAGCCATTTTTCAAATCTCCCAGTCACTGGTTTCACACTGCGAAATAGAGACTCTATATCTTTTATCCTTCTTTTTTTTCTTTTTAACGACTTTTCTGCTTTTCTTTTCTGCTGTTCTATTTGTATTAGTTGTATACTGTCTACGGCATCATCTGTACAATGAAAAAACTGTTGAATACTCCTTTTTTCCTTATATGTTCGTATCGCAATCTGAGATATAAATTTCCCCTTTTCAGATTCCAAGATATCCAAAGTTTTTATAGACCAACGGTTTTCTTTTATAAAATATGTAATAAAGTCTCTATTAGAAAAAAAGATGCGACAGAACGGCTGATATTGCTCCTTTATAATGTTTTCCGCGTTATAAAGATTTAGGATTAAAGTCCGTTTATGTGCTACCGTAGCCTTTTGTACCTTCATCAGATAGTTTTGTCTGCAAAGTTCCATATATTGTTTATCCTTAATACCGGCTTCCACAACAGGTATCTTTTTAAGTAGTGCTTTCTTCATTTTCCTTCTCTCCATTATTATGAAATATATCATCTTCCAAATCTTTTTTTACAGGAATTGCTTCTAAAAAACAGGCTGGTATCTTGAAATATTCTGCAATTTTCTGAAGTTCCCTTTTTAATTCTTCTTCTGCACAAGCCATCTGACATAAGTAAGCAGAAACTTCTGCATTTTTCCAGTATCTTTCAAACTCACAGGACTGAAAAATATCGATATCATCTAAGTTCAAAATTTCCTGTTCCGTCATGCTTTCCGGGCAAAACATCTCCGCATCACGTATATAAATGCTTTTTACCGTAATAATATAGTTTTCTCTTTTCATCCTTTACTGTTCCTTCCTTTTTCTTCTACAAGTTCTGCTTTTTCTGCATCAAGAAACTTTTTCGCAGAATCGCGGATTGCCTCTTTTAGTGCCACATCATATTCCATATGATAATCCTCATAATATTTTTGGAATAAAGTGATGCTTCTTTCCTTGTAATCTTCATTTGCTTTCAATTTGCTATACATCTCTTTTGGAAGACAGTCTTCCATATTTTCCAGAACGCTTTCTTTTAAGTACAAATACTTCTGTTCTTCATACGCCTGAAATAATTCCCACTCTGTCAACAGAATTTTCTGCCCATTTCGAACAATTTCCATACCTTCTTATTCACCTTCTTCTCTCACTTTACGCTGCGGCACTAAGGTTGACCGGAAGAACCAGATATACATAACTGTCTTTTTCATCTCTTACAGTACATGGCGTTTTTGCACTCGTAAAATACATGAAGACTTCCTCATCATCAATCACCCGCAGCATCTCCAATAAGAATTTGGGATTAAACCCAATTCGTAATTTCTCTCCCTCTTTTACAACGAACATACTTTCATTCATAGAGCCCATGTTTGATGCTGCTTCCAATGACAAAATATTTTCTTCAATATTTAGAATAATTGGCTTTTTTGCATCGTCCTTCAATAACAAACTTGCTCTGTCAATACATTCCTGTAATTCCTTTTTTTGAACTTTGATTTTTGTTCCATAATCTTTTGATAATAACTGCTCCACTTTTAAATATTCTCCATCAATCAACCGGGAGATTGCCCTGGTATTTTCTATCTCAAACTGAATATGGTTCTCTGTAAAGTAAACTGCAATTTCCTTTTCCGGATCACCGCCAATAATCTTGATAATTTCTGCCAGTGTTTTTCCTGGAACAATGACCTTTCGCGGTTCATATTCTTTTTTCAGTTTGATTTTTCTAAGTGAAATACGGTGTCCGTCCAGCGCTACAATTTTCAGTTCTTTTCCATTAATTTCCCACAGTTCTCCTGTCATTGCCTTCTTTGAGGAAGTATCTGCTACTGAAAAAATCGTTTGCCGGATTGCCTCTTTTAAGTCAAACTCTGAAATCGTGACATGATTCTTCCGTTCCATATCGGGAATACAGGTGTACTCTTCTGCTGACTTTACAGAAAGATTATACTTCGTCTTCTTACAGCGTACAGTCGCCTGATCTTTTTCCCCTGTTTCCAGTACGACATCTCCCTCTGGAAGTTTTCTTACAATCTCCCCAAATACTTTTGCCTGGATTGCAATACTGCCTTCCTCTTCAATGTTTCCCGGCATTACTGTTTCAATCCCCAATTCCAGGTTATTCCCGGTAAGGGTAATCTCCTCTTTTTCTGCCCGGAGCAAAAGACACTCCAAAATAGAGGTGGTTGCTTTTGCAGGAACTGCCTTTGATACAGTCTGAACTGCCTTTGCTAAATCTGTCTTTTTACAAATAATTTTCATAAAATAGTTCTCCTTTCATACAACGATAATGTCTGCTTTTAAAAACTGAATTTGTCCTCCTTTCCATTTCTGCATACAAAAAAAGACACAAAAAACCATACGATTCTTCATGTCTTTCTTTCTATTTCTCAGGATATTCCTTAAAATACTGCTTTTGGCTTCTGCCAAAATGAAATACTAACTACAAATTTTTCCATTTGTAAAAATATATTCAACAATATAATAACACAATATATGGTTTTTTACAATCCATTTTTTCTATATATTGTATGTATAATATTCCCTTATAAAAGCTCTTTTTGCCCCATGTTCCAAAGGAACTCTTTAATCGTATCCCTCTCCTTTTCTTTACATAAAATGCTTTTATTCTGATATAGGTAAATCATCTGCCCGGTCACATCTATTATAAAATCCTGATTGACAAGATATTCTTCGGAAACGTTCAGAAAAGAGGTCTTTTTTCGTATTGTTTCCAATACTTTCTCTGTCAGTATATAACCCGATTTTTTCTCTCCTTTTTCTGTACAAATATCCCCGGTTTTTAAATCAATATAAACAACTTCGGATAAACACATAGCCCATGCAGAATCCATGCTTTGATCAAACAGGAAAATCGTTTTCTTTGGAAAATACTTTCTGAAAAAATGCTGGTAGATATTTAAACTTTCTACCTGCTCTTTTTCCGTCAAATAATGTGCTGCCTTATATTCATATCCATAAAAAGCCCGATTCGTAGACGTTCCGAAAAAGTAGAGAGAAGTTTTTTGTCCTGTTTCCCGGATATATTTGGCGGCTGTCAGTCCACAATTATCTATCGTATCTTCCAAAAACACGATATCCATAGGACTTTGTTCATTTGCTTTGCGCAAAGCCTCTATCGTAGAATATTCATAAATCGCATATATGTTATCTGGCTGACACGCTTCCTTTCGGATCTTCTTTCGTATATCATCCAAAAGCTTGCTTTCTTTCTGGTAAAATATTGCAATTTTCATCATTTGTATTCCCTCCCCTTTTTCTTTTAGAATAGCATGCTCCGGTAAAACCACAAGGTTCTTTGTTTAAATTGCCTTTTTTATTGCGTAATTGGCTGTTCATGGTATTTTTTAGGGGGCATGTCACCGACACACCCCCGCCATCATCAAATTTCTATGCTACAAATGTGAAAAATTTTTCTTCCACATTCACACGACAGACTCTGTCATTTTCCAGTTCACGATACAGTATGGAAAATACTTCCACTACTTCCTGAATGCTCAATCCTTGAATTTCTATGTTTCGAAAAAGCTCTCCCAAACATACATCGGAATCTCTATATGCTTGCCGTACAAGGTTACAGGCATCTTCTATCGTCTTCACCGTAATACAGATTTCTTCCACTATATGCTCACCCTTTCTTTTTACTGCCAGCTCTGTTTTAGGGCCTTTTAGTAAAATGCCCATTTTCAGCATATCCTGTTTCCAGTCCTGATAGAAAGGATATTCCTGTTTATTAACATATTTGCGAAACAGTCTGTATACCCCTCTTTCTGTATACATTCCTTCCAGGTTCTCCTCATAACAACCATACTGGTTTTTCTGCCGGATATGTTTTAATTTCTGCAAATTCTTATCCGGTATATTTTTTGTCACTATTTGATATTCTTTTTCCATATTTCTCCTTTTCTTCTAAGCAGCTGCTTCCTGTTCTGCTTTCAGCACATCTGACAGATACTGGTCCTGATATTTTCCACCTTTCATCACCACATGATCCTTATAAGCAGCAGAAAGCTCCGTAGTCCATAGTGTAACCTGCGTTTTTGTAGGATCTTTTTCCTGGTTCCTTATCTTTTTCAATACATTCTTTTTCCATTTCTTTAAAAATGGTTCTGCCTCTTCATAGTCCTCTCCCGTTCTGTTATAGTCCTTACTTTTTTGTACAATGTTTCCATCTGGTTCAATTTCCATCGTATAAAATTCCTTTTCCAATTCTTCCTGTCTGCGTAAGAAAACAATATAAGAGGTTTTTCTGCTGATCCGGTCAAAATAGCATTCCTGAGTACCTACACAATGATGCAATGCTTTTCCTTCTTTTATAATATCTTCAATCTTTTGAGGAACCAGCACTGCATATTTTTCATCTTTCAGTGACTGATAGATGGGCGTGATTTCCCTACAAACCTTTTCCAGATTTGGAAATTTCTCCCGTAGTTCCTCTGCTCTCTGCTTTGTGTCTATTTCCTGCAGGGCTATTACCGCCTCATCATGCCTTCTTTCTAACTCCCGTGGTCTATAAACGATGGAGTCCTTTAGATTTTCTCCTATTTTTTTTGCCATGGACAGATAATCTCTCCATATCGTCAAAATCTTCTCTACGGGCAGCCCGCTTTCCTTTTCCATTCTTCTTAAATAATGGTAAATCTGCTGTGGCGACATTTGATTTTCAATAAAGGCAACATCTATTGTGGAAATATTATGTTTTTCAAAATAACGAAGTATATCCTCTGAAATCCACTTTTGTGTATTCTTCATCTTTTGCAGCCAGGATAAACCAGCTATTCCGCCGTCCATTTTCACCAACTGCTTTAGCAGGCAACTATTGATTCCCAAAATTTCCATCAGTTTTCTGTGATTTGGAAGTCGGCTCTTTTTATGGATGCTTTGGATCACAAACTTTTTCAATCCCGCCTTTGCAGCTTTCTCAATAGCCGGACAATGATAACGGTATAATAAATACGTTTCCGGTTCTACCATTTTCATGTTCTTTTGAAGTTCGTATAACCCGGAAGTCTTCAAAATTCCCTGGTTCAAAGAAAATAAGGTTCTCTGATATAGCGTGCCTTTATTCCCTTCAAAATCATAATGGTACTCTGCATATAAAGACTCTCTCCACCGATAGGAGCCATCCTTATATTGTCCATAATAATATGCTGTCTGGGAAAAATCTTTTTCTACGATTACCCTTCTGGTTTCAAACCAGCTTATTTCCGGAACAAAGTCACGCTTTTGATGAAATTTTGCATAGACGTTAAACTTCCGAATCACCATTTGATTAGTTCCGAACTTCTGCAACAAATAGGTGCACTCTGCTTTGTGAATAATCCTTTTTTGCATTTTCTTGGATTTATATTGTATTCGCTGTCTACACTTCGGGCAGATACCATATTGATTATGTTTTGGTAAAATACCCTGCACTCTCGTGTTGCATCTGCTGCAATAGCCTTCTCCTTTTCTTTCCGGTTTGTAGAAAATATAGTGCTGCGTAATGGCCGATTTTCTGCACCACCTTTCCCAATCCTTTGGAAGTACCGGAATTTGGGACATTACCTGATCCCATTCATTGGTTTCTTGTCTGCGCCTTTCCTCTATCCTATCCCATAAAATATCCGTTTGAAACTCTTCTATAATACTTCTGATAGAACTAACTTTTAAAGGTGTCCATCTGCTACATTCTGTGTCAAAATATTTCCGGAATAATGCCCAATCTCTTTTGGTACAGTGATAAAAACTCCCATAAAAATAGCCCATAATCTTTATAATTGTGGCTGTTCTCCACTTTGCTTCTCTTGGAAGGTACGAAAGATAGGTACGCTCCTTTTTATTTAAGAATACAACTATCTCCGGCTGCACTTGTCCGGCAAGCATTTCTTTTATCCTGAAAAATGAAACTGCCAAAATCTCCCCTTTTTTACAAATCTTTACAGATACTTCATATTCAAACTTCCTCATTTTCATTTTCTTTTGTAATCTCTGTTTTCTGGATTTTTTTTCTTCCTTTTTGGAAAACTTTAACATCTTTTTTGTTGCCTCTAAACAGCCGATTTCCAATAATTCTGTTTTTCTCATTTATTCTTCTGCCTTTCTTCTATCAAAATCATAATAAACATTTGGAACATATTCTTTTCCGTCAATTATGATGACTGAAAAATTAACGATATTTCCCTTAATATCTTCCCTGATGAGAAGAAGGATTGTATCTTTCCTCCCTTTTCCGATGGGATGTTTCCCACGCACCACTGTAAATCCACCCATGGAACTTCCTTTTTCTATCTGTATGATTTTACTCGGCCTTCTGTGTGGATACTGGAGCATATATGCAACCCCTTCTATTAAAAGTTCCAATAACGTCAGTCTTCTGACAATCCGAAGCTGTGTGCAGGCAATTTTGCTGTCATCGCCCTCTTCCTGGCGTTCTCCGGCAACTTCAACCACACAATACTGTGCTAAATCCGGATTGCTATAGTAAATCAGACAGTCCAGCGGGTTTTCTGCACAATGAAACCCCGTTTTCCTGCAGGCAGCCTTTTCTGTATAATTCCATTCTGTTTCTTTATATTGAAACCCCAAACAACTCAAATTCTTCTGAAATGCTTTATACGCAATCATTTTTTTCCTCCGTTTTTTCTCCATCTTCCAGCATATCAAAAAGAGAAATCTGACTGTCTTTTTTGGTCTTGCTTTCCTTTACAGAAGTCTTCACGCCTTTTACAGCAGTTTTTTCTTGTGCTTTTCTTTTTCTTTCCCGTTCTTCCTCTTTCTTTTTTCTTTCTTCCTCAGCATCATCTAACGCATAGTATTCTTCCAGCCAATGGTACACTTTTTGGGAACTGACTGCGACTCCTGCACCATTTTGCCCATTTCGATTCTGTTGCAGGTAGTCTTTTGATTCTTCATATACTCTTTGCAGAATGAAATTAATTGCTTTTTCCAAAGATTTATGAGGTAGCAGAATCTGTTCCCCTAAGGTTTTCTCTTCACAGCGTTCCATAAGATACTGCCCTAAAGCCACTGCCAGCCCTGGTCCTTCAAACTGATACATTTCTTCCGCAATCTTTTCAGAAGCAGTAGAAAAAATTTTTTCTTCCAACGGCACTTCTGCCAGCCGCAGCCTTTTTCCCTGCAAAAAATCCTGCATATCCTTTTCCGGTATCAGCCATTCTTTACAAAGCTCCTGCAAACGTGAAATTTCGCCTCTTGCTCTTAAACGGTCTGCAACCATATTCAAATCTTTTGTATTTTCTATCATTTTTCCAAGCATTCCTATTTCCTCCTATAAAAGCAGGAAGGGGGATTCCCCTTCCCATCATGCCGCTTTTTCTAATTCTTCTCTTTTTGCTCTGATTTCCGTGTCTTCTTCCTCAATAATGCTGATCATTTGGATCAGGAATTGCTTGCACCACGCATTTCCTTCATATTTTTTGCCAATCTTACTGGCTTCTTCAATGATCTGTTCCCATTCGCTGTCCTCTCTCTGCCCTTTTCCTCTATGTTTCTTATAGAAATCATAAATCTCATGCATCGCCTTATGCATATCAATTTCTACCGTTGTTTCCAAATTAGAAATCAAGGTAATAATAAATTTATGGTTATGATATTTTTTTAGAAGTCCCTGGATTCCCAACATGGATTTTCCAAGATAAACCCCATAAAAATCGCCTACCATACTTGCAATCATTTTTTGATCTGTCACCCTGTTTCCTCCTTTCAATTAACGAATAAATTCTTCTAATATCATCTGATTTTTCCAACTGGATCTTTTCTTATTTCCGGCGCTTTCTACACCCTTATTTATTCTAGGAAGTTCTTTTATTTTTTGATAAACCTCCGCCAGCATTTTGTCCAGTTCGTCTTCCTTTGAAAAGATACGCATTCCAAGAATGTCTTTTCTCTTTACGCAAACCTCTAATTTCTGAATTTTTCCGACCAAAAGATCAACTTGAAGTTTTCTCCGGTCTGTTTCCCTGATTTGAGGGCGCTTCACAAGCACATATCGAAACTGCTGGCTCTGCTTATATTTCTTTACCAGCCTTTGCGCAGTTTCAAAAATTTCTACTTCTCCTGCCATATAATCATCTTTGACAGCCTGTGGAATTTTCTTTTTATACCTGTCACAAGCAGTTGTACCAGAAAAATAATTCTCATAGACTTGCACCAGTTCCCTTCTGATTTGGTTTAATACTTCTCCGTCTGTGGTTAGGTTTTCTTCTGTTCCAAACTGGTATATCTTTTTCCAGTCATACAGTTTCTTTTGAAAAACATCTTCCCACTTTTTTGAAGGCTCTGGTTTCTTTTTCTCTATTTCTTTCACAATGTTTCCCAACTCCCTTTCGATGGATAATTCTATTTGTCCAGTAACCTGTATTTCTTTTGGGGGATTTCCATATAGCCACCACCTGTAAACATCTTCGGCATCTTTCCATGTAGCACTTCCATGTTTTCCTTCCTTATGGTAAGAAAGCATTCGGTCAAACGCCTTTAAATAAGCCTTTTTAAACATAGGATAGCGCGCCAGTGACTACAAACCGTCCTTTTCCTCCTCTTTCTTTCAATTCAGAGCAGCAATAACGCATTCTTCGTGTGGGCGGATAATGCTTTTGGCTAATCAGTTCCCACATGGTTGTATCAGGCTGATTGATAATAACCGCAGGATACATTTTTCGGATAAAATAGACCAATTCCGGGGGATCTACGGTTGTAACATTATAATAAACCTGAAACTTTACTTTTGCCTGTTTTGCCAGTTCATAAATTACCTGACTGTCTTTCCCACCGCTAAAACATAAATAGTATCCTTCCGGATGCATCTCTATGGCTTTTGCTTCAAACATTTTTAACAGGGTTATGGCGTTTTGGATTTTCTTTTCAATGCTAAAAAAACTTAACTGTTCCATTTTTTCTCCGTTCTTTACAAAAAGTTTGCTCTAAACGGAAAAGCCATGCTTGTAGGTGTGTCTTTTTACACTGCCTGACCTTCACTTTCGAAAAACAAGCCCGCAATGGCCGGTTTTCCTAAGCAGCAACCTGAATTTCTCAGGATAAGAAAAAGTGGAACACTTTTACGACCGGATATCCAGTATCCCATACGCAATTTTTTGAATTTCCAGAATTTGTACATTGGAAATTTTGCGGTAAGGTTTTCTGGCATTCTGTTCCGCAATCCAGTCCTTTAATAAAAGTTCTGCCTCAAAATCTACTTCGCTGTACTCTGCCAGGAAAGCATATTTTTTCGCCTGCCTGTAATTTCCCCTTACTGTCATATAAGAAAGAGAAATTTCATATAGTGGCAGCAGTATGTTCGACGAAAGCATCTGCATAGGATGCAGTCTTTTCAGCTTTTCACGATAATACTCTGTCTGGGGAAGGGTTCCTCCAACTGCCACCTCATGAAATGACAGAAGATCTGCCAGTTTATGAAGGTGCATATTCTCACGCTCCTTTCTTTTCTCTGTAAAAACATCCATTCTTTTCCAACTGATCTAGCCTTTCTAAAATTTCTTCCTCTGAAAGACATTCTCCTCGTTTTTGATGCTTTAATTTTCTATACATCATTCTTCTGCAGACTGGGTGAGCCGGTCCATAATCATAAAGATATCTTGCTTCTCTTGCATTCAGATTACAAAAGATTGCAATCAGCAGCTGATAATATCCTGCCATTGTTTCATCTTTCATACACACCTCTTTCCTATCGGTATTTTAGCCGAAACGTTCCTCTTGCTAAAGGCAGAAAACAATCGGCATGTTCATATAAAGTTGCCCGAATTCTCGCCTCATAATTTTTATTCTTTTTGGCTTTCGGGTGCTCTCTTAATTCCTGATATAGCTGCTTTAACGTTGCATGTCCATTTAACTGTTCCAGTGTCATCCGCAATAAATGAAACCACGTCAGTGCAATGGAGTCCTGTTCTTGTATCTGGAATATTCCTTCCCTTCTAATTGAAAATGGTACAAGAAGAATTTCTTCTTTTTGAAAAAGCACCAGTGTTTCCGTCACAATAGGAATAAAGGGTTTTCCGGAATACTGTGTCTTACTGGAAGTGCAGTGAAACTGCCCCTTAACAATCCAGGACTTCATATTTCCAATATGAAGCATATCTGCTGCAATAGAATGAAAGACGCCTTTCTGCCGGATATCTCCTACCAGAATTGCCAGATACCCATTCTGTCTTAGGCTGAAATACAGTTTTTTGATCACATAGTTCAGTTTTTCAATATAATCTTCATAATTTTCACATCTGCTCAAATCATCTTCATGCGGCCTGCCCCACATATTTCCGGAATACTGGATAATATCATGGTAAGGTGGGTGGAAAAAAATCAGGTCTGCACTATGCGCAACTTCATCCTTTAATGCATTCCAGTTTCCAATCCCCTTTGGCGGATGTGGGTTTAAATCGTATAAGACAGAGGGAATATGCAATTCCTCTGCCACATCTTGACTGGTCCCAGAACCACTCATGGGATCCAAAAATAAAAAATCCTTATTCTTTTCATATCGCCTGCATTTTTTTACAAACTGAATGAGTTTCGCTATAACCTGCGGGGAACAATTTCCTCTCCACTGATTGCTGCCTCCTTCTGCCCGTTCCGGAAATGCCATAAAAGAAGTCAGGTCTTGTCCTACGCAATGCGTAAGCTCTCTTGTTCCTAACGTCTGTACAATCTGTTTCCAGTCGGAACCAAATGCTGTGCGTAAAATTTTACTTGCACGCTGTAAATCACTTTCCTGCACATTGTCACACTCCTTTCTACTGCATATACAAAAAACGATACAAAAATCCCTTCTGATTTTCATATCGTTCTCTCTGCTTTTTATTTTTCTTTCTTCTCCTTTCCAAAAGGCAATAAAAAAAGCATTCAAAGAATTTCTTCCTGAATGCTTTTGATATACGCACTTTTTAATTAAGTATCAAAACTTCAAAACTTCATTCTAACCTTATGGTCAGAAAAAAATTGCAATTCTTCTATAATGAAGAATAAACCTGAACTACAAATTCATAGTAACATAATAAATATTCTAAGTCAATATTTTACTACTATAAGAAATAAAGACCTAAGAAATAAAGATTTCACAGTTTCTAGTTTCATTTTGTTTTAATCAATCTCTCTTTGTTAAGTCACACAGTACTAATAAAAAGCAAGCATATCGTGCATAACAGATTCAATCTACTTCACATCTTTTTTATACCCTTATCTTAATACTACAAGTCATCATATTATCAATTGCATAGCCATAACAATTGCCCAAATTATAAATACAATACAATTAACTCTTGTCAAGACATACAAAATTTTACTTTCTTTTTCTGGTTTAACAAATAAACATCCACTGAGACATACAATAATAATAATATAATTTATATAAGTTAAAATATTTCTAGGTATTCCTCTATATAAAGAGAAAAAATATCCGATATATGCGAAGGTCAAAAGAACCTGTATCCCAATTTTAAACAATCTAGTTTTTGTGTTCATAAAATCCTCCTTTATTCCCATCATTCATAAAAGCTATTTACCAATCAGCTGTATTTCCCTTCCATCTTTATCAAGAAACGAAAGATAATCACTAAAGCTTTCACATCTTAACATACCACTTTCTTTCCAATAATCTACCTCTCTATTTCTAACTTTCTGAGCCTTTAGAAGTTCATCTTTCCAAATCATGCATTGTTTCATACAACTAAAATTGTTTTCCAAAAATTTATTAGATTGAGGTGGTAATTCAATATATTTTTTAATTCTCTTACTAATTTTATCTGATATAGAATTTAACCATTGCTCGTTATTTAGTTGATTCGGTATCTGACTACCATTTGCAGTCGCTATTACATTACCTCCCATAAAGGTCATGATCTCACTTAACGGTTCTATTACTGTTCTATAACCATTACAATCACAAGTACTTAATACAACTATAGGTTTCCCCTGTAGTCGAAGAGTATGAACCCACCATGAACATCTATCCAATATTATTTTTAAATCCGCAGTCATATAATGCACATATACAGGAGATGCCACTATACATAAATCTGAATCTAATATTTTCTTTTGCAACAAAGGTAATTCATCTTTTATCGTACACTCTATTGTACTAAAACAACTTCCACACCCAATACAAGAATGAATTTGAAAATCCTGTGGAAAAATATATTCAATTGAATATTCTTCCTTTGGCAAATCTCTTAAAATAGCTTGAATAAAACTAACAGTATTGCCATGTTTTCGCCTGCTACCAATCAGAGCAACAATTTTTTTCATCTTTTCTCCTTCAAAATCTGATTTTCTGATGTATTAAAATCTTAGGTAAGGAGAACATTTTAAATAAATTTCTCCTTACCTTAAAGAGCACATTTGAAACTCTAACTAACCATTTTCAAATGCTTTATTTTTTTTATAAAAAACTCACATATTTTCCTTTAAAAGATTTTTATTTCTGAATAAGTATTAAAACTGATTACTCTTAACACTTTGCAAAAGAAAGAACTCCACTTGCTACAGCAGAAACTGCCCCAATACACGGATAACTAGATGTTGTTATTGTTGCCGGTGTAAATTCCCCTTCAATATCACCGGCCCCTTGCAGCATCCTCATATCCTCTTCTGACAGATCTTCAAAGGATTTACCAGTAAACTCCTCCATATGAATTTTTACCTTGTTAATTTCTTCCGCCACTTTAGCTAAATTAATTTGAGAAACAACTTCGTCAATTTCTTTTTCTTCCACATCCGGATTAACTTTTGCCATTTCCTCTCTAATAATCGGTTTCAAATCAATTCCTTTAAGAATTTCTTCTACGCTTTTGCCGTTTTTTCTCTCCTCATCAATTTTTTTTAAATCAAGGTTCTTAATAACACTTTCAATATTCATATTAGACATAATCTTTTCTCCATTCTTTTTATTTTTTAATCATATACTGATATTTAACATTTTCCTTTAAAGGTTTTCGTAATATGGATGGACGCATATGCTGTAGAAATCGCCACACATACAGGTGTTGTTGTTTCACCTTCCATATCTCCTGCTCCCTGCACCTCTGCCATTTCAGCAACTGTTAAATCATCAAATGCTACTCCTGAAACTACATTGTTTTGGTTGTTTTTGTTCTTCTCGTTGTTCATCTCTTTTTCTCCTTGTATTTTTTATATTTTATAAGTTTTTTATTATTTTCTGTTTATAGCCGCCTTTAAGGCAGCTAATAAATAGAAAACATAATTTTCCTAAACATATGTACCCTCCTCTCATTTTATCTATCAAGACTAAGGATATTAGGAATACTGGATTCTATTTCACCTAATAAACCATATCCAATTCCTGTAATGCCTGTCATTAATCCCAAAACACACTTTTTATCAAATGAATTGATTTTAATACCATTGTCAAGAATGTTTTTCACCATACTAGATAGCAATACGTTTATTTTTTTTCGTGTAGCTACAGAAATCATCTCCGAATTTTGCACTTCTTTTAAAAACAAAAATCTTCCCATATTCCCATGGCAAATACCAGGTTCTTCAAATTCCATATTAATTACGTTATCTACACAATTAAGTAAATCTGCTCTAACTTGATCGTTATCAAACCCATTCTTTAACAAATAGAGTCTTGTTAAACCAATTCCTATTGTTCCGTGACACCAATATGAAACAGATTTTTTCCCTTTGCGCAAATCCTTCCAAACCTCCCCATCAAAGCATTTGTTTTCTAATTCTAAATATCTTTCGACTCGGTCAAAATACTTTTCATTTCCTGTTGCACGATATAATGAATACGCTGCATAAATAACTCCAGAAAAACCGTGTGCAAATCCACATAGTACAATTTTTTCTTTATCCCAAATTTCAGATAACATTTCTGCTTTATCTAAAAAATGTTTTCTTTTTGTCAATTCATAATATCCAAGTAGCACTTGAATCAATGCACTAACTCCATTAACCCAATCTGCTCTCGTATTTTGATTAACTTCTTCTGCAATGTCAGCTAGCAAATTTTCGGCTAGTTCCAAGTCTTCCTCTTTTTTTTCAAGTTTATATTTATGATACAAGGGATAAAGCACAGAATATTTGCCATCATAAGCACTAATTATATAGTTCTTTTCTTTTTTCTTTGGCATTTTAAATATGCTTTTTTCTAAAGCATATTTCAATATTTCCACTTGTGGACTTGTATTGTTTTGAGCATAATACAGGATAAATAGATAAACACCACTTAGCCCATCATAAAGTTCAATTTTCAATGCATCATAGTCCAATGTTCCATCTAATTCATAAAGGAAGTCTTCAAATGCAATAAATTTTCTCGCCTTGTCAAAACTAGCTCGCCTGTATATTATGTCTACAATATTTTTTACCGCTTCATCAATTGTTGCACCTAGTTTTAATGGTTCCTTTTGCATTTTATAAATACCAAGAGATAATTCTAACCGCAACTTTTGATATTTATATTCTTTTTCATCAAATTTTAAAATTCTTTCTTTAACACGCTCTATCGCCGTTTTTTGGTAGTAATTCGGTATGATGAGCTTATCACTTGTTATTAAATCACATGACGAAGTATTATTAAAAAATATAGGTACATCATCTAATAATAAATCTTTAATCTCTGGTAATATCGCAGACTTATTTTTGTATTCAAAAGCCCATAGATTTTCGAAAAGCTTTTCTCTTTCTAAATAATCTCTCATACACTTGGGATGATATCCATACCAAATCATATCCACATATTTTTGAGTGGTTTTGATAACATTACGAACAACAACGTTCGAAAATATATCTTCAATTACTGAAATAATTTCATCCGTATTTTTACAAAAATACTGGCAAATATCCTCGAAGCCTTTTACCACTTCAGACTTATACTGTTCTGCATTAACCTCTGCCCCATTCAAAATAGGAATATTGTTGGATCCGTTCAATTCAAATTCTGTATACTGAAATTTTACCTGATCAGTGTTTTCATTAATTAAACTCAATCCTTTGTAAGGCGATTTTTGTTTACTTCCATCAAATGCACTTATATTTATTCCTTTCCCTTTAACTTCCCCCTCTGCTAATGGTTCAATACGATTTTCATAAGCTTTAAACGGAAGAAGTGCTGTCGATAATACTGAACTGTATTTTTTTTCTGACAATTTTACATAAGGGTTATCTGCCCGCTTAATCGGGCTATCATTTTGTATTAACGTTTCAATGTCTATTAACACAGGAAACTCTCCATGTGCAATGACATTTTCATAATGAAAATCATTTCCACAAAGTAAATAGGCAAGTGCAACATATTCTCCAAATCGATGATAGTATTTTATAATCTCATCTTCTGTTTTGCATTCTCGATTAGATATAAACTCTTCTATGCAGTATTTTTCGTTAGTTATTCTTTTTATTTTATAAAATTTTTTGCCTATTCGTTTTTCTAAATAATCTAAAAACTTATTAAACCGTTCTCCAATTTCCAAGTCCTTATACTTAAATACAAATTCTTGACCATTCAGATTAAACAAAACAACTGTCTTGCCTCTTCCATGACTATCCCCCGCTCCAACAGAAATCTCAGTAACTTGATAAGGCTCCATTATTGAAAATTTATCCCTAAGCTCTGGTAAGGACTGCTGTATAGCCTTAATAAACTGCTTATAATTATCCACATGAAAGAGAACTCGTTCAGTCAGCAGTCTAAGCAACACTGGATATTCTTCATAGAAATTTATTATCGAAGCTTTGCTACCAAATCGCTTTTTCATATAGTACACAAAACGTTCTTTAGAAGTTTTACCCTCAAACTCATATTTCTTCTTTTGTTCATGTAAATCATAGACCAATGTTTTCGAAGCAATTTGTACAAATTCCTCTGCTAAATGAATAAGAAATCCTGCATTTTCAGATATAGTAAAATCTGCTAGCTCAACCTTCTCCATTTCATTTTTCATATAATTCAAAAACGGGCGAAAAGCATATGCAAAATCAATAATTTCTGGTTCCTTTAAGTATAAATATTCATCTCCAAAGATTTCCATTGCCTTTTGATACCAATTCTTTTTTTTATTTGCTTTATTTAAAGCCATAATATCATTTTCATCCAATGTCTTAATTGCTAAATTAAACTTTTCTCTCGAAATTTTTTGTTCCTTTAGCGATAATTCAAACAATTCTTCTGTGCAAAGAGATCTTCTAGATAACCACTTAGAAACATTGTCCTCTTTATAATCGTTATAATGTGATGATAGTATTTCTAATCTTTCTCTACTCGACATTGCATAGACCAGCATATTCTTCTCCATAGCATTCTCCTCTTTAGTCACATATTTTGTACAAAGTTTTTTCTATCTCCTGTTTTTTACTTTGCTATATTCAAATGACTTATCCTTTATAATTTATATTTTTATCATTTTCTATAATCCGAATTATATATTATTTCTTTCTAAATGTCAAATATTTTTATCATTTTGTTATTTTTTTTATCCTTTTTTCAAAAGCTTTAAAAAAAATGGGTAAATAAGGTAAATAGCAAGTTTCCCGGATTTTCATTCCTATTTCGATATGTTATAATACGTTCAGCAATAAATTTGCGTACAACAGCCAAAGATCAATTCCCTCTCGAAATTTTTGTATTCGGAGAATCCATCCCTGTTTTGTTTGGATAGAATTGTTCTGTTCTGGCGGCACTATGTAAATTTATCTGTTACTTTTTGAGAAGTTTCGGCTTTAAGATGATGTTCTCGTTTACAACCGGTAAACCTCCCGATTTCTTAAGTACACCTTCTCCGTAATAAAAGCTGAACACTTCGTATGGGCTACGGTTGTTCAGCTTTTTCCTTTTATAAGAATTAATATGGTTCATCATCAAAAAGATATCCCGTTGTGTCAGTTCATCGAAACTGTTCCCCTTTGGCAGGATACGGTGTATCAATTCGTGATTTACTTCACAGGCTCCCTTTTGATATGGTGCACTTGGATCACAATAAAACACTTTCATTCTATTGCATGGAATTGTATCACGATGCTCTATTTCCTTTGGATTTGAAAACTCACTTCCATTATCTGTAAGAATAACCGGAAACAACTGACTGAATGTTTTTACTCCAAGAACTTTGTCCAGCAAATTTATAATCTCTATTACAGAGACTGATGTATTCGCATCCCATAAAAAGGCTAACATGAAACTGGTTTCTACGAAATGTATCGTAAGAAGGCATTTCCCACCTACATGGCCAATTACGCTGTCCATTTGTACGATATTCGTTTCTGGATGTTCTCTCAGATACTTTTGAAAGTCAGCATAGCTTCTGCCAATACGGCAGCCCCGGTCAACTTTAAATTGTAATACACCCGTCTCCATAGCTTCATCCACACGTATTCATCAAGCTGTTTAAACTGTTTTGTTGAGTTCCCGTGCTGAAAGTAGTTTCTCCATCCTCTTATGAGCAGATTTAATTTCTCCACTTTTTGCTCCAGATCCTCATAGGCTGATTTTCTGCAAGTAATTACTCTCATTGCATCCTTTACCTTTTTCATCGCCTTTCTACTGGGCATCATGTAAGGCAACTTTCGTCCACATTTGGTTTTACCAAACTTTTGATAACAAAATCCAAAAAAGTCAAAGCTCTCCCTTTCCACATCTAAAATCTTTGTTTTCTGCGGATTCAGCGTCAGTTTCAACTTGATCATTATTATTTTCAGATGTTCAAACGCTAATTCTACATCTTTTCTTGTTCTGCACACAATCACTGCATCATCTGTATACCTGACTATAACCGCCTAGTTCCTTATGATTCTCCCACTAGGAGTCCAACATATGAAGGTAGATATTTACTAACAACGGACTATTGACTCCTACTTGTGGTGAGCCTTTTCCCATTGGATAATACTTCCCATTTTCAATGACTCCTGCTTGTAACCATTGTCTGCATAACTTAATGACTCTTACAGGGCTAACGTAACGATGCTACAGGATTCACTTTAGGTTACGGACTGCTATTTTGCACCTGTTTCTCACAGGCATACCTCGTTTCAATACATTCGGTCACCCAAAAGCATTGGAGGCTTGCTACAAGGCTCACTGGCGATTACCTTGACCAGACTTTCACTGGTAAGCTGATAACAGCTTGCAGAACACACGACTTTCATCCGTTAGAAACGTGCATCGCTAGGCGCACAATAAAAAGGAAATGGTTCTGCAAAATTCAATGTCTTCAAATTATCGAATTTGCACTAAACCATCTCCTTTTTAATTTGAGAGAGAACTATAAAAATCAGCTATAACCATTTATTTTTTTCTGCATACATATGGCGACCTTGACAGAATCAAATCCAATGATCCTTCCGTTTGCATATCACCGCTGCCTTGTATTTTTTGCATTTCTTCTGGTGTCAAATCTTCAAATTTTTTGCCTAACTCTTCCTGATTAGTCTTTTCTTTTTCTAAAGGCTTTTTTTTACTTTCACTCATAAAACGTACCTCCTCTCCACTAAATTATATGATTTACTATGTATTCTCATAAGAATACTAGCAAAATCCGAATACTATCTCCATTCACCACACTATTTCATAAACAAAAAATTAATGTTTTATTATCTTTTCTCTTATAGCATCTCCTTTTATAGATTGTATATTATTTCTTTCATTTTGTCAATTTATTCTTTCATTTTGTTTTATGTTTTTCTTTTCATAAAACAATATACTAAATTCTATTTAAAAAATTTCTTAACAAATTCAATATAATATGATATTGGCATTTCCATCTGGTATGTGATATGCTTCTATTGTCCATTTGGACCACCTCCTATGTTTGAGTTTGGCTTGCGACACCATTCTCAATATAACATAGGAGGTTTTTTATTGAAATCCTCACTGTTTCCACTTACACTATTCGCCCCAGCATAGCTGGGGGATTAGACTTTTCATTTAATTTCATATACTTTTCAGCACATTATGGTCGAGGTATAATACATTGTGCTTGGTATTTGATCTGTATTTGGAGTGCGCTTTCAAAACCCGCAATAATTATTAAAACAATCTTCTTTGATTTTGTTATCATACTTAATGGAAAGGAGGGGACACACATGGGCAATCAATCAGTCATCAGCATAGAGGCAGTCATTGACTATATCGAAAGTCATCTTGACGGAAAGCTGGAATTAGAAACGGTTGCGGAGGCTGTTCACTATTCAAAATATCACTTACACCGACTATTTACCGAAACCGTAGGAATGACAATTCATGATTATGTGCAACGCCGCCAGCTTACAGAGGCGGCAAAGCTTCTGGTCTTTTCGGATAAACCTATTATCGAAATTGCTTTTATCTGCGGATACGAGAGCCAGCAATCGTTTTCATTAGCTTTTAAGGCCATGTATAAATCGCCGCCTGCGGAGTATCGTGAAGAACGGAGCTTTTATCCTTTGCAGTTGCGGTTCATTTTACATCGAAGAACGACGGCTATGGAATTTACAATACAGGATATTCGGTTAGCAGAAAAGAAAGATATTGTCGATTGGATGAACTTAATGCGGCTTGTTATTGATGGGTATCCTGTAATGGATGAAGATGACTACTTAGCTAAGCTGGAAGAAAGTATTGACGAAAAGCGTGCGCTTGTGCTAAGGGAGGGAGATATTCTCATTGGAGCGATGGCATTTACCTATTCTCCAGGCAGTATAGAATTTCTTGGCGTACATCCGCAATATCGAAATCGCGGACTTCAAAAGTTATTCTTGGATGCCTTATTGGAAACATATCTTCCAGGGCAGGAAATCAGCACAACAACCTTTCGAGAACAGGACAAGGCCGATACAGGGCATCGAGATATGCTATTGCAACTTGGTTTTGCCGAAAAAGAATTGCTGACAGAGTTTGGCTATCCCACGCAGCGCTTTGTGCTCCCTCCTAAAAAACAGGAGGATATACAACATGGATGACACGCAACGCACCGGCTGGCAGAAAAGAATACTCCTTTTCTTAACCAGTCAATGTATCACACTCTTTGGCTCTACGCTTGTTCAAATGGCGCTCGTTTGGTATGCAACCATGCAAACATCCAGCGGCGTGTGGGTGGCTGCATTTACAGTCTGTTCCTATCTGCCGCAATTTCTCATTTCATTTATAGGCGGCGTATGGGCAGACCGATACCACAGGAAAAAATTGATTATAGGCGCAGATCTGCTGATTGCATTTGTCACTTTCGTAATGGTATTGGCAATTCCGCATATTTCATCGGAGCCTGCTTTGCTCGGCGGTTTGCTTGTTATGTCGGTCATACGATCCTTGGGGGCAGGAATACAAACTCCAGCGGTCAATGCCGTTATCCCACAGCTTGTCCCGGAAGATCAGCTTATGCGGTACAACGGCATCAATGCAACAATGCAGTCTATTGTTAATTTTGCGGCTCCAGCGGCGGCAGGTGCAGTTTTTGCAATCAGCACATTGAGAACGACCCTTATGATAGACATTGTAACGGCGCTCTTGGGAACGGGCCTATTGTCCTGCTTGGCACTTCCGAAACAAAATACTTCCATTGAGACGGCCAGCGTCTTTTCTGACATGAAAATTGGCGTCAAATACGCTTTTGCAGACAAACTAATTGGAAAGCTTTTAATCATCTACGGACTATTCACTTTCTTTTGTGTTCCAGCAGGCTATCTTGCAGGACTTCTTGTTCGGCGAGTATTCGGTGATACTTACTGGTATCTTACCGCAGTGGAAGTAGTAGGGTTCGCAGGTATGATGGCAGGCGGAGTTATTATGAGTACATGGGGAGGTTTTAAGCACCGAGGAAAAACTTTGGCAGTTGGACTTTTTGCGTTTGGCTCTTTTGCAATCGGAATGGGCTTTTCAAAGAATTTTATTTTTTACCTTGGCCTAATGGTATGTTATGGAGTCGCATTAACAATGGTGCAAACAGCAATTACCACTATGTTACAAGAAAAAACGGACACCTCTATGCAGGGGCGTGTATTTGGATTACTTGGCACGATGTATGCTGGCTTTTTACCGATTGGTATGGCTATGTTTGGCCCTTTGGCTGATATTCTTCCCTTGCAGTGGATTATGATTGGATCAGGTATAGCCCTTATTGTAATTGCAGGTATAGCTTATTATAGTCGGGAACTCAAAACAATCTAAAAGAAAAAAGTCGCCCAACGGGAATAAAAAAAACCGTTGTTTCGGCGACTGAGTATCTGTGCGCCAAAACAAAATACAGTAGCCTTACGGCGGTTTTGAAATAACAAATTTCAAGCCGCCGTTTTCTTTTTGAAAAATGAGAATACGGAGGGTGTGTTAAAGTCGCCCTTTTTTGAGGATACGGCGGTGCTCAGGAGGTATTGCCGTGTCCATTTTTGCCTTTTGTCACAGTACACATGATCTACACCAGCTAAAAAAAGCGTAGCTCCCCCTCCGGGACAGTCCGGTTATGAATGTGAAATTAGACAGTACACAAATGAATATGTAACTTCATGCGTCTGTGCGGCTTTGTGTCGCCCAGGCGCTTTTTTATACTTCGAGACAAATTGTCCCGAGGTGCGGGGCGGCTCCCCGGGGTGCCGCTCCCCGCCGAGCCCCGTTTCGGTCACTCATCCACCCAACACCGAAACGGAGGTTTATTTATGACTACAATCAATCTGAAGGATTTTTATTATTGGTACACACAGGATCAGTTTATCGAGGTTTCTGACGAGGTAGCCGAAGTGTTTGTGGCCGATGCCCGGCACGAAATGGCCTACCAGCGGCGGCTCTCCCGGCATAAGGCGCAGTATTCTCTGGACTGCGATGACGGGATCGAATATTCCGCCTGCCTGCATGAGCCAACGCCCCAGGAGCTTCTGGAGCGCATGGAGCTGTTCATCCGTCTGTGGAACGCACTCAACTCTTTGCCGGAAATCCAGGGCCGCAGGATTGATGCCCACATCATTCTTGGAAAGAGCATCAAGGAAATTGCCGAGGCCGAGGGCGTACATGAGGAGTCTGTCCGCCAGTCGATCAAGCGTGGCCTTGAGCGCATGAAAAAAACTTTTTGATTTTTTCATTTTCCCCACTTGGAAATGATGAAAAAATGTCTCGGTTTATGAAAGGAGATATTCTTCTTTCCGCAGATAAACAGCGGCGGCCCCGGGCATAGTCCGAGGAGCCGGGCGGCGGGTGCGCTGTGACTTTTTCTTTGGAAGAATGAGCGAACAACACCAACGCCGCAACTGGGCCGGGCCAACCCACGGCCACGATCCGGCATAGGACAGGCTGGCCGCCTGTCCCCCCGGGCCGCCCTCTTATCTGCGAGGGAACGCCGCTCTAAGTATGGTTGTCTTTGGACAGGGCAAGAAAATGGGAGCGGCGTTCCTTAAATTTCAAGCAGGAGGCAGACGATATGAAAGCGGTGCTATATTGCCGAGTAGATGGCCCTCAAACTTCTTTTGCCCTTGATGCAATTAAGGGACAACAGCTATATCTCATGGACTATGCGAAGAAAAACAACATAGAAATCGCGGGGATATATCTGGATGTGGGGTATCATGGCCGGACAATGGATCGTCCTGGCTTGCAATCTGTGATCCAGACTTTGAAAGAGGGCAACGCCGATGTGATTTTGGTTGCAAATTATAACCGCTTATATCGCGGGCGTTTCCCACAGGAATTGCAGGAGCTCCCGGTTGTTTCATTGAAGGAGCAAAATCGAAAAAGAGAACGAGGAGGAAAAGAACATGACATTTGATCCTGCGCTGTCCGCTATGATGGCCGAGCCGTGGAGCAACGGAGCCTGCCGTGGTTATGTGATTATGGCGATGGAAAACTGCGGCTTTTCCAGTGATGACATCCGCCGTATGATGGCCGAGCTTCATGAGCTGTTTGGCTTTGTTTCTCTGGAGGAGGCCGAGGCCCACTATCAAAAAAGCCTTTTCTGACTTCGAGACATTGTGTCCCAAGGTGGAGTGAGGCAAGAGGGCAGCATCGTTTGGGTGCTGCCCTCTTGCGTTTCCCCACGATATGCGGGAGGCGTATCCTATTTTTGATAAGGAGGTTTTACCGTGAGATTAACGGCAAAGGAACTGGAACAAATGAAAAGCGTTGACATCGGCGCAGTGGCTCCCGAGTCCCTGCCGGATGTGAGCGGTATGGCCTTTGACACCTCTCTCCCCCGGGAGGAGCGGATCGTTCTGTTTTTGCAGGCGGTAGAAAATCCATACTGCTTTTGCATCGGCGGGATCGGTGTGAAAATTGAATTTTCGGAAAGCGGGCCGTCCTTGCAGGACACGCTGACGGACTTTCTGCTCCGGCAAAAAAGCGGGCTGTAACTTCGGTTATGGCCCGTTTCTACTTCGAGACAAAGTGTCCCGAGGCGGAGGCATCCTTGTTGTCCCGCCCGGGCAGAGGTATAATATAGATGTAATGTGATAGGGAAGGAGGAACAATGGCACGAGCAAAAAACAGAGGATTGCAACAGAGTTTCTCTCCCTCTTATACCGTCCGCCGCTGGCGGCTGGGCGAATATATCCGGCTTTCCAAGGAGGACTTGAAAAAGGGAAAGGACGACAGCAACAGCGTCATCAACCAGCGTGATCTGCTCAATGACTTTTACCAGAAGCATATCGGAGAATTTGAAAGTGTTTCCGAATATGTAGACGATGGACACACAGGAACGGACGCCAACCGGGAGAATTTCCAGCGGCTCCTTTCCGATGTAATGAGCGGGAAAATAAACTGCGTGGTAGTAAAAGACCTTTCCCGTTTTGCAAGAAATTACAGCGATGCGGGAAGTCTGATTGATAACCTGTTTGTTCAGATGGGTGTCCGTTTTATCAGTCTTGCTGAAAATGTGGACAGCTATCTCAACCCGGACAGCGTTTCCAGTATTATCGTCCCGATTACAAATGTGATGAACGATCAATACTGCTACCAGACCTCAAAGAAAATTCGCCAGGTATTTGACTACAAGCGGCGCAACGGTCAGTATATTGGCGCATTTGCTCCTTATGGATATATAAAGCACCCAAAGGACAAGCACCAGTTGATCATCGATCCCGATGCCGCTGAAATCGTCAAACTTATTTTCTCTTTGTTCCTAAAAGGGACATCGAAACGGGCCATCGCTTTGTATCTGAATGAACACGGCGTACCCAGCCCCTCGGCTTATAAACTGCAAAAGGGCATACCCGTTTCAACAAGAGGATATGACGATCCTATGTGGGGAGCCCGTATGATCCACTCCATTCTGACGAACCCCACCTATACCGGGGATTTGGCACAGGGCCGCAGTCGGGTAAAAAGCTATAAGGTACACGAGGTTGAAAGCGTTCCCCGTGAAGAATGGGGGGAAGTAGCTGGTACGCATGAGGCAATCATTGATTATGAAACCTTTGATAAGGTACAAGCCCTTTTACAGCGGGATACCCGTACTTCTCCAAAAGGCCGGGAAGTCCACCTGTTCAGCGGTTTTCTGAAATGTGCTGACTGCGGGCGGGCAATTACCCGGAGCGTAGGCAACAACAATAATGTGTACTATGCCTGCTCCACCTACAAGAACCGCTCCCGGACAGCCTGCACAATGCACTCGATCAAGCATAACCGTCTGGAGGCCGCTGTCCTCTTTGCGGTACAACAGCAAGTCCATCTGGCTGTTTCATACTCGGAAATGATTGCCCGCATTAACACCGCCCCGGTCAAAAAGAGCCAGTCTATCCGTTTGGAAGAACTGATTGCTGCGAAGGAGCGGGAACTGGCAAAAATCAGCCGCTACAAGCAGTCCCTTTATCAAGACTGGAAAGACGGGGAAATTACCCAGCAGGACTACTGGGATATGAAAGCCGATTATGAGCGACAGACCATCGCTCTTACGGATGTGCTGGCCCGGCTGAACGCTGAACGGGCGGAACTGGCAAACGGTGTAAAGAGTGAGCATCCCGCATTGGTGGCCTTTACAAAACATCAAAATATCGACCAGCTTTCCCGGGAACTTCTCGTTGAGCTGATCGACCATATCAAGGTTTATGAGAATGGAAACATTAGTGTGAGATTTAAGTTTGCGGATGAATTTAGACGCATAGCAGAATACATTGAAATCAACACCACAAAACCCGCAGTAGCGGGCTAACCCCCGCTACATACCCCTTTGACAGTGTGTTTTCCTAATAGGAGCTAATCATACTATAATACTACCTAATTTCAAAAATTAAATTCTCATTCATTGTGATTATTTCCTTTACTTTTACCCTTTGATAGATATAATAAAATTACAGATAATTCTAATCTGCACTAATCTTTTCCACTTACTTTACACTATAAAAACTGAAAGGAAAATTATGGTATTATACCATAAATAGTAAAAAAATGACGTTAGAAAATGAGTACCTTTTTGGCTATGCCACAAGTATGGAAGAACGTGTATCCGTTTTGGATACAACTATAGATAATTACACTTTAAAAAATTTAAAGAAATGGAAAGACAGAAAGTCTTTGTTATCAGAAGCAGATTTTCAAACTATGCTCAAATTTAAAAATCTGTCTGAAGTTCAATATGATTTAGCTGTTTCACCATTGAATGACACTTCACTAAAAAAATTATATACTTTTGTAAAACAGCAAAACTGGTTTAAATTACATAAAAAAATTTTTTCTATCCCAAGAATTTACACCCCCAAGTCTTTAGAAGCTGCCTTACATTTTCATGTAAAGTTTTACATGGACTTTGTTTCCAGTCTTACAACTAAATATCCCATGATATCTTTTGATTCTACTTGCATAAACTCTATAGAAAAAAATATAACTGCGCAATTTATGGAGTTAGCACAAAAAACACTAGTATGGGATGTACGCTCTAAACTTGAAAACATTTCAAAAAACACGCTTAATGAAACAGAGGCTTTTAATTACTATCTTACTCATAGATTTGGAACCAATACTATAGAATACTTTTTCTTAGAATATCCAACACTCACCAGGCTACTTAGCGAACGACTTATGTACGCAATGGATAATTTAGAAATTATTATTAATTCTATAAAAACCTCCAAAAAAGAATTATCTACTACTTTTGGCATAAAGCCACCTTTCTCTATTAATAATTTGCAATCTAAAAAAGGAGATAGCCATAACAAAGGTAAAACAACTACAATACTAGAGATTAATCACGTTTTACTTGTATATAAGTTTCGTGATAATAATATTTTACGCAATTACAATCTATTACTAAATTTCATTCAAAAAAACAAGGCTAATTTCAGCTTATATAAAAGTAAATATATTATAGGAAAAAATTTTTGCATTGAAGAATTTATCTGTAACGAAAATTGTGCCACCGAAAAAGAAATCATAGAGTATTATCAAAATTATGGTTCTCTCGCAGCCCTTACCTATTGGTTAGGTTCTACTGACCTACATAAAGACAATTTAGTAGCCAAAGGGAAATATCCAGTCCTTATTGATATAGAAACACTTTTTCGAACAGAAGAACGTCGAATATATTCAGATGATTTTGCAAAAATTAAATATTTTGAAACTAATTCTGCAATAAGTACCGGCATGCTTCCCATGTATAAATATTGGAAAAAGCAGATTGATTATAGTGCTCTAAATGGTATGAAGCAAAAACTACCGTTTAAAGTAAGACGTTTACTCAACGAAAGCAATGGTAAAATTGGCTTTGAATTATGCGAGGCTTATACAAGTCTTTCCAATAATATTCCTAAATTAAATGGCTGTCATGTTACATATAAAAACTACTGCCAATATATTATAAAGTCTTTTGAAGAAATGCTTTCATGGTTATGCAAAAACAGTAAAGCTATTTATACTCGGATATATGAAGATTTCCACACTTCACCTATTCGAGTCGTTCTTAGAGATACACAGGATTACCATAATTTCCTTGATTTTTCTACCCATCCGTCTTGTATGGTGGATTATATTGAAAGAGAAAAAATATTTGAAAATCTTTGGAGCAATTCATTTGTCACTCCCCAAATTGCTCTGCATGAAATTGCCGCACTATATAGACATGACATTCCGTACTTTTATACACTACCATATTCCAAGGATATATATTTTTTGGATGGCAAGATAGATAATTATTTCCATCAAAATATTTTTACGAATTTAAAGGAGCATTGTGATGCAATGAATCAATATACTATGGAATACTCTAGCCTTTTATTAGAAGAGAGTCTTAATACCTTGTCTTCGAACTGCAAAATTGTTAATCTTTCTTCCTTTGATTTTGATAGTGACGTATTCATTAACAAAGCCGTCAAAATAGCAAACATCATTCTTCAAAATGTCATCACAAGTAATAAAAATAATGCTGTATTGTGGCCTGAACTAATAACACATGGATCCGTATTATCTATAGACTACCCTGACACTAATCTATATAATGGAACTTCTGGTCTTCTTATTTTTTTCTACTATCTAAATGAAGTACGCCCAGATCCAAAATATAGAGAACTCCTTCGTCTACTCGAATATGAGGTATTTAATACAAAGGGAACAACTAACTTAGAAAGTTCCTTTCATGGGATTGGCTCTAAAATCGCTGTCGCATTCATTAATTACTATTTAAAAAAGGAAGTAAAATATAAGCAACTTCTCACAAAATTTCTACCACTTCTCTATGAAATTGCACCAACTATTGATTCATGGGATTGGATACGCGGAAAAAGCAGTTTATTAGCCTTGCTAACGACCATATATGAAGAGCTACAGCTACCCATTATCAAAAGTATTATGGAAGTACTAATTTTAGATATTGATAATATAAATATGACTGAAATCAGCTTTGCTCATGGTTATTGTGGTATTTTGTACGCCCTTTTACGGGCAAATACAATCCTACATCAAAACCATATTGAAAAAAAGATTTTGGAAATTTATCAAATAATAACCATTCATTTGCAAGAACATAAAACATTTTCTCCTGCATGGTGCAATGGGACATTGGGAATAAACAAATCTCTTTTTGAGTTTGCTAAGTATCATCCCCACTACTGTATTAATTTTATTAAACCACAAAATAATTATATACATAATACTTCCTGCCTTTGCCATGGTTCTTTCTGTGAGGTTTCTGCCTACTATGGATTATATAAAAATATTATTACTGTTAAAGAGTCACAAAAAATTGCAGAAAACTTTTCTCAAAAAGAAATCTTTTTATGCCAGTACAAACGATTTTTACCCTTAGGATTCTTTAATGGTTTATCTGGGATAGGCTATCAGCTGTTACGTTTTACAGCACCGAAAAAATATATAGATTTATTATTTTTTGAAAATATTTCTTACTTTTAAACCAAAATACTTTACTTTTTGTCGTTTATATTATATACTATCTATTGTTAATATACTTTAAGGAGGGGAAAGTCATGGAAACAGTTACTATTATGAGTATGCAAAAAAATATTAATGAATCAAAGGAATCGCATTCATTCATTGGTGAATCATTAGAAAACAGTGATATTGAACATTTATTCACTTCTTCAAGTACCATTTCTTATCCATTTACATATATGACTATGTATACATGTTCTTAATTTTTCTCTGACGCAGAACAATCTTCCCAACATGTGAGAAGATTGTTCTGCAAATTCTTTATTCTCGTTCGTAATTTCTCATCTAATTTTTTTCAATACTATTATTACTATACTCTCTACCATAATAACAATATTATAAATCCATTGAATGCAATTAGACATTGATACATAGTTAACCTCAATGTTCAACGATATTTTTGCTAAAATGTTCACGAGAACTATAAAAACTATCGTTGAATAAATACTTGCCGTCCCTATAATTGCACGTCCTCTCTCATCCCGAGAAGTCTTCATAAAAAGTAATATTATCAAAAGAATTGTGAATATCACTGTAATCCACGTTCCCACTTTAAATACTGTAAGACTTTGCATCATTTCATTAATCATTTTTATCATCGCTAATTCTCCTTTTCAAAAATAAATAAATCTTTTATATCAGCCTCCAATATCTGTGCAATAGTATATGCCAATAAAAGAGATGGATTATACCTGTTCTTTTCTAGCTGCATAATGGTCTGTCTTGATACTCCAGCACGATCAGCGAGCTCTTGCTGTGTCATTCTTTTTTTTGCACGCCAAACATGTATTTCCGTAGTCATTTTATACTGTTTTACACCCATTTGCTCACTCCTTTTCCTTTTTAGCTTCGATAATATTTTATTAGTATCGTAACATTTTTCACTCATTTTGTAAATAATTTTTTTCAACGGGGTTTTAATTCTTATGCTTAAATAATTTTAAGATGTCAGGGTCAAAAGCCTTATCACTTTAAATTTGAGAGAATTGTTTGTAAATTATGTAGTGTATTATTTCAAAACTCTTCGTACAAAGTGCATATTTGCACTGATTGGATATAGTTCAAGTAAACAATTTAAAAACAATTGATACAACTCAATATGAAAATACCTTTTTCCCACAACATCATTTTAAATTATCTTTTTGCAAAAAAGCAGAAGGTTTCACATACCTGAAACCCCCTACTTCTACTACTAATTAGTCTAAATTGCTTAATGATTTATACAGATTAACTGCTCCCACTCCAAAATATGTGTCCTCTCCAGCTAATCCAAGATCATCTACTCCATTTATTATATCCTTAAGAACATATTCCATAGATACCTCTCGCTCATTTTTCAAATAATAGGACCACACATCTGCGTAGCTTGCCGATACAATTGGTGCAGCAAGGCTTGTCCCACAATTAAAGCTGTATCCTTGAGGTACACCCAGAGCTTCCAGTCCATTATCCATATTTGTAGGATAAAGACAATATATCCACTGACTCAAATCCAACATTCCTTCTTCTGTATAAGTCAAATCTCCTCCTGAGGCACATAAATCAATGTCTGATCCAAAATTACTATATGAGGCCAATGATGTTTTATGTTTTGAAGATACTGTTACGGCACTCTCTATCCCTCCCGGTAAATGTATTATATGTTCTGTTTGGTAATACTGGTCGAGATCAAGTGCTTTATTTCCTGCAGATGCAACTACAACACATTCCTGAGTTTCCGCATATTCTATTGCTCTTTCAAATGCTTCTATAGTTAATAGTTCACTTTCTACATCTTCGCATTTATATGTTCCCAAACTCATATTTACAACATTACACTGATCTTTCGCTGCCTGAATAATAGCTTCTATTGTCCATGCTGAGTCTCCGGTATTAGCACCGATAACTTTATATACAATCATTTCCGCTTCAGGTGCAATTTGTGCAACAATACCAGCAACCCCTGTCCCATGTCCATTATTATCCTGTAAACATGATTCTCCCTCTACATAGGAACGTGAAATAGATGTATTAATCTTTCCTGACAAAATTGGATGTTCTGCATCTACCCCACTGTCAATTATCCCAACTTTTGCACCTTCCCCTGTGGAAATATCTAATGAGATTCTATCATTGGTTACCTCATCTACATGCCATGCCATTGTATCAAACAATTCTTCTTCTGTCATACGCATTCTAGCCTGGTTATAGTCTGAAAAATTCGTTTTGCTCAACTCTACACTACCAAGAGGATTTTGCGGTACCGAAATATCTGGCAATTCACCTTTTATATAAATATATGGTTGAACTTTTTCATCACCTAAAAAACTATCCACATCCATATCAGTAGGCAGCATTAAATGAATCAACTGAATTTCCGGAGTTGAAGACATAGCTATTTCTGGATAGTACTCATTTATGATTTCTTCAAACTGTTCAACCGTATATCCTTCATTCAAAATCACATCCACCACAACTCTATTATTTTCACTACTCACAGTTCGTGCTTTACTCTCAATACTTTTCTCATTACTATCTAGTTCTGAACTGAATAAAGTTGCATTATCCTTCTCGCTATGCCCAATTTTCTTATCTATATAAGTATCTGCAGCAGATACTATCTTTGCAGGTTCTATAACTATGTTCTTTACCACTACTAAAGCGAAAAGTCCTACCACTACTAATTTAATTCTTTTAAATTTTTTACTCAATTGCTTCTTCTCCTTTCAAACTTCCGAGACTAAGATTTCCACTATAAATATAACTATATAAACCATTTTTTTTCATTAATTCCTGATGTGATCCTTCTTCAACAATCTTTCCTTGATACATTACAATAACTCTATCGAAATGTTGGATTGTGTTCAATCTATGCGATACAACAACGCATGGAAAATTATATTCTTTCACTCTGTTCATAATATAATTTTCTGAAATATTATCCAAAGCACTTGTCGGCTCATCCATAATCATCAGCTCAGGCTGATTTACAATTGCTCGTGCAATTGCGATTCTTTGCATCTGTCCGCCTGAAAGATTCATTCCCCCTTCTGAAATTTGAGTCTCAAATCCCATTGGTAAAGTCTGAATTATCTCGTCAACACGAGCATCGTCCACTGCTTTAAGAAAAGTGTCATCGCTTACCCCCGTTTTATTCATAAGAATATTTTCTTTTAAACTCATGTTGAAGATTGCTGGATTTTGATTTACCATACTGACCTTTTGACGAATAGAGTTTTGACTCAATTCTTTTATATTTTTCCCATTCAATAATACTTCTCCTTCTGATGGAGAATACAAACCAGATAGTACCTTTACTAGCGTACTTTTACCAGAACCACTAGGACCTACAATGGCCACTTTTTCATTCTTTCCTATAGATAAATTAATATTTTTTAATATTGGCTCTTCAAATTTACTATATTGAAAGCTTACATTCCTAAGCTCGATAGATTCATACATTTCCTCAAACGATGTTTTTTCATCATCAGTGACTACCTTTTGTTCTAGAATTTCAGATAATTTCCCAAAATAAGAACGTAATAACATAATCGAAGAAAAAGCTCCCATAATTGTAACAATTGGTGTAACAAATGCCGTGGCAATCGCATTAAAACTAATCAATTCTCCTACCGATAATGTATTATTGCTTATCCCATAAATACCTATTCCAATAATCGTCAGTGGCATTGTAAACTGGGTAGCTGTTGAAATGTTTCCTATAAATCCCAAAGTACGATTTTTACTCATCTGAACTTTTAATTGTTCACTAAAATTTTTTTCCCAATCTTCATAAAACTGTTTCTCCGCTCCAATAGATTTAACAGTTTCCATCCCTTCAAATAGTTCCACCAATGTTCGATGAACTTTTGAATGTAGCAGTAACTCTTTATCAGTCAAATTTTGGTAACGTTTCGTATTTATAAAAGAAGAAATAACAATAATAGATATACCAAGCATGCTAATGATTGTTAATTCCAAAGAATAGCTAATCATCAAGTAAAGATATGCTATTACAAAAACAATATCTATTACCGTTGTCACCAATTGACTACTTAGTAGCTGCTGAATATATGTTGTTAGATTTGAACGAAATATCAAATCGCCCGTAGAACGGTTTACAAAAAAGTTAAGCGGCAACGACATAATTTTTTTCATAAATTCGGTCATTAAATGCCGCTCAAAGAAGTTTTGAAATTTAGCTACTATTAACGTTCTTCCAACTTGCAACGTGTAATATGTTAAAAATACTGCCCCTATCCAAATCATGACTTCCAAAATTGCCATATCCTGTGATAATACCATGTAGTTATCTACAGCACGCTGTGTTATTACTGGAATACCCAAAGCAAAAAATTGAATTAAGATTGTCAATAAAATCAATCCGATAATTTTAATTTTTTGTTTTGTAAGCAAATCAATAAGAACATTTTTCTCTTTTTCTTCTTTAATATTTTTGATAATCGTTTTATCTATATCTGTAGGAAATAAAACCATATTTGAAAAATGTTCTAAAAACTCCTTGTAAGAATATTTTTTTCTACCTTGCGCCGGATCTACAATAACAACCTTGTTCCAAATAATTTTTTCAAAAACCACATAATGTCTATGATCCCAAAAAAGTATACATGGGTTGTTATTCTCTTTGAAAAACTCCAAACCAGACACTCTATAGCCTGACGTTGAAATCCCAAATTCTTGAAGAATCGATTTCAAATGAAATAATGTATTTCCCCCTTTTGGCACTCCATATTTATCCCTCAAAGAATTCAACGAAATATTAACACCTAGATAATTTAGTAACATTGTTACAGATGTTATTCCACATTCGCTATGCTCACTTTGTTCTACAAACCTAACTCTTTTTTGCATTGCCTCCAGCCCTCCCCTCTAATATCATGACAAAAAAATTATGTTTAGAAATAGCTGTTTGAACAGAACTTCCACTCTCTTGAATACCCATTCTCTTTCCAATTACCTTTTCTATATGCTTATTCCTTTTTCCCATTTCATTTATACCCCTATTCGCATCTTTAAGATTTTTGCCTGTATATATTCATCTGAAATATATCTTACCTGACTGTTCCCACTCCCAAATACCCTTTTCATTGCATTTTCGTCTAGTTCTTCACAGTTACTTGTTTGTACTACATTTTTGTTCATCTTCTTATTTTTCCAAAGCTTCATTTAACATACCTCCTTTTCTGTTTTGGTAGTGTCAATTTTATATGTTCAAAATAGGCTCAACTACAGTAAAATCAAAGGTTTTAGAGGCTATGAGTCTTTACCTCTCCTTTCTTTTGCTTTGACAAACAAATTTTTACGCCACGATTCTCATCAATGCCAGACTGAAATCCTGTTAAATCCAGCCTTGACGGTGTTTCCGTAAATAAAATATAGTCAATCAGTCAAAACGAACAGAGATCTGTTCTTTCATAATCATCTTTCCACTACCTCTTTGTTAATTATCTTACAAAAATTGTACAACATTCGCCTCAAAATGTAAAGTATTTTTTTCATTTAGAAAAATATTTTTTGCCATTGTTATAGAAAAAATAAATGTAAGAGAGGAAAATAGCAAGATGAAAATCCCGTTTGTAATTCAAGAAATTTTTAGCAAATAAAAGTCTTATTATATAAGCAAGATTCCTATTTTTCAACTAACACAGGATATGTTACAGTACATTAACAATAAAACGTATTATTTTTTCTACCTTTGATGCAGATATGTATCCCAATATTGTTTCACCCTCTTCAATCCAGCCTGGTTTTCAGACGGTATTTTGCTTTCCGTTTCCAACCATGCAAGAAACAGTCTTCTTTCTTCTTCATACTCCCGGACAACACTCCGAAGTCTTCGAATCTCACGCTGGCAGGATAATACTCTTTCTTCATCTGTCATATCAGTTCCTTCCTTTTCTATGCTTTATTCTCTTCTACGCTCATACACTCAAATCTATATTTGTTCTCATCACAAAAACTGCAATAATATGGATATTCCTTTTTTAATGCTTTATCTTTTTCAGGTAAAACTTCGTTTCCACATTTTTTACATACCAGTTTCTTCAATTTTTTCTCCTTTCATTTTAGGTACAAAAAAGACACCAAAAATCCTTTTGATGCCTTTCAGTAAATCTAATATTCTTTTTTCCTTTTGTTCTGAAAAATGGTATTATTTTCTATCTTTAATTTTTAACACCTCTTCTTCGGAGATATTCAAAAGTTTACAAATCTCAGAAATCGGATAATTATTCTGCAGCATTGTAAGAATGACTGCTTCTCGCTCTTTTTCTCTACCCTTTTGTTCGCCTTCTTCTTTCAACTTTTCTAATGCCTCACACATACTGTTTACCTCCATATTTCTACTCATACGAATCAGTTCCTTTGATCCTGTCATCTGACCAACAACTGTTAATAGATCTGAACCCATCTCCTTGTTTCCATACTTCTCCTGAATTTTTTCAAAATGGCCGGCAAAGATTTCCCTGGTAATTTCAAAAACACTTTGAACATCTGTATTATTGAACACATATCGGTCTGAATCCCGTACTTCCAAGAGGTTCATTTTGTAATCTGAGAAAATAGCGGCAATTTCTTCCGGCATTTCTACAATCATATCTTTCAGACAATACGGTCCGTCCCACTGTTTTTCTCCATAATACACTGTCAATGTGATAACCGGATGAAGCCGGTCATCTTTTTTCATCTTTGATAAAAATTCATCTTCTGTCTTTTTCCCGGTATCTTTTTTATATTTGCGTGTAATTTCCTGATATTCCTTCAGGTAACTCATTGCATCATACACCATATGACGCAGCGGCATGGCATAATGAATATGCTGCTGGCTTTCAATTCCAAGAACAACAAATTCTACTCCATAAGCGGTCTTTTTAATGACATCTCTTGTTCTGGATAACGTTTCCTTATAATCTTTTAATTGAATGACACCGGAAACATCCGTATCCATTTCATGCAATGCCTCTGGCTTAATAACCTCTTTTCCTCCAAACACAACTACATTGAAAAGATCGGCAAACCGTTCATTATTCCGCCAAAAATATTTAAATATAATATCTGCTTTTGTATGTTCCACGTAAATTCCTCTCTTTTCTACAACCAGTCACTCTCTTGTTACGATTATTATATCAAACTTCATAGGACCTGACAAATTGAATTTTCTATGATATTTCAGAGAATTCCTCTCCCTCCATTCTTTCATAATCACACTTTTCCGGGGATATTGGACGGAAGACCGATGCTTGCAGGTATTTTCCTTCAGAAGCAATTCCATGATTTCCACCTAGAGAATCCAAATACTGCTCTTTTCCTTTGGTAGCCGAGATATAGATGTATCTGCTCTCTTTTTGAAACCGTCCACTTGGAATGTTCCCAAAGTAATCACGACTGATTAACAATGAGATGTTGAGTCTTCCTGCTTTTTCCTTTACCATACGAAAAAGAAGCTTAAACATCTCCTGTTCCAATCTGTCTGAAATCCCTTTTACATAGGCTTTTTCCAAAAACAGAACCAGTTGCTCTGGTTTCTTTTTCTTTCCCGTATCCTTTGTAAAATCTACAAATTGAAATTCTTTGTTCTCCCTTTCCATTTTTTCTTCAGATGCTTTTGTAAGCCGAAGGATTGCCCTAAGGACAATCTTACCTTGATAAGAAATATATATAATTTTCTTATTACTGTCAAAGCAGGATAGCAGACACTTTCGATACATTCCTGTCTTGTAACTCAAACAGGTTTTATCCGGCAGCTCCCCAATCTGCATCACCGGAAGAAAACGGTCTTCTTCCCAGATCTTCCATTCCTTTCTCTGAAGTTGCAGATTTTCTGCCCACAGTTTCATCTGTTTTTCTGAAATCGGAAAAGCAAGTTCCTTTTCCAGATCTGCATCATGGTATTTTAAGTCTTTAAATTTCCCCATAAGCTCTGCGACCAACAATCTACGCAACATTTCTGTCTGTCCGGTATCTCCTTTATAAAATTCATACAAAATTTCAGAACCGCCTTGTTCCAGAAATGTCTGGATATTTGCTTCATGATCTCTGATAAACGAATCGGAGAAAGCAAAAGTGCTCTTCATCCATTCCCAGTGAGGATCATTTTTTAATAGTTCAGCATAGGCAGACTGAAAATTTGGGTATCCACTTAATTTTTCTTTATTTGCTATCAAATACCGCAGTTGGAAACCATTTTTCACTTCTGGAAGAAAACGTACAACTTCTTCCCAGGAAAGAAACAAATCTAGTATATCCATCCCTACTAGGCCGGAAATATTTCCCAATTCTTCTTTCACCCACTTAGATAATGGTTTGTGGGATAAAAAAGCCGCAACTCTTTCCAGCGTTTCTTCGCTAGTTACCTTGTCCAAGAGTCTCTTTTTCACCACTTCCTGCATAACTCTCAACCGATCGTCTACCCTTCTATAATTTAGTTTGTGGTACAAACGGATATACTCTCTGTCAGGACAGACAGCAAATAATTTTATTTCCGCAAAAGTATACTCTTTTTGTATCATATCTGTCTTTTCTATAGCAGAACATTCCTTTATTTTTCTGCATTCCTTTAAATTTTGAAAATTTAATGTATTTAGATTGACATACTCCTCATAAAATGCTTTTTGAAATAAAATAGAATTCCATGGAAGTTCAAGAAACAGTTCTGTATTTTCTTCATACAACTTCAAAAAGTGTTTTTTCTGATGTTTGACTGCATAAAGAAGTACTGACTCCTGATAATATTTCAATCGGTCCACCGCTTTTATGGCATACCGGTAAACCTCCTGTATATACCCTGCTCTTGTATAGAAATTCCCTTGCGAAATCCATCCTTGTCTTACAAATCTGTTTAAATCAAACAATAACTGTTCATTCTCCAGCCACCTTGTCAAAAAACAAGACAGCACGTCTTTATGCAAGCGGTCTGCGATTTTTCTTAATAACGGATAAAGTTCTTCTGCATTTTTTATAATCTGCCTATATGCCTCTTTACTTAACATTGGCAGTTGAAACTTTGACAAATACTTCAAAAGTTCCAATACATTCACTTTTCCTAAATCCTGAAAGAAGTGTTCTTCTCCAATCACTTCTCCTAAAAAGTCCCCTGTAAAAATCGGTTCTTTCAAAAACATTCGTTCTGAAAAGCTTAAATCTTGTAGCTTTTTATCACAATATGTTTCAAAAAACTCCATGTTTCTATTTAATATATTGCACTCTTTTTCGGACAAATGACTGGAAAAATAATATTGGAGATATACAGCTACGTATCTGTCCGAAATTGCTTCTGTTTTCAAAGCTGCTTCCAATTCCTCATAGGAACGGTCAAATAGTTTTTCATCGGCACCGCCGATAAACATTTCTATTCTATAGGCTGAAATTCCTGCTTCCAGTAGACTTATAATCTTTGAAAGAATTTTCGGATAGGCAACCAATTTCTTTCCATACTCGATTGGAAGCTGTTTTAATATTCTTCTCTTTTCGTCTGTATCAATTTCTTTTGTAAAAGGAAGGAGCTGTTGATTTGAAAATCCTAAAATCTCCTGCCAGCCAAGTCCTTCCAATCCCTTAATAATCTCCATGTGTTCCGTCACCGTCGTAAGCATCTTCTACCTCCATTTTTATCAACCACTCTTTTATAGTTGCAATCTCTATCCCTTCTTTTTTCCCTAAGTTTAATAGCAGTTTTAAATATTCCCAAATTGCTGCTTTTGGTAATTTCCACCCCACTTTTTCTAAATATTTTTTTAGGAACTGAACCGTTGCTTTTATATAGGCTTCTTTTTGATAAGAATAGAAAAGTGAATCGATTTTCCAAAAAATCTCTTCTGCTGTTTTCTCCTGCTGCAGTTTCCAAAAATGCTGGTATGCTTCTTTTGTCTGCTTTTCCAGTTCAGCCACTTTTTTCTGTTTTGCGGCTTCTTCCTGTTCTTTATAAAACTTCTCCCGTTCCTCTTTCTCCATGTATAGCATTCTAAATTTCTTACTTCCAGCTTCTTCTATCCCAAGCTCCATTAGTTTTTTCCAAAATTCCTGTGCCTGTTCTTTCGGAAGCCAAATAAGATTTTCCTCTTTTTCCAAGACTTTTAAAAGAAAAGCAAAATATTTTTGTGGCTGAAACCGATAAACAGATTCTTCTATCCAGAAAAACAACTGCAGGACCTGGTTTGGTTGCAAATGAAGTTTCAAAAAATTCATCTTATCATATTCCCGTCTGTAATAAAATTCCTGAATTCCGACACTCTTCCATAAGAAATTTCGTTTTCCTTCTTTTCTGATTTCTTCCATGGATCGGTTATCCAAAAGAAGTTTTGCAGTCTGAAATTTTAAATCCGTATCCAAATCTTCGATATAGGAAAGAATATAGCCATACTTCTTTTTTTCCGGTTCTTCCCATTCAGAAATCGCTTTTCCTTCTCCCTTTGTAAGCAATTCTTTTATAATCTGTCGGGGATCTAAGAAATTCTTTTCTGCAAATGTTTCAAAAATTTTATGATTTTGATAGTTCTCTTCTTGCAGCATCTGTTGAATATAATCTACCTCTGTCAATTCCTGATAAATCTTCAGATACTCCTGAAGTTCCTGTTCCGTAAAAGACTGATTATATAAAGTCTCCCGTATTTTTTTATCAAAATCCTTTTTCCCCAACAGAGAAAAGATTTTCTTTGCCTGTGTTTTACATGATGGAATAAAAAACCAGCTAGGATTTGCCTGTCGCTCTCCTGCATAAGTATGAAGCAGTGCATATATCTTGGAATTTTTAACAGTTACCTGACATTTCATGGCGCCTAAAATCCCATCATATCCGCCGATTTTGATTTCATAAGAACGATGCTTTTGTATTAGTTCCCTGCAAAGCTGATAAAGCTCCTCCGAATATTCCTTTTCCTGGTTACATATAAAAATGCAAAAACTTTCTGAAGCACGCTCCCATGTTATCTGGCTTACTGTTTCTAACTTGTCTTCCTTTGCAGCCTGCAGCATCCGCAGGTTTAAATAAAAAATTTCTTCTTTTTGGTAACCTGCCTTTCGCATCTGTTGAAATAGCTCTGAACGTTCTTTTACGTGGGTATGCTGCATCTTCACCAAAAGTTTTAATCTCGAAAATATCTGTTTTCTTTCTTTTTTAATTTCCTTTTCATAAGTTCTGAAAAACCAGATATACATTTCAGCATTTTGGAAGATATTTACTGCTCTTTCATTTTCAAAGAAAGAGCATACATTTTCTTTTAGCATTTCCCAGATTTCTTTTTTCCCTTTGAATAAAAACAGGATACACATACATTCTGCAAGTTCTTTGTATGAATAACTTTTAATCCGTTCATAATAAAACTTTTGTTTCTTTTCAGACAGAGTTAAAAAACACATAGCTCCTGCTAGATAAATATCGGTTTTCGCTTCTCGTTCTATCCGTTTCAGAAAGTTTTCATATTGTGTTCCCACATACATTTGTGCTTCATGAAAATCAGACATAGTTACAAGGGCAAATGCCAGTGCCCTGCGGATTTGAACAGTATCCCCTATCTTTTCTTCATACCTCTCCAGCATCTCACCCGGATACTGAAAGGTATAAGCGTCTTCCTCCTTTTGTTCTTTCCCTATTGGAAGAAAACGTTTATCTGCCTCTTCTTTTTCAAAATACCGTATCTTATCATTCTTTGTTGAAGTAAGGAAAATGATATGCTTCATAGTCTGAAAACTGTTTGCATCTATTTTTTCTTTTAATATATCCATTTGTTCTCCTTTCTGGAAAGGGCTGTCTTGCACAGCCCTTTATTTCTTTCTTTTGTGGTTAATCTGTTATGTAATTACAGTCCCGAACAATTGGGATTTTACCTTTACGAATTTCATCAAAGGCTGCTCGATACCCTCTTTTTTCGGGTTCTGTAAAATTCACTTCCCATTCTTTAATCACCTCTTCTAATGCGAGTTTTTTCGGGTTTAAAATCACAAGACCATGCAAAATTCCAGATACAATCCTTTGATATTCTTCTGCATATTCCCTACGATCCAAATCGGTATCTGCATACCAGCAATCCAACTTTCGGATCATTTGCAGACTTTTCCATGGTGGCAGCTGCATCGGATAGTAAAATCTTGATGTTTTGGAATCGCTCTCATATTCTTCTGAAAGCCAGATAACCGTTCCCTTTGAAAAGATGGGAGGCAGATAACCATTCTTGGAATATTCCTCCATTATTCCAAGAATATCCTCCCAAGTAACTTGACGGAAGGAATAAGGTTCCTGGGTATCTGCTAAATAATAATCGTCATCTGATAAAGAAATTTCTCCTCTTTTTATCCCAGAAATTCTTCCATCTCCATCTTTTAAAATCTCCGTTACAACATCATTTGGATAGAAAAAGTCCATACCTCTGGCAATCTTTTCTGCATCTTCTGTCCTTCCCTGTTCTGCCAGTCTACTTTCATGTTCTTTTATTCCTTCAATGATCCTCCACCATTCCTCTTTGGAACTTTTCAAACCGTTTTCTTTGCTGCTGTCTTCTGGAATTTCTTTCGAATCGGCAGCTACCAACTCACAATTCTCCTGATCGAGTACATCACTGTTTTCTATATAATTCATTTCTCCTAATGGAATTTCATCTAAATGGTCCTTCGCGTATTCCAGTGCCTCCGGGAAGGTTTTTATTGCTTCTGGCAGCAATAATTCCCCATGATAATAAGCATTACAGAGAATGGAGCAGGAAAGTTTTTGTGGGATATTCTTTTTATCCTTGCAAAATCCAATCGTCCAAATCAGGTTTTCAGGTATATGCTCCATTTCTGGCAAATACATACTGCATGTCTCCTCCTGAAATTCCCACTGAGTTGCTTTCCCAAAATCAATCCAGCTTCCTTTTCCATAATTTGCACAACTGACCTCATGCTCCGGCTGTCCGGATATGACAGAATAAAATCCATTACTTTGTACCACGTTAGGTATTCTCTTCTGTCCTAAAAATTTTTCCTGTCGGTGTACTCTGATAATAAATTCTCTTTTCTCTTGTATAACCCGTTTTAATTGTGCTAAATTTTTAATTTCCATCCTGTTTCCTCCTTACGCTGCATTTTTCATCTGTTTTTTCTCTACCGGCAATAATTCCGGATAAGTCTGTCTGGATAGTCCCAAACGTTTTACATAAGTCTGCATTTCCTGCGAACTGGAAAAAAGTTTTGCCTTCCCAAGTTCCGGGACAAACTGCTTTCCATTCCAAAACAACTCCTGTTCTTCTTCACTTTCAATAGATACCAGTACCCAAGCACGGTAGCAAATCTGCGGATCCATCCCCGTATACCAAAGATGTTTTTGAGCAAATATCTCAGCTTCTCTTAAGCTTTGAAAGAAAGCGGCTTTCCAAATTTTTGCGGTTACAATACGTTTGTTTCTGATTTCCTGAAAATACTGGTCTTTTCCCAGACGGATTGCATACCCTGTACGCCAGAAATCCTCAATCCATTCTTTTTTCTGCTCCATAATTCCTCCAATCAAAAAAGAGACCTGAAAAAGTCCCTTGTCCTGTTTCTCTATCCCATGTATTCTAAAAGTTTCTTTACAATCTGATGCGGAAGCTGTTCCAGATTCTCCGCATTGATACAGGCATTCCCGTAAATATTTTGAATATCCTCCTGATCCCTTCCAATCGCTGCCACAAACAAAGTAATCTGTTTCTGCTTCAGCTGCCTTTGTACCTTCTGTAAATCTTCCCTTGCTACTTTTCCGCCATAGCCTTGTGCATTTGGAAGTCCATCACAGAAAAAAATCAGGATTTTCATCTTTTCCTTTCTTTTTACCATTTTTTCTGCCATGTAAAGAAGGGCCGCCCCATCTCTGTTGGCTCCGCCTGTCTCCATATCCAAAATCCGGTACTTGCCTTCCTCTTTCTCACCAAACTCTAAATAGGAATGCAAACACACAATTTCCTCTCGTTTCCTTCCTATATGCTCTCTCCCTGTGCAGTGTCCGTTCACACATACCGGTATCCCAAATACCTGTGCAAATTCCACCACACAAAGGGCTGTCAGCACAGAGGTTTCCCACCGTTTGCTGTCAATGGAACCAGACTGGTCCAATAAAAATCCAATCGCTGTATCCATGTTTTGAGAAGGGATTTTGGTCTGAAAAATTCTTTTTTCAGGATTCCAAAGATGTGCCATATCCAATCTTTTTCCTATATACTGGTAGCGCAAAATATGGGTTTTCTTCCTTTTTAAAACCGGTAGTAAATCCTGCTTCATTTTCATTAAAGTATGTTTTATCTGCGGTTGAAAAATTCTATATTTTTGATATGCGGTTTGTGAAATGACTTCTTTTCGGAAAACACGCTTTTTAATTTCCCGGTTCACAGGTGTAAACTCCGTATTTTCTAAAATCTCTTTCAAACGCTCCCGCATCCATTCCTCATATCCCTTTTCCCTTGCTTCTCTTTTTAATTCCAGACAAATATTGTGCAGTTCTCTTCCAATATCAATTGTCTTTACAGTTTCTTGCTCCAATTCAGAAAGCAAAGGCTCTGTCTTTCCTTCTGTCAGCCTTTCCTTCTCTTTTACTACACTTTCTCTTTCTATTTGAATGGATTGCATTTCTTCTGAAAAAGTACGTTTCAGTTCTCCTCCATTCCAAAGAACATCCGAAGCTTCCTTTCGCTCCATGCGGATTTCCCTGCAGGAAGGTTCTTCCGAGTATTGTGGCAGATCTTTTCTCCACTCATCAAAAGCCTGTTTCAATACGCTCTCTTTGTTTTCTCCTGTCGATTTTATTTTTCTTTCCATGCCTTCCGCTTCTTCTAAAAGCAAAGGCCACAACTTCAATAAAATCTGGTTTGTTGCAAGATACCTTGCGCTTTCCCCCATATCAACAGTCGTTTTCAAAAGAACCGGAATACAGTTTCTAAGCAGTTCCATATATTCTGCAACTTCTCCGTCCCATACGTTGACCTTATGGGTAAACATATATTGCACCAACAGAAGTAACATAATCTTCAGCTTTGATTTCTTCTGTACAATCTGGCTTTTCAGACTAGAAATCTGCTCCATATTCCTTTTACGGTTCTGCAAAATCCCCTGCCGGATACTTCCTGGAAATCTTCTGCACATCTGTTCTTCGATAAAGGCATCTTCCAGATATCCATGCAGCCTTCCGGCTGTTTGCAGATAGAGTCCTAATAGAACCGCATCTTTCTTTTGAAAACCCTCTTTCATACTTTGTAAAAATCCAGTTTCTCGCTCCGTCTCCGGCAGCGGCCAGGCTGGATATAAAATCCCACTTGCAATTCCATCTATATATTTCCGTCTCAGATAGATACTGCTGTAATTCTGATGCCCGCATTCATGTCCTTCCACGCCTATCAGGCTTTTGCTTCTCAAATCCAAAGTCGGAAAACTTTGTGTAAGCATATTCATGGTATTGATATAAATATAGCGCCCCTCAAAATAACCGGCCCTGTGATCCGTTGCATCGGAATAAAACCGGATCTGTGCATCATGCTTATCTGTAATTTCTTTTCCAATCCGTTGCACTAACCTTAAAAACTGAGGAGAAGAAAATACTTCCATATCCCGCAGCAAGCGCTTCTCTGTCTGCCTGCTATTTCCTATTTCTTTACTTCTCATACAGATCCCTTCCCTTGCTCTACATAAATCTCCATACATACCTGCCGGAGCATATCCCTATCTTCTTCATCGGATGCAAGCTTGGATAATACCGTATCTTCTGCAGCCTTTACAAGATTTTGGGTGCGCATATATTCATATACCCAGTTTTCATATTCCCGGTAGCCGCAAAGTCCGGCTTTTCCAAATTCTTCTTTTACGACTGCATCCAGTCGTTTCATTACCTTTGCCATCTGTTTTAAAACTTCCATATCTTTGCAGCCTGTCCGAAACATTGCACGTTCTGCCAACTGCTGTTCTGTTAAATCTTTGCGATGCTGTACCTTATTCATTCTGGATACCACGGAAAAATCAAATTCCCTATTTGCAACATAATTCAGATTGGTAGTGATGATGATAATTGCATTTGGATGTCGTTCTACGACTTCCCCGTACAGAAGGTCCAGTTTCCTGGAGTCATCTAATAACCGGTTAAGTTTTCCAAGTGTCCCTGGCTCTACAATAAGGGAAGCCTCCATAATTTCAATCACTGAAGGCATTCGGCAGCCTTTTATGATTTCCGATTCCTGCATTACAAAATCCCCTTCATTTTTTGCTTTCTGGTAACCGGACTGATACACTGCATCTAACAGTTCCCGAAAGGCTTCGCTTTTGGTAATCCCTTCTTTTCTTGTATGGGCTACTTCTTCTAATACCTGCATCGGATCTGTAACAAATTCCTGTAAAGAAGGAAACTTCATGCTATCTTCGGTCTTTTTCCTGGAATTTGGATAAATCCCTGCCACCAGTGTACTTTCATCGGTTTCCGGTCCACAGTTCAAAGCAAAATAAGGCACTCCTAAAATCTGGGCAATCATCTGTGCGTCTGTTGTCTTTCCTGTTCCTGCATTTCCGGTGATCATAAATTTCCGGAAAGGAGACTCTACAATTGCAGAAAGGATATCCTGCGCATATTCCCCAACTTTCATATCCTCTGAAAGCTGTGGAATACGGTCTTGATAATCTTTAGAAACCTGCCAGTGCTGTCTGTAAATTTTCTGTAATTCTTTTAACGTCCATTCTCTTACTTTCTTCGTTTCTCCAAAAATCTGAAATGTACCTTTTATCGCATCGTTTGGTGCATACAGTTCACTTTCGATTGCAAGTGTGGAAAGTTGTTCCATACCATTCTTTCCAAGCTGGCTTTTCTCCAACGGAATTCCTTCATTGCTGAAATCCTGTACATTTTCGACTCTCCGGTACAGGTTATCACAACAAAGAAAAGCTGCTTTTAATGCAAGTTTTGCATTTTTCCATCCTTCTTTCATCTGCTGCATGAATAAAATAAAATTCTGAGCAAACTCCAGGTTATATAATGCTTCTTTCTTTTCCAGACTGACATAAATAAGCATTGCCAAAAGCTCCTCTCCGTCACTGACGTTTCTTTCAACAAAATCCAGAGCTTTATATGTTTGTTTTTCTGTTTTACAGACACCACGTATCTTTGCACTGATCGGATTATAAACCAATGCGTAGCGTCGTTTTCCTTTTACATATTCCATGCAATAGAAATTCAACAAATCATAATTTCCTTTTTGAAACCCAAGAGCTCCTTCTGTTTGTTTCAAATAAATCCCTGCAATATTGAGCATTGCCCTCAATGTGGGGGGATGCAGTGTTGCCTGTCTTCCCTGATTATACTGGGAAAGACATTCCACCATGGTAGTGGTTTTTCGTAATCCTTCTTTTTGTAAAAACCTGCTGAATGGTTCCGGCATTTCTTCCTGAAATGTCCATGTGTCAAATAATTTTATCTCTGCCATTTTCTCTCCTTTCTGTCTGCAATTTTTAGGTATTTTCCTCCTTCCTACACGCAAAAAAAGACAAGGTATTTGTCTTTCTATACCTTGTCTTAAACTTATTCCTATATTTTATTGCAGACTATGCCAAAGTAACTCTTCTGCTGCCATGCAGAATAAAAATTCATTGCACAAATTTGCTTGTACATAAATGAATACAACCTTATCCTAACATTAGATAGAGAAACTGTCAACAATCATTTTACAAGATCTCTCTCATATAAATAGTATCCTTATTTATCCGTATTCTGAATATATTGGATTTTGGGACGTTTTAAATGGATAAATCGGGCATTTGGTGTTTCTAATGGATTGCATTCTTTATCCACATGAGCCTGTGTTTTTATAATAAGTGAAACACCATCTCCACGACCACTTTGCATTTTTTTAATTCTTTTTTGCGGTACGTTTATTCATGGAGTTCCTCCTTTTTTGCTCCCTCTTTAATAGACGATATTATGCTAGATTTTACAACTATATGCAATCTTGTACACAGTTTTTGCACTAAAAAACAGGGTGTTTTCTACTGGATAATCCTTCTTTTTCCACAGTAAAGAGGATCGGTCTCTTCCCCCACACAATAAAGTGAACACTCAAAGCACTGCTCACCTTACTATTTTCAAAATTGATATATTTTGTACTCCTATGCTTTTTTTAATTCAATCTAAATATTTCCTTTTTTTCTTCTTCAGGAATTTTCAGTCCTTCCATTGCCTGTTCTACCGACCACCCCATTGTTTCCATAAGGTTTCTAATTGAAAGTAAATCAAACCCACTCATACGAAAAATAGTACCTCTTATTCTTAGGTTCATGACGGTTAAATGATAATTAGTAGTTATCCGGTATCGGAATGATATTAGATAATACCTTATTATCCCATATCGAATTACAAAGAGAATAATGTAGGAGAATATATTTTGAATGCAATAATTTTAGCTGCTGGACATAGTTCCCGTATGATTGAGGAAAAACAATACCCATAAGCCTTTATTACCAATTCTTGGGCTTCCCAATATTGAGAGAACAATTCTAATTTTAAATGACTTTGGAATAAATGATATTGTTATAATTGCAGGAATATATGCCGATCAATATACATTTTTACAAGAAAAATATGGTTGTACCATCGTATCTGATCCCAATTGTTCAGTATCTACGCTCTATGGGATATACAGTATTGTTAATATTATAGGTGATACTTTCATCATTGAAGGTGATGTTGTTTTGGCAGAGAATATTTTTATTAATAAACCTTATAGCTATTATTATGTAATGAAATATTTAAATCCGGAAGTTGACGCTTGGAAACCTATTCTTGATAAAAATGGGCGAATAATTTCCTTTGAAATTGGTTGCTTTTCAGAACCATGCATTTTGGGAGTACCTTTTTGGAGTAAATCTGATGCAGAAATTTTCAAAAAAATTATTGCTGATATCAGTACTCCTGAAAATTTGTCCAATAACGAAAACTTCTGGGATGACTATTTTATTGATTTTTTAGACGAAATCCAAATTCACACTTTAGAAATACCCAATTATGTTGCATCAGAAATGAACAATATAATCGAATATGATATGGCCATAACAATGTGCCAAAAGTATTATTCTAATCCAAAACAATATTTTATAAACTGGCATAATAATAAAAATGAGTATTCGTATATAATGAATACATCTCAATCACTAAGTTATACCAAAAAACTTTTGGAAGAGTATATCTATAAGCATCCTGACGAAAACTTTAGTTTAACTATTCCATCATACTTTGAAAATAATGAATATCCTTATATCATAAAAAAAGAAAAGAAAATCATTGGGTTTATAGATATAGCTATTGAAAAAATTTTTTCTGCTGAGAAGAATTTATCTTGACAAATCTTATCGAAGACAACGATTAGGAACTCAAATTTTAGAAAATATAATTACATTTTCTAAGCTCGCAAACAAGGAATTACGGGTAAACGTTTATGATGAAGAGGCAGAAAAATTTTATAAACGTCTTGGACTTAAAAAAATTTTACAAATTACATAATAAGGAGACAATGAGTATGGATATAATTCAAGAGTGTTTAGCTTATTTTAAGAATATAGATATAAATTTCGATTTGCTAATAATAGCTGACACACAAAATAAAACTACAAAGAACAATAACTATATTGTTCATACTGATGAAAGTGAGTTTTTTTCTAGAAAAGAATTTGCTGAAATCGCTTCGACATTATTTTATATTTTTGGTTATGCCAAAGTTTTTTACTCAGAATTGGATTTCATAAAATTTGTGATGGATGAGCATCCCTCATCCACAGAATGTTACATATATAATTTTAGCAGAGACGGAATTGCTGAGGGGAAAAAATCATTAATCCCTGCTTTTTGCGATTTATGCGGTCTTAAATATACTGGATCAGATGCTTTTACCATATCCTTATTGAGAAATAAATGGATTTTTACACAGGTACTTTCTAATATGGGGATATTAACACCAAAGTCTGTTCTTTATACATTTAATAATCATAATATATTAGAACCTTTTTTGGATATGACAATACTTTTAAAGAATATTCATGAATCAGCAAGTATAGGCTTGCTTACAGACAATAAAATATATTTAACAAAAGAAAATTTGAAAACAGTTGATATGACACTACAACGGATGAACACTAAACAACTACTCATACAAGAATATATTAGCGGCCTAGAATGTGAAGTTTTAGTAATACAGTTTAAGGGAAAGTATTATGCACTTGAGCCAGTGGAAATTGTTATAAATGGTAATGATTTTTTAGATTCCTTAACATCAAACCTATATAACTATTCGTTTAGAAAACTATCCGATAGATTGAGTCCAATAGTAATAGAACAAATTAAAAAGCAAGCAGTTAAAGCTGCACAAATTTTAAGCATTAAAGACTATGCGAGATTTGATTTCCGTATAGAAAAAGACCAGCCATATCTTATCGATATAGCTGGAACACCATATACTATAAAACATAGCTCGGTAGCATTTCTGTTTGAGAATATAATGCATTTAGATTATAAAGATATTTATAAGACAATAATGGCGTGTTCTTTTTCAAATTATGATATACTTCAATCATAAGATGTATATTGCAAATCAGATAGCATAAGCCCCCGGCAGAAAAAAGAAGCCAATTCACTAGATCGTCGTTTCAAAGGTACTAGATTATTACAAAAATCATATCCATCTAATATTTGACGATTTAAAATAATCTCTTTTAAAGCAAGAAGTTTCTTATCCCAAAAAACTTCTTGCTTTTGAAATAATGATGGAACAAAACCACCTAATAAATTAGTAATTTCTGTTGCACTCTCCCATTTTTCATCTAATATATATCTATATATTTCGAACCAAGCAAAATAATAACGATAAAAGTCATCCACATCATCATCTTCAATATTTGACACATCATCGCAATCCATTAAATGCTCCAAATATTTTTTGAATTTGAGATATTCTGAAATATTACCATAATAAAGACTTAGCGAACATATATTAGTGAGAATAACAAATTCTGTTGCACATGAGATGCGTTGTAATTGTTTCCTTAATTTTTTGACAGTTTTCTTTGCATATCTAAAGCAATATTTTTTTGTATGGGATTGTTCATACCTTAGAAAATCTGCTATTATCATGTTATTTAGTATTTTCTGAGGGTACGGTATTGATATTTCATTTTTTATAGAAACTTGCATAGCTTTTCTGCATGCCTGTATAGCTTCATTATATTTTTGTATAACTATGTCTGTTCCTGCTTCACAAATTAATGTGATACAATATTCATCCCAGATTTGATTGTCATAAAAATACTTTTTTGCTTTGTCATAATAAATATTACATTGTGTCTGGTTTACAAATAGAAACGCTTTCCGATTAAATACATTCTCCATATATTCAGCTATGCTTTTACTAGATTGAGAAGTTTGTATATTCCCACTAAGTGAAAGGCTAAGATCATAGATCCGTTTAAATAACTCTGTGTCGTTCAAAACATCTAAGATATAGGGGGCAATATCATAGATAATCCTAAGTTTCAAAACAGTTTCATCAATCCTAGGCATCTCTATAGGATATTGTGATAGGACTAAATATATAGATTCTTCAGCATACTGAACGAGCTGACTTAATATTTGTTTCAATTGTAAATACCAAGGTTTATAATTCCTATACATAAAATGGAAAAAAGCTCTTGCTAGTTCTGCCTTTAATGGAATCTCGAAATAATCTTTTTGTAAATTACGGTACATCCCATTAAGTTTATCATAATCCGATCCCCCTTCACGTAGGGTATTATAAAATGATTTTATTGCTTCAAAATCATCATAGTAATAGGAATCTTTTTCTTTTCCAATCAACCTTTCAATTTTTTTGATTTGTTCCAAATTATTAAAACTAAGTGCTTCTGAATAGGAAAGTATAAGAAGGGCAAAAATATCATCTTTCAAATATCCATTGTATGCCCATAAATAGTATGCTCTTAAATAATATTGATCTTGTTCCTTGTTACTATAATAATTGTAATAATCTAAATATCTTTCCTTATTCTTATCATTCAGTTCTTTCTTCAGAATTTTTCGTATTTCATCACAAGCGAAAGAATAAAAGTTCAGCGATGTTTTTTTCAGCAACGCTTGCTTTTGAGCTAGATATAGACTCTCTCGAACAGTATTTGTTTCTTTATGTGTTATGCTTGCAATTTCTTGACTACCAAAGCTTTTTAGGCTAATTGAGGAAGACAAAATGATGTCTTCCATATCATATTCATTTACATTTCTAGTTAGACCGTTCTTTTTAAGTTCACCTAATCTGTATGTAACCACTGAATCTAAGGCTCTAAAAAAATCAACATTTTGCTCTACTAAATCTATATACAGAAAATCGACTAATTTTAAATTAGACGCACATATTTTTTTGATTTGTTTAATCTTTTCCTCTATGTCCTTTTTCTTTACAATTATTTTATGTTTTTCAATTAGATATTGTAAAATATCATTTTCATCATAGTCTTCCAATACATTTTTTTCTATCGTAGAACAAGATAGAAAATCCCTTATGCATGAATCATCAACATTACTTATGAGAAAATATAGATGATGTTTAAAGGTACTTTCGAGAGTGGTTATATTCTTCATTAGTAATTCAATCAGATATTTTACTTTATTATCTAACTTAGAGTAATCGGGTAGGCAAATTAATAAATCAGAAGAAAATCTTTTTTTAAGAAGATTAGATATTTGATTAAATTTGCTATCATTTTTTTTAGTTGATACCGATGCCGCTATATCAACTCCAATACCCCAGCGTATTGGCAATGAAATAGTAGTTTCAATATTATCTACGGAACTCTTAGAAGAATTTTCATATAAAGATAATTTGTCTCCTTCAGCAATATATACTTGCAATTTGTTATTTTGTCTATTTTTGCTATGTATTCTATTGATAACTTCAAATACTACATGTGATTTTCCTGATCCATGATTACCTAAAATAATGGTAGCCTCTGAGGCTGATGCAGTAATATATTCTTGAGTCAATTTCTCTATTAACTTATTTCTGCCTTCTAAATTTTTATATCTATGTTCTTTCATATCTTTATTACAAATAGTCCTTCAATAAAATAATATAGGATAATAAGGTATTATCTAATATCATTCCGATACCGGATAACTACTAATTATCATTTTAATTATATCAAATTCCTACATTTTTTTCCATATTTTTCTTTATGATCTCCCGATTATCTTCTTTTAACACTGATAAACATCTATTTTACCTATACAATAAATACGACCATTACCCAACATGCTTTTTTTGTGCACACAAAAAAGACCACCTTAAATCAAGCTGATCGTAATCTATAGCTGTAATGAATTAAAAGAAATATTTTTATGCTACTCTAAGTATATTCATGTATTTTCTGGGATGCATCTCTCTTAAAATCTCCGCCTGCTTTTTTGCTGCAATATGAATATATATCTGAGTAGTTTTTATTGAACTATGTCCTAGAATTTGTTGTACACAACTAACATCAACGCCTTCTTCTATGAGATATGTAGCAAATGAGTGACGGAACATATGGGGAGTTATGTTTCTTTCAATACCTGCTAATTTTGCATACTTTTTAAGCATTAACCTAATAGAATACTCCGTATATCTATTCCCCCGGCTGTTTACAAAGAAAAATCCACTTTTCTTGATTGCTTCTGAATTATGTTTGTAATATTTTTTTAGAATATTCAAAATCTCAGCGGAAGCAATCTGAATATATCTTTCCTTACCGCCTTTTCCCATGATCTTGATTAGACCTGTATTCAAATTTATACAGTCTATTTTTATATTTGATACTTCATACACTCTGGCTCCTGTGGCAAACAAAGTTTCTATTACAGATATATCTCTCAGCCAGTATTTGTACATCTTTTCATTACTATTTCTATGCTCATGCGAATACATATAGTTCAAGAGAGATTCAATTTCTTCACGCGGGATTATTTTAGGTAAAATTGTCGTTTCCTTGAATTTTACTTTGATTTTTCTAAACGGATTATCATCGATAATTTCGCACTCTTCCAAATAATTATAATATGCTTTGATGGATGCAATTTTACGTTTTATTGTTTTCTGCTTGTATTTTTTATGTAATTCCACTATATAGCCTTCTATTTTGCTTTTTTCTGGGACATCTTCCTGTGCAAACTCAAAAAACTGTATTATCAAGCACACTATAACAAACTTATTTTTCATCTTTAAGGCGTAATAAAAGAGGTCTTGGAATAAAGGAATCT